>JAEEGL013264649.1_pt1 | contig 13712 bp, 15 predicted proteins | sample 9134231 | NCBI WGS metagenome assembly JAEEGL01 (sample SAMN16246548, study PRJNA631951) | gut metagenome | biome: gut microbiome; feature: rumen; material: fiber-attached | host: Bos | place: Iran: Karaj | collected 2018-10 | reverse complement strand
GATGACAACGGGAATGCCTGTTTCCTTTTCGAGCTGATTGCAGAGTTCAACCGGATTGTCCGGATTGATCAGCGCCAGTTCCTTATAACGGTCAAAACTGGAACGGAAATAAAAACCATCGATACCGGCCACACCTTTGCCGCAGATTTTATAAAACAGTCCGTGTACTCCAAACGGACGGGTTACAGCGCTGATAAAGGCGGCAAAAAGAACGCGGGGCAGACCGCACATATCTATCACAAGCTGAAGTTTATAGGGTTCATGCATTCCGACGCCTGTTTCGTTTATTCCTGCGAAAGGAGCCAGTTTTTTTGCCCAGAAACCGGGGTGGACTTCATCCTTGGTTTTGACATTGCGTGTACACATTGCCATAACTTTGGCACCGAATGAAAGAACATCTCCCGGCTGAGAAAGCGGAAGGACATATCTGCGGACGAGATCCGTCTGGCTTTCGCCAACCTCAACAAAATGGGTCTGGATGGCAAATCGGTCATAACGGCGTCCGTTCTTCCCGGTCAGGGTACCACGGTCATAATAAATGATTCCATCCTTTTCCCTCCGCTGTTCGTCCAGATTTCTGGAAGCGATAATGCCCATAATGACCTCCAAGAATATGATATAAATTCACTCAGATAAAGATTATAAATGTATAGTTATTGTATGTCAATGAGGGAAATATACCATATATATTGTGTTTTGATAATTTTTGAGTATAATTGGATAATGTATATATATGGACATTCGGAAGCGAGGAAAGATGTAAAATGGAGAAGCATGCAGCGGAACAGGCCGTGATCCTGATTCCTTCACTAGAACCGGACGAAAGGCTGCCTGCCTATATTCAGGAACTGAAAGCTGGCGGTTTCGCTCATATCGTTGTTGTTGATGACGGATCAAGCGAAGCATTTCAGGCTGTTTTTTCATGCGTGGAAAAAGTTGAAGATACAGTTGTACTTCATCACGAAGTCAACAGGGGAAAAGGTGTCGCACTGAAGACCGGATATCGCTATATCATGGAAAACCTTCCGGATATTAGCGGTGTGATTACAGCGGATGCTGACGGTCAGCACACAGTGGCAGATTGTCTGCATCTGGCTGAAGAACTGCAGAAAGGACAGCGTGCTCTTTATCTCGGAAGCCGTGATTTCAATCTTGAAAACGTCCCGCCGAAAAGCAGAAAAGGAAACAAGATTACATCCGCTGTATTCAAGCTGCTGTACGGTCAGTATCTTCCTGATACACAGACAGGACTCCGCGCCTTCCGGAAGGAAGAGCTTCCCTTTATGGCAGAAGTCGAGGGAGAACGATATGAATATGAGATGAAGGTTCTGATCGCCTGCAGCCGTGCACGCATTCCGATCATCCCGATTACAATTGAAACAATTTACGAAAATGACAACGAAGGCACCCATTTTCACCCGATCAGGGACAGTTGGCGTATTTACAAAGTCATTCTCGGAAGCTTTATCCGGTTTATGAGCGTATCTCTGATTTGTTTTGTTATTGATCAGCTGCTTGCGCTTATCCTTCGCAAATGGATCCTGCCGCCTCTCGGTTTTGCACGCGGGACAATGATGAACCTCCAGGTCAGCGGCTGGGGAGCACGCCTTATCAGTTCCATCATCAATTTTCTCCTGAACAAGAATCTGGTATTCCAGATGAAAGGAAAATCAGGGAAACCCGCTCTGAGATATGCCGCTCTATGCATTGGAATTATCACAGTCTCCAACGCCGGAGTCTGGGCGCTGGGCCGGATCGGTATGTCAGACTGGCTTGCCAAGATCCTGATGGATACGATTCTTTATTTCCTCAGTTACCGGGTGCAGGAACACTGGGTATTTAAGGAGGAAAAGGCGCGTGAATGAAACTTTGTTTGAGGCTGCCGGCATTACCGTAACCATCACAGCGGTATACAGTGCGGCATCAGTCCTGATATTGATTCTTTTTATGTGTCTGTGGCTTATCGGCCGAAAAAAAAGAACCCGCCAGCCGTTATTTGCCGGACAGATTATGAACGGTGTCGGATTCGGTCTTCTGCCTGCTCTTGCAGTATTGAAAGGTTTTCAGGAAATGAGCACGGGTAAAGGAGCAGAAGTATTTGAACCGCTGCCACGGATTCAATGGCTGACAGAAGAGGGGTTTTTCAGACCCGGCAGAATTGAAACCGCCGCTACATTAGTGTGCTTCGCAGTTCTCTGTCTGTGGCTGATCATCCGCAGAAAGGAATTGCCTGACAACGGTGATCTGTTTATGATTTCCCTGTGTCTGTGGGCTGCAATCCGGCTTGTTACAGAAGATTACCGGGCAGAGCCACAGAATCTGTTCCGTTTTACATCCTGCGGAACCATGCTTGGATACCTGATCATAACGGTCTTCAGACGTTCCAGAATCAGGCCGGACCCCGGCAGGACGGTCCTGGACCTGCTGGCAGCCGGTATCTGCACTGCCATAAACCTGATCACTGCATCCAAAATACTGAATGTCGGAAGTCAGATCGGCGATTATGCCATAAAAACAGGAAGCGCGCTTCTCCTTCTCCTGATTACGCTGATTGTCGGAGGAGAGCTGAGAAAAATGATTCAGAAAGGGGAGGAATGAAGGCTGAACCGGCGCCCGTCAAAAGATATTATTTGCGGTTCGGACAAACTGACTTTGGGCAGTTTTTGCAGGAATCCAGATCGATTTTATCACCATTGATCATCATTTCAACAAGTTCTGTATTATCCCCGGAGAGAGGGAGAAGCCCGAGACGTATAAAAAAACCCGTCAGATCCGGAGGACAGAGCAAATGAACTTCCCTGGCCGCATGAGACTGAGCCTTGAAAAGGAGCAGACGCAGCACAAGATCTCCCAGATGCTGACCGCGGAAACGTTCCAGAACACAAAGGTCGCCCAGCCAGAAAAAGCCGTCCTTCCACCAGATCCGCCCTGTCGCCGCGGGAACGGAATCCTGAATGACCAGTACATTCCAGCTGAGAGAATCCAGATCATCCGTTCCGCTGCCAAAGACTTCCCTACGTACTGGAAGCAAAGGTGAAAGATCAGATCCCGGAGCAAACCATCTGCCCTGAACCATAAATACCCCCTGATTTCAATCGCTATGGAGAATTAACACGAATGAATAAAGAAAAAATAGAAAGAATCAATGAACTGGCCAGAAAGAAAAAAACCACCGGCCTCACAGAAGAAGAAAAAGCCGAACAGGCAGAACTGCGGCATGAATATCTGGCGGAATTCCGGGAAAGCATGAAGGCAATGCTTGACAGCACGGTGATTCAGGAACCGGACGGCACAAGGCACAAACTGAAACAAAAGGACAATCCGCCGTTTCAATAATATAGCCGTGGGGACCGAAAGTCAACTTGTCAAGCAATTATGCATCAGGTATAATCGTTAATTGTTTGCCGGCGTTTCATTACGCTAAAGAATAAAGAGGAGGATACAACAATGGATGATCAGGAAATGAATGGGTTTGAAGAAGACATCATTGACTTTGAGGATGAAGAAGGCAACGTTATTCCTTTTGCTGTGATCGATTATGTGTTTTATAATAGAGAGGAATATGCTCTGCTGTCTGAAGTTAAAGAAGAAGAAAATGAAGAAGAAGGACAGGAGTGTATCGTCTGCAAGGTAGTTGCGGAAACAGAAGAAGACGGCGAAGAAACCGAAACTTTTGTTCCCGTAGAAGATGAAGGACTGGCTCAGAAACTGATTGATATTTTCAATACCAAGATAGCCGATGAAGAGAAAGAGGAAGATTGATCAAAATGAAACTGTCTATGCGTATTCTGCTGATTCTTCTGTGCGCAGCACTGATTGTTTCGATTCCGTTCTTCGTTTCAGCTCCAAACATGCTCAGCAGTATAAAAACTGAACTGATGTACGAGAATGATGAAGAAGAAGAGATCGACTTCGGACGGCTGATCTTTGCTTCTGCCTGTGCAGAGGATGCAGATGAAGTATTTGAAGAAGAGGATCTTGATGCGGGAGAATCCGCCGAAGGTTCAACAAGATATGTGCTTCCGCTGGATTTTTCCCCGGCCCCTGCGCCAAACCGGGATCTGTACAAGGAAGACGGATATGAGGATGAAACGATCAGCGTAAGGCTGAAGCATCAAGAACTTGAAGACGGCACGAAGATGCACATTGCCTATGTGAAAATCGCTGATGCATCGCAGCTGAGGACCTATGTGGCCCATCCGGATGATCTGTCGCATGCACATCCCCGTCTTGTTACAAAGATGACGGGGGAAGTCAATGCGGTTATCGCTGTCGGCGGAGACAACTATAACCAGGAAACGCAGAAGAAATCCTTTGAGTACCGGATGACTCGGAAGATCCGCAGTAAAACCAACAAACAGAAAGACATCCTCATTATAGACGATCAGGGAGATTTTCATCTGTTCATCAAATCCGAAGGGGTCAAGGAGTTCCCTGAGGAGCTGAAAAAGCAGGGCAGGAAAGTGGTGAACGCTTTCACTTTCGGACCTGCACTGGTGAAGGACGGAGAAAAGCTGGAACTTGACAGCGGATACGGTTACAATCCCGGCGGACGCGAACCCCGCGTAGCGATCGGACAGATGGGACCGCTGGAATATGTGATGGTTGTGATCGAGGTTAAATCCCGCGACGGCAAGAGCGGATTCTCTCAGCATAAACTGGCCGAATTTATGTATGAGCTTGGCTGCAAGCAGGCATTCAACCTGGACGGAGGCAATTCAGCCATCATGGTTTTCGGCGATCAGGTAATTAAAGGTCAGCCGGGCGGGGATGAACGCCAGCTGTACGATATTATTTATTTCGCTTCAGCCAAACCGTAAGAAGCGGATAAAAGACGGAAGGAAACAACGGAATGAATCTGATCGATGAGGCCGTAATCATAGAGATCTTCGGAATACGGATGTACGCATTTGGTCTGTATGTTGCTCTCGGCGCTCTGTGCGCGGTCCTGGTGCTGGGAGTTGTTTCATCCTGGCTCCGGCTGAAAAAAGGCACAGCCGAACTGACGGCGCTCCTTTCGGGGCTCTGCGGGCTGATTGTTTCACGGCTTGCTTTCTGTCTGCTGAATCAGGAACTTGGTTCTCTGACACCCTTTCATATCTGGCCTCAGATTAACAGCGGCGGGTGGAGCATGTTCGGCCTGATCGGAGGCGTTTTCCTGGGTGGATGGCTCAGCGCTGTCATTCTGCACGAAAAAGCAGGAAATATACTGGATGTTCTTTGCCTTGCCATTCTTCCTCTGATTACAGCTGAGCGGATCGGTGAAAACCGTATGGGTTATTTTAATATCAGCCGGACGCTCGATTCATCATTTCTGAATAACAGTTTTCTGTCTGTAGGGGATGATGAGAAGTATCTTGCCACTTATTATCTTGCTGCCATTGTCGCTGTCATTCTGTTTGTTGTGCTGATGATTCTGCTGTTCAGATACGGATGTGACGGAAAACTGACAGTTTCTTTTCTTATTCTGTTCGGAGCAGCCTCGATTATTACGGAAAGTCTCAGATATGATTTTTTTCTGAGCATTTCTTTTGTAAAACTGCAGCAGATTGCCAGCGCACTGATGCTTGCTCTCGGGATTGTTCTTGCGATTTGCCGAAGCAACAGACCGAAGTCTGTTCCGGCAGTGCTTGCTGTTATCAGTCTTCCGCTGATGGTAGGCGCTGTGATCGGACTGGAATTCGCTCTGGATCGTACAACATGGAATAAAATCATGATCTATGCACTAATGATTCTGTCCGTCAGTTTTCCTGCTGCTCTTGGAATGCGTCTAAATTACTTCAGAGGAACGAAACGAAATTGAACACACAAAAGAAAACCGTCACGGGCCTGAAAGAAAAAGCAATCCGGATGAAAGAAAAAATCGTTACGGTTCTGACCATGGGTATGCTGCGCCCGTTTAACAGGCATAGAATGGTAAATACTGACCATGTCATACAGAACAGGGATAATCCGATTGTTTTTCTCGGGAATCATGCAGAAATCTACGGACCGATTGCCAGCGCACTGTGCTTTCCGTTTCCTGTCAGGTTCTGGGTCATTTCAAAAATGATGTTCAACAAGAAGGATGTCAGAGCTTATCTGTACGAGAACACGTTCAGCAAAAAAACATTTCTTCCCGTATTTCTCAGAAAGCTGCTCGCCTGGCTGCTTGGATGGCTGAGCGTCAATATCATGAATTCACTGAGAGCGATCCCCGTTTACCGGGATTCTCCCATGAAACTGAGACAGACTCTCAGAGATAGTCTGGACGCACTGGAATCAGGAGATAACCTGATGATTTTTCCGGAACATCCGGAAGGAAAATATATAAAGGGGGGCATCAGTGAACTGAGTCCGGGATTTCTGATGCTTGCTGAAGCCTGGTGGAAAAAAAGCGGGAAAAAGCTCAGGATTATGCCTGTTTACGCCAACAGGGGAAAACGAACGTTTACTTTCGGTAATGAAATCAATTATGAACCTGAAAACGGATTTGCATCCGAACAGGAAAGGATACTGAAAGAGGCATATGAACAATTGATCTGTCTTTCTGAACAGTAAACCTTGTTTCATCTGAATAACAGAATTATCCAGGGGGCAATCCATGAAACATTTATTCAGTTTAATAATTGCAGTTATTCTGCTTCTCAGTTTCTGTTCAGCTTCAGGAGAGGAAGTATCCGGCATTAGAGATCTGTTTCAGATTCCTCAGACTACTGCGACACCCGCGCCGAATGCATTCCGCTTCCGGGACGGAATCAGGTGGGGAATGAACACGCAGCAGGTAAAAGCACTCGAATCTGAAAAGATGACCGAAAGAACCATGCTGAACTGGTCCATTATGCTGACAGACGGAAAGGTTTCCGTGAGCCGGTATACGGCAGACCTTGTATTTATGTTCCGGGAGGATCGTCTTCTGATGATTTCCTACGAATTTCAGCAGAATACACAGGATGATTTTCTCTATCTGACTGCTGCGCTCTGCAGCGTGTACGGAGATAAAACAGAAGCAGATCCGCTTTCCATTAAAGCACTGATGGACGCCATCAATCCAAACAGGTATAAAACAGATCTGATCACTCAGGCTTGCGGATGGACAACAGAGGACGGAACAGGCATCTATCTGTATTATTACTCATCGGAAGCATTCGCCATCATGTACGCGAGTCCTGAGCTCAGCACCAGAATATATCAGACTAACGGACTGTGATCATTCACAGTCCGTTCACATTATAAATACACAGAATTCATTGAAAACAAAGATGGAAAGTATTGACAAAGAAGTGTCACGGTGATACATTATGCCTGTGGTTAGCACTCAAAGGTGATGAGTGCTAACAATCACAGGAAAGGAGACGGTCAGATGCAGATGGATGAACGTAAAATGCGGATTTTACGGGCTATCATTGACGACTATATTCTGACCGGCGTTCCGGTCGGATCCCGTACGATCAGCCGGAAATATGAGACAGGCCTTTCTTCAGCAACAATCCGCAATGAGATGAGCGATCTGGAGGAACTGGGTTTCCTGGACCAGCCTCATGTATCGGCTGGGCGGATTCCTTCCGCAAAAGCATATCGTCTGTATGTGGATAGTCTGATGCAGGCCGGGATTATTCCAGATGATAGTGCCGAGAGCGTGCTCGGACATTTCAGCGGAAGAATCCATCAGATGGAGGACATCATTGATCATGCTGCCAGGGTACTGTCAAGCCTGACGCAGTATACTGCTGTGGTGCTCAGTCCGAAAGGCGTGGAACCAAAGCTTCAGACCATACAGCTTGTACCGGTTTCACGGGGAAGTGCGCTTGTTGTAATTGTTACAGACCAGGGTGTTGTCAGAGACAGCGTGATCCGTATCAGTCCGGAAGTGGACGGAGATACCTTATATGCAATCTCCAGGACACTGACAAATGAACTGAGTGGATACACTCTCAGAGATGCATGCAGAGCTTTACCCTCACTGATCCGTAGAATGGAAGGCAATGACGAGGTACTGCGCGGCCTGTACGGATACTTTACGGAAGGAGAACAAAAACCTCGCTCTCCTCATGTTGCCGTTGGCGGAACGAGCAATATGCTCAGTTATCCCGAATACAGTGACGTTGACAAGGCCAGAACTTTCCTGAGCCTGATGGAGACAAGAGACAAGCTGGCAGAAATCATCCGCGGAGACGGCGAACTTGCCTTTACAGTCCGGATCGGGCCTGAGACCGGTGTCCCCGAAATGGCAGACTGTTCCATTGTCACTGCAACCTATTCCACTCGCGGAGGACAGCAGGGAACGATCGGCGTCATAGGTCCCACAAGGATGAGATATTCCAGAGTCATCTCCATTCTGAACATGATGGGCCACCAGCTGACAGATATGTTTACCGGTGATGAGGATAAGCGGACAGGTGAATAACCATGAAAGGTAAGAGCAGAATGAGCAGGAAGAAAGAAGAAAAAATCACTGAAGAGCGCACAGACAATAACACCGTTGAAGGAACATCTGCGGAAGAATCAGCAGAACTTCCTCTTTCCGAAGAGGTAAACCCGCTGCAGCAGGCACTGGATGAAGCAAATGCAAAAGCAGCGGAATATCTCGCGCTCGCCCAGAGAGTTCAGGCGGATTTTGAAAACTTCAGGAAGCGCAATGAAACCGTTCGGGCCGACGCATATGCAGACGGACGAAAAGACACTGCAGCACTCATGCTGCCGGTACTTGACAACCTTGAAAGAGCCGTTGAAGCTGCAGCAGGAAGCAAGGATGAAGCGTTGAAAAACGGTGTTGAAATGGTTCTTAAGCAAATGACGGATACCTACGGAAAGATGGATGTGAAACCAATTGACCGCAAAGGTGAGAAATTTGATCCGAATCTTGAGAATGCAATCATGCAGGGAAGTGCAGAAGATGGAGAACCCGGAACTGTATGCCAGGTGCTTCAGAAGGGATACATGATCGGAGACAAAGTCCTGAGACACGCGATGGTCAAAGTTGTGCCGGAATAACGCTGAAGCGTTTTCGGATATAGAGACAGAATTGTAACGCATATAAAACGGAGGGAATAATATGAGCAAGATTATCGGTATTGACCTTGGAACTACTAACAGCTGTGTTGCAGTAATGGAAGGCGGGCAGCCCACAGTGATCGCCAACGCAGAGGGGAGTCGTACAACTCCTTCTGTTGTCGCCTTTACAAAAGACGGAGAACGCTTGATCGGGCAGGTGGCAAAACGCCAGGCGGTTACCAATCCCGAGCGTACCGTGATTTCCATCAAGCGTGAGATGGGAACCAGTTTTAAAGTGAATATAGACGGTAAGCAGTATACACCTCAGGATATCAGCGCAATGATCCTGACCAAGATGAAGGAGACTGCTGAAAGTTATCTGGGTGAGAAAGTAACACAGGCAGTCATTACCGTTCCCGCATATTTTAACGACAGCCAGCGCCAGGCAACCAAAGACGCAGGCAGAATAGCCGGACTGGAAGTGCTGCGGATCATAAATGAGCCGACTGCAGCTTCTCTCGCATATGGTCTGGACAAGGAAGAAAACCAGAAAATTCTTGTATATGACCTTGGCGGCGGCACGTTTGATGTCAGCATTCTTGACATCGGAGACGGAGTTTTTGAAGTATTGAGTACGAACGGAAATACCCGCCTCGGCGGTGATGATTTCGACCAGAGAATCATTGACTACGTCGCTGAACAGTTCAAAAAAGAGTATGGCATTGATCTGAAACAGGACAAGATTGCTGCTCAGCGGTTAAAGGAAGCTGCAGAAAAAGCGAAAATTGAACTGAGCGGAACCACCACTGCCAATATTAATCTTCCCTTCATCACTGCAGATGCCACAGGCCCCAAGCACCTGGATGTCACGCTGACGCAGGCCAAGTTCAACGAGCTGACTGCTGACCTTGTTGAAGCAACGATTGAACCGATGCGCAAAGCGCTGAATGATGCGCAGCTGACCGTTGATGACATTACCAAAGTAATCCTCGTCGGCGGAAGCACGCGTATACCTGCTGTTCAGGAGGCTGTAAAAAAGATTACTGGGAAAGAACCTTTCAAGGGAATCAATCCTGACGAATGTGTTGCGATCGGCGCAGCCATTCAGGGCGGCGTTCTCGGCGGCGAAGTCAAGGATGTTCTGCTTCTTGACGTGACTCCGCTCAGCCTTGGTCTTGAGACAGAAGGCCATATCTTCACGAAACTGATTGAACGGAACACTACGATTCCCACGAGCAAGAGCCAGGTGTTCTCCACAGCGGCAGACGGCCAGACAACCGTCGAAATCCATGTGCTGCAGGGCGAAAGGCAGATGGCTTACGATAATAAGACCCTCGGAAGATTCCAGCTGACCGGTATAGCACCTGCCCCGAGAGGCGTGCCTCAAATTGAAGTGACTTTCAGTATCGACAATAACGGTATTGTAAACGTGAGCGCCAAAGACAAGGCAACCGGCAATGAACAGCAGATAACCATTACCGCCAGCACGAACCTGAGTGAGGAAGAAATCAACCAGCGCGTTAAAGAAGCTGAGCAATACGCGGAACAGGACAAAAAGCGCAGGGAAGAGGTTGAAACACTGAATCATGCCGACAGTCTGATTTATGAGACAGAAAAGACACTGAGAGACAATGCCGATAAGCTGAGTGAAGAAGACAAACAGACCGTACAGACTGAGCTGGATGCATTCAAAAAGATTCGTGAAGGAAACAACGCCGAGGAAATCAAGAATGCGATGGAATCCTTTACACAGAAAGTCTACGCTGTGTTCGGAAAGCTTTATCAGCAGCAGGCAGGTCAGCAGAGCGGCGATCCGATGAACAATGCGGGTCCCCAGCCCGGAAGCACCAATGATGACGGCAGCGTAAACGCAGACGGCAGTGTTGAATAAATCCGACGCATCAATCTGAGATTTACGGCAGCAGGCCCGCCCTGATGAAGGGTGGGCTTGCTTTGGAAACGAGGTGAGAAGGCTTTATGGCGAATAAGCGTGATTATTATGAAGTTCTCGGCGTGAGCAAAAATGCTACGGACGACGAGATAAAGCGTGCTTATCGGAAAAAAGCCAAGGAATGCCACCCGGATCTTCATCCGGACGATAAAGAAGCTGTTGAACGATTCAAGGAACTGAATGAAGCAAATGAGGTGCTGAGTGATCCGCAGAAACGGGCCCGCTATGACCAGTACGGATTTGAGGATCCGATGTCAGGCATGGGCGGAGGAGGAAATCCCTTCGGCGGATTTGATTTCGGCGGAATGGGTGACATATTCGATCAGCTGTTCAACGGCGGTATGGGTCGGAGCAGCCGGAATCAGGGGCCTGTTCAGGGAAACGACCTCAGATATGAACTGAGGATTACGTTTGAAGAAGCAGCCAAGGGCTGTGAAAAAAGCTTCGAAATCTACCGGAATGAGTTGTGTGACAATTGTCACGGAACTGGTGCAAAGCCAGGCACTACTCCGGTAACCTGTAATACTTGTAAAGGCATGGGACAAATCCGTCAGAACAGCGGATGGATGACAACGGTCAGAACATGTCCGGTTTGCGGAGGAAGCGGCAAGACAGTCAAAGATAAATGTACTTCCTGCGGCGGCACAGGACGCACGCGCAAAAAGAGAACCGTTACCGTGAAAGTACCGGCAGGAATTGATCACGGACAGACAATCATCATGAATAATCAGGGTGAACCCGGACTTCGCGGCGGGCCCAACGGAGATCTGTATATCGTTGTTAATGTCCAGCTTCATAAGCTGTTCAAACGCGACGGTTACAATCTTATCCTCGATTTCCCGATCAGTTTCGCCACAGCGGCGCTCGGCGGTGATATAGAAGTACCCACGCTGAGCGGACCAATTAAATACAAAATACCGGAAGGCACACAGCCCGGAACAGAATTCCGAATCAAAGGTGCCGGAATTCAGCAGCTTAGAGGAAACGGAAAAGGCGACCTGATTCTGCGGATCAAAGTTGAAATTCCCAGACGACTTACAAACAAACAGAAAGATCTTCTTCGTCAGTTTGAAGCAACAACCAGCGACAGGGAATACGATAAAATGAAAAGCTTTATGGACCGGGTGAAGGAACTGTTTCAATAATCCGGCACAAATGCGGCAGATATGAAAACGAATTACAGACGAGTCTGAAAGGACCCGTCTGTTTTCATGGGTTGACGAAGAGAATGTGAAAACATAAAATACAGATAATTCATTGAAAGGATATCAGATAGATGTCAAAGACCGGCTGGCAGAATCCATGGGTCAGGGCAATCACAACGATACTGGCTTTTGTGATCATGATCATGATCTTCTGCTTTTCAATGGAAACAGCCGATCAGTCAGACAGGACAAGCGGCAGATTTTCACGAAGAGTCGTGAAAATCGCATATCCGCAATATGAAGAACTGGACCCGACAGAGCAGAAAACCATTTATGATACCGTACAGCATGCAGTCAGGAAATGCGCTCATTTTACAGAATACATGATGCTCGGTTTCGTAATCAGACTTTGTCTTGAGAGTTGGTTCGGATACAGGCTAAAAAAATACAGAGTTCTTGCCCTGATCGGCTTCGGTGCCGGAACAGCCTATGCATGTACCGATGAACTGCATCAGCTCACCATAGACGGCCGAAGCGGTCAATGGACTGATGTAATGGTTGACGGAAGCGGAGTGCTGATCGGTGTAGTGCTTGGAACGATGCTGATCAAAGCGTTAAACGGGAAACTCATGAAACTGCCGCAGAATCAAGAAAACAGACAGAGGTGAGCAGAGTGGCCTATTTCAAAAACAATGAAACATACTCCGAAGATCCGCATCCTAAGGAAGAACTGCCCGCAGAAGAATATGATGACGGTCTGGATGATATTCCGGAGCCCGAGGAAGAACCCGAACTATCAGAAGAAGAAAAAGAAGACCGGAAACAGAACAGAATCCGGTTTGTTTTCGGTGCGGGAAACCTGTTCGGTGTCGCCGCCGGTGCTGTAGTGATTCTTATTGTACTGACTCTCATATTCAGTATTATTCATTTTATGGTTATCGATCTTGGCAGAAGTTTCAGCCTTTTCCAGACAAATTTCTGATTTTGCTTACATCATATACTTTTATTTCACAGGGGGAGGGTGAAGAACATGATGAATCGGATTTACTTGGACCACGCAGCCACCACACCTCTGTCACATACAGTACTGGAAAAAATGCTTCCATTCTTTACTGTTTTTTACGGAAATGCTTCCGCAGTCTATGCAACAGGTCGTGAGGCCCGAAAAGCTGTGGAGAACGCCAGAAGACAGACGGCTGCCGCACTTGGAGCTGAACCCCGGGAAATCCTTTTTACCAGCGGCGGCAGTGAAAGTGACAATCTGGCCATTAAAGGGACAGCATATGCGCTGAAAGAGAAGGGCAATCATATTATTACAACCGCAATTGAACATCCAGCCGTGCTCAAAACCTGCAGATGGCTTGAATCAGAAGGATTTCAGGTAACCTATATTCTGCCGGACAACACGGGGAGAATCGATCCGGAACAGATCAGAAACGCTGTGCGGAAAGATACTATCCTCATCAGCGTGATGACCGCAAACAATGAAATCGGTACGATCGAACCGGTGAACAGAATCGGTGAAATTGCCTGGGAAAATGGAATTGTGTTTCATACAGATGCTGTTCAGGCTGTGGGTTCCATTCCGGTGGATGTCAATTATTTCAATGCGGACCTGCTCAGTCTGAGTGCCCATAAATTCT
>JAEEGL011275649.1_pt1 | contig 13712 bp, 12 predicted proteins | sample 9134231 | NCBI WGS metagenome assembly JAEEGL01 (sample SAMN16246548, study PRJNA631951) | gut metagenome | biome: gut microbiome; feature: rumen; material: fiber-attached | host: Bos | place: Iran: Karaj | collected 2018-10 | reverse complement strand
GACGGCCACGTCCACGTCACCGACCAGACCAACGCCAGCCGCACGATGCTCTACAACATCCGTGAGCTCTGCTGGGACAAGGAGCTGCTCGCGCTGCTCGACATTCCCGAGAGCCTTCTGCCGGAGGTCAAGCCCTCCAGCTACATCTACGGATACAGCTCCTTTGAGCTTTACGGCGGCGAGATCCCGATCTCCGGCGCCGCCGGTGACCAGCAGTGCGCCCTCTTCGGCCAGTGCTGCTTCAAGCCCGGCGAGATGAAAAACACCTACGGCACCGGCTGCTTCCTGCTGATGAACACGGGCCGCGAGATCGTCATGAGCCGCAGCGGCCTTGTCACGACGATCGCCGTCGGCTTCGAGGATCATGTGGAATACGCCCTTGAAGGCAGCGTGTTCGTCGCCGGCGCGGCCGTGCAGTGGCTGCGCGACGAGCTGGCCGTCATCACCAGCGCCAAGGAGAGCCAGCAGTACGCTCTCTCCGTGCCCGACAGCGCGGGCGGCTACGTCGTGCCGGCCTTCACGGGTCTCGGCGCGCCCTACTGGTCGCAGCGCGCCCGCGGTGCGATCGTCGGCCTGACCCGCGGCTTCGGCCGCGCGCATCTGATCCGCGCGACGCTTGAATCGCTGGCCTATCAGACCAATGACATCGTCATGGCCATGGAGCAGGATTCCGGCATCCCCATCACGGGGCTGAAGGTGGACGGCGGCGCCTGCGCGAACAACTTCCTGATGCAGTTCCAGAGCGACATCACCGACTGCGAGGTCTACCGCCCGAAATGCATCGAGACGACGGCGCTCGGCGCGGCCTATCTCGCGGGCCTGGCCGTGGGCTATTGGAAGAGTCTGGACGACATCCGCGACAACTGGGCTATCGACCGCGTCTTCACGCCCGAGATGGAGGCGAGGGATCGCCATGAGCTGCTGCACGGCTGGCACAAGGCCGTGCGCTGCGCCCTCACCTGGGCCGACGAGGACGAGGATATCTGAGCCTCATCCCGATGCCGGGGCCGGCCGCAAGCTCCGCAGCGTCTGCGGAGAGCTCCCGAATCGTCTTTTCTCCGCAAAATAAGGTCATGAAAAGGAAATAACCATGGACTATACCAAACTGAAAAACTGCGAGCTGTTTCTCTTTGACATGGACGGCACCCTCTATCTCGGCGACGAGGTATACGACGGCGCCCGCGAGCTGATGTTCGACTTCCCGCGCATGGGCAGGCAGTACATCTACCTCACGAACAACTCCTCCCGTGCGGGCGAGGACTACATCCACCGTCTGCGCCGCCTGGGCTTCCCCTGCGAGCGGGAGAACGTCTTTACCTCCGGCATGGCCACGGGGCTCTACCTCAATCAGCATCATCCGGGCGCGAGCGTCTATCTCGCCGGGACGAAGGCCTTCCACCGCGAGCTTCTCAGCTACGGCATCCGGCTCGTGAACGACGAGTTCGGCCACACCGAGGCCGAGCGCGCAGACGTGGTCGTGCAGGGCTTCGACACCGAGCTCGTCTATGAAAAGCTCGATCGGGCCTGCCACTTCCTGCGCCGCGGCGCGGTCTTCATCGCCGCCAACCCCGACTGGGTCTGCCCGATGCCCGCCGACGAGGTGCTTCCCGACTGCGGCAGCATCTGTGCCCTGCTGACAGCCTCCTCCGGCCGCGAGCCGACCTTTATCGGCAAGCCCAACCGCAACATGGTCGATGTGATCTCCGCGATGACGGGCGTTCCGAATGAGAAGATCTGCTGCGTGGGCGACCGGCTCTATACCGACATCGCCGTGGCGCAGAACGCCGGCGCGGTCAGCGTGCTGGTGCTCTCGGGAGAGACCTCGCCGGAGATGGCCGCGGCCGCCGAGCGGCAGCCGGACTACATTCTGCCCAGCGTCAAGGAACTGCACGAGCTTATCCGCTGAAAACGCCCCGCCCCGGTCCACGACCGGGGCGAGTCTCTGTAAAAGAAGGTCCCTCATGAAACTTTCGACCATTTTGGCTGTTCTGACCGCTCTGCTGATCTCCGGGTTCTATCTCTTCCTGCCCCCGCTGCAGAGCGCCGCTTTGCCGGCGGCGGAGGCGAAAAAGCCCGCAGGGAAAAGAACCCGCGGGGGAAAGACGCCGGAGGCGCATCCCCGCTTTGCCGAACAGTACGGCGAGCGCGTCGCCGTCGTGCTCGTCACGCTGCTGTATGCCCTCGCGGCCTTTTCCCATCTTGGGGACACAAAGGCGCCTCAGAGCTTCCACGCTTTTTCCGAGGGCGAGAGCCTGACGCTGGAGCTTGACGGCAGCCGCGAGCTCTCGCGGGGGATGCTCCGCTCGGTCCTCGGCACGGGCGGCTTTTCCTTTGCGCTCTCCGAGGACGGCGCAAGCTGGACGGAGGCCGGCGCGCTCGATCAGAACTACGTCGCTCTGCTCAAATGGCACGATCTCTCCCTGTCCGGCCGCGCGCGCTATCTGCGTCTCACGGCCCACGGCAGTCCGGAGCTCGCCGAGGTGACGCTTTTTGACGAAAACGGCGCCGCAGTCCCGTGGAAAACGCAGAATGAGCTGACCGACGAGCAAGCTCTCACGCCCGAGCGGCCGACTTTCCTCAATTCCAGCTACTTCGACGAGATCTACCACGCCCGCACGGCCCTGGAGCATCTGCGCGGCGTGTGGCCCTATGAGATCACCCATCCCCCACTGGGCAAGCTGCTGATCGGGCTCGGGATCTCGCTCTTCGGCATGACGCCCTTCGGCTGGCGCTTCTCCGGCACGCTCTTCGGCGTGCTGATGCTGCCGCTGGTCTACGCCTTCGCGCGCCGGCTCTTCGGCCGCGGCAGCGTGCCGGTATGCTGCATGCTGCTGCTGGCGGCGGACTTCATGCACTTCAATCAGACCCGCATCGCGACGATCGACACCTACGGCGTGTTCTTCACGCTGGGCATGTACTTTTTCCTGTACTGCTGGCTCTTCCCCCGGCCGGAGGGGCTCTCCCCCGCTCCCCGCGATGGGAAGACGCGCGATCTCGCGCTCGCCGGGCTGTTCTTCGGTCTGGGCGCAGCCAGCAAGTGGACCTGTCTTTACGCCGGGGCCGGGCTGGGTCTTATCTGGGCGCTGCACTGGATCGGCCGCTTCGCGCGCGAGAAGCGCGCCGCGTTCAGGCCCTTCCGGCGCAACGTCGGTCTCTGCCTTGTCTTTTTCGTCGCCGTTCCCGCGCTGATCTACTATCTCTCCTATTACCCCTACGGGCCGGGGAACGGTCTCGGCGGCGGGCTCGGGATGTACTTTTCGCGCGGCTACGCGAAGATCGTGCTGGAAAACCAGCGTTACATGTTCCGCTACCACAGCGGCGTGAACGCGACGCACCCCTATTCCTCGCGCTGGTATCAATGGATGCTGGACGTCCGCCCGATCCTCTATTATCTCGACTACAACGGCGCGCGGCGCTCGAGCTTCGGCGCCTTCGTCAATCCCGTGCTGTGCTGGTCGGGGCTGATCGCGCTGGGCGTGCTGGGCTGGTGCGCTCTTGTGCGGCGCGACCGGAAGGCGCTCTTCCTGCTGCTGGGGTATCTCGCGCAGCTCGTGCCCTGGGTCTTCGTCAAGCGCATCACCTTCGAGTACCACTATTTCCCCTGCTCGGTCTTTCTGGTGCTGACGCTGGGCTACGTCTTTGCGCTGATGCGCGCCGGCGCGCGGCGCTGGCGGCTTCCCGTCTGGGGACTGACGGCGCTGCAGACGGCGGTGTTCGTGTTCTTCTATCCCGCCCTCTGGGGTGCCGAGCTGAACACAAGGACGGCCTCGGCGCTGTATCGCTGGCTGCCCACCTGGCCGTTTTGACGCCGGGGGGACGATGTTTCGACTTCTCTCTTGCATTTCCGGGAAAAAAGGGATAGGATAGACTTACCGATATTCGATGGGAGGCCCCGAATATGAAATGTCCCCGCTGCGGAAGCGAAATGACGCTGGACAGCCACCGCAAGTACAGCGCCTATATGTGCTACGAGTGCGGCTACATCGAAGGCCGCAGCAACGACGTCAAGCCCGGCATGAAGAATTACGAGCGCATCAAATCGCTCAACTACAACGAGCTGACCGCCTTCATCTCCACCGGCCTCGGCGTGGATCAGGACAAGGTCCACGAGTGGCTGGGCAGGACGAGCTGACCCCGAAAAAAAACGCCGGAACGGGCATTTCCCCGTTCCGGCGTTTTTTTGCCGTTTTTACTTTACGATCAGCCGCGTCATGCGCGCGAGCGTCAGACGGTTGCGGATGGCGGAGGAGATATCCAGGAACTCGTCCTTCACGGCCGGGTCGATCTCCAGCTCCTCGAGCGAGTGCTTCGCGCCGATCTTCGTGTACAGCGCGATCAGCTCCTCGGCGGGCGGGATCGCGGCGATGATCTCGCGGATCTCCTGCCAGTGGGCCTTGATGTTCTCGGGCGGGAAGCTCTTGAGCACGTCGTTCTCGTTCTCCTTGAGGATGCCGTCCGCCAGCGGGCCGAACACGGCTCTGACCCAGTCCTCGTCGATCGGCTCGAAGGGGCGGACCTCGATCGTCTCGCGCTCGGCGAGCTTGTGATAGGCCTCGGCGCAGAGGATCGTGCCGACGCCGACGCACTCGCCGTGCAGGCCGTGGGCCTTTTCGAAGCCGCGCGGCTTCATCTCGACGAGATGGGCGACGAGGTGCTCCGCGCCGGAGGCGGCGCGGCTGTTGGAGAGGATCTGCATCGTCAGGCCCGAGAGCATCTGCGTGTAGGCCATGGCCTCGTAGTCCGGCTCTCTGCCCTCGGCGAGCTCATGCGCGCAGCGCACCATGATGTCCAGCGCCTCCTGCGCCATGTTGCAGACCTTTTCGCAGAAGTACTCGCCCGCGACGAGGTGGGCGATCTTCCAGTCGGCGATCGAGACGTACTTGGCCATGATGTCCTGCACGCCCGCGATCGTCAGGAAGCGCGGCGCGCCGGCGACGATGTCCATGTCGCAGATGACCGCGTCCGCGGCCTGCATGGGGATGGACTTCTTCTGGCCGTCGATGATGATCGAGCAGATGTCCGCCGTGAAGCCGTCGGAGGAGACGATCGTCGGGATCGCGACGAAGGGGATGCCCAGCTTCCAGGCGCTGTAGCGCCCGAAGTCCATCAGCGTGCCGCCGCCCACGACCACGACGTAGTCGGGCTTTTGGACGAAGCGCGTCATGCAGTCCTCGATCAGGCCCTTCTCGCTGTGCAGGCCCTTGGCCTCCAGCACGATCTCCTGATCGGCGGCGACGTGTATCATCGTCGGCAGGTTGTAGGTGTTCGTGTCGTAGATGACCGTGCGGAAGCCCGTGAGGCCGCAGTCGGCCATGTACTTGTCGAAGCTCTTCAGCGCGCCGTATTCGCACACGACGAGCTTCGTGCGCAGCTCGTGGTCGCGGCCGCAGCCGCAGGGGCCGAGGTATTTCTTGCAGTCCAGGATCATGTCGTGTCCCTCCGTATATGAAAATCGGTTTTCTTCCGATAATCAGCATACCTTTTCGCGTGGGAATAGTCAAGCAAAAAGAGCTTGTCGGGTCGTCCGGAGATGTGGTATGCTCTGTTCAGAACGATCTGCGGAGGAAGTATGGAGCTCGCTGTCGAAAAAAAGGAGCTGCGCCGTCTCGCGCTCGCGCGGCGGGACGCGCTGAGCGCGCGGGAGCGCGCCGCGGCAGGCGCGGAGATCTGCCGCCTGCTCGCCGCCCTGCCCGAGCTGGAGGGCGCGGAGACCGTGCTCGGCTACGCCGCCGCGGGGAGCGAGTGCGATCTCTCCGCGCTGTATGAGACGCTCCGCTCGCGCGGCGTACGTCTCGCCTTTCCCGTCTGCGGCGAGGGCGGGCTTATGGAGGCTTTCGTCCCCTCCGGCCCCCTCGTCCCCGGACGCTTCGCGATCCCCGCGCCCGATCCGGAGAGCTCTCTCCGCCTCGCGCCGGAGGAGCTGGACGCCGTGCTCGTCCCCTGCGCCGCCTTCGACGGCGCGGGCGGCCGTCTCGGCCGCGGCGGCGGCTTTTACGACCGCTTTCTTCCGCGCTGTCCGCGCGCGAAAGCGATCCTCACGGCCTTCGAGGCGCAGCGTCTCGAGCGCGTCCCGTGCGAGGCGCACGACCTGTCCTTCTCTCTGCTCGTCACCGAGGCGGGCGTGTTCCGGAAATAAACGCAAAAAGAACGCCGCCGTTCCCTTTGGGGGAAACGGCGGTCGTTCCGCTTTCGGGGCCGCGCTTCCGGGAGCTCCCGGGCGGGATCAGGCGATGCCGGCGTAGCGCTGCTTGACGGTGTCGAGCTTCTGCTGCGTGGCCTGCTCGCTGGGGTACCAGCCGCGGTCGGCCATGTTCTTGTAGATGTCGCTCTGCATGCACAGCGCGCTCTCAAGCGCGGTGTTGAAGGTGCCGTGAACGTTCGGCGTGGCCGACTCGACGGTTCCGTGCATATACAGGTCGACGATGCCCTTGGTCGTCATCAGAATGCCTTCCATGATTTCCTTGTCGTTCATCTTCCGCTCTCCTTACACAAGATTGTAGAAGCTGGCGAACAGCTTCTGGTGCTCCGCGACCATGCGCTGCGCGGCGCTGCGCAGCGCCGGATCGGTCAGCTGACCGGCGGCCGTGCGGCACTGGGTCATCAGATACTGCGTATGGCCGAGCGCGTCTTCGATATAAAGCAGTTCCTTCGGGCTCATGTTCTTCACCTCAAACAATAACTAAAGCGGCGGTCCGAGCCGCTTCCGTGTTTAGTATCTGCGCCGCGCGAGGCGATAAACATGAAAAATTTTTCAAATTTTTCTCGCAGCCGGGGCCGCGGCATGCTATACTGGAAGAGAAGAACAGGAGCGTGAGGATATGATCATCGTATGGTCCGTACTGGCCGGGCTGGCCTGGGGAGCGCTTTTCGGTCTGATCAGCGCCGTCATCACCAAAAAGATCGCCGCCGGGGGCGGAAAAAAGATCCCCGTTCTGAGCATGCTCCGCCTGCTCGTCGACTTCGCCGCGCTCGCCGCGGTGTACTTCACGCGCGATCTGCTGCCGCTGCGCTTTGAGTACACGCTCATCGCGGCCGCTGTCGCGCTGAGCCTCATCGGCGTCGTCGCGGCCTTCCGCACCGCCGCCTCCATGAAATAGTCTCCCCGCCCCGGCTCACGTCAGATCGGAAAGAGCGGGTCCGGGCTGCAAAGCAGCCCGGACCCGCTCTTTCTTTCCCTTGTTCACTCCTGCCGCGCGGCGGCCTCGTCGGCCGAGACGACGTCGTCGAAGGCGCCGATCTCCACCTCGATGTCCTTGCCGGCGTCCTCGGGCATGACGGACTCGCGCAGCGCGCGGATCTCGTCCTCGAGACCGCGGATCTTCTCCGCCGTCCCGCCCGCCTGGGCGCACAGCGGCGCGAAGAAGCCGGACGCCTCGCCGCCGAGCTGCTCGAAGTAGAGCCTGCCGATCTCGGTATAGACCTTGCGCAGCTCCTCCTTCTCGCGGTTGAGCTCCAGCGTCTGCTTCGCGATCTTCGCGTAGATCTTTGTACGCTCGGTCCCGCGGGCATAGGCCTCGCGCACCGTGCCGTTCCTGTCCACGGTCTCGACGGCCTGCGCGCCGAGCTCCTTTGCTCTCGCCGCCAGCGTGCCGAGCGTGTCGACGAGCTTGTCCATCGTATCACTCATGCTTGTTCTCCTCCTCGTTCTTTTCGATCACGGCCGCCGCGGCCGCGGCGACACGGTTGACGTACAGCTCCTCCGGCGGGTGCTTCCTGCGCGCGTTGATCGCCAGCAGGCTCAGCGCGCCGACGGCCAGCACGATCGAGAGCAGCTGCGAGACGCGCAGCGAGCTTTGGCCGATATACAGGCTGTCGGTGCGCAGACCCTCGATCCAGGCGCGGCCGACGCCGTACCAGAAGAAATAGCCCAGCGCCGCCTGGCCGTCGTATCGGCGGCCGCCCCGGCGCTCCCAGATCGTGAGCGCGGCGAAGCCGACAAGGTTCCACAGGCTCTCGTACAGAAAAGTCGGGTGGACGCAGACGCTGCTGCCGTCCGGCGCGGTCAGCTTCATGCGGCAGAAGATCTCCGTCTCGGCGCCGAAGGCCTCGCGGTTCATGAAATTGCCCCAGCGGCCGAGGATCTGCCCGATCAGCAGCCCGAAGATCAGCAGGTCGAACATCGCCTGCCAGGGGATCTTCTTGTGCCGGCAGACGAGCAGCATCACGATCACGCCGGCGATCACGCCGCCGTAGATCGCAAGCCCGCCGTTCCAGATCTCGACGATCTCGCCGGGATGGGCCAGATAGTAGTCCAGCTTGAAGGCGATGAAATACAGCCGCGCGCCGACGATCGACAGCGGGATCAGCCACAGGATCAGATCGTACACGTCGTCCTCGCGGATGCCGAAGCGCCCGGAGCTCTTCGCGCAGTAAGTAATGCCCAGCAGAAAGCCGACCGCGATGAACACGCCGTAAAAATAGATGTTCAGCCCGAAAAGCGTGAAGGACGCCGGCGGGTCGATCGTCCAGTCTCCGAAGAGGCCGGGGAAGCCGATCGTGGACGTGCGCTGGATGGTCTCGATCACGGTGCTCATGGCGTCACGCTCCCCACGGGCAGGATCACCGACAGCGCGGTGCGCTCGCGCGTCAGCACGCGCGCGATAAAGGCGCGGCACTCCTCCGCCGTGACGGAGGCGAGCACCGCCGGCGCGTCAAAGACGCTGTAGCCGGAGCGCGCTCCCTCGAAGGAGGACAGGCACACGCTTTCGAAATCCTCAAAGCCGCGCAGCCGCGCGCCGAGCGAGGCGCGCTTGGCCCGCTCGAAGGTCTCTCCGTCGAAGCCCTCGGCGGCGATGCGTCCGGCCTCCCCGAGCAGCTCGTCATAGACCTTCTGCGGGTCGCGGCTCTCGCCGCCGGCCGTCAGCACGGCGGTGTTCGCCGGGAAATCGAGTCCCGCAGAAAAGCTGCGGTTGATCAGTCCCTCGCGGTATAGTCTCGCATAGAAGGGCGAGGAGCTCCCGCACAGCAGCCGAAGCGCCAGCCTTGCGGCGATCCGCTCGCGCAGCACGTCCTCCGTCGTCGGCGTAAAGGCCGCGCCCAGCAGGAACAGCGGCGCGGAAACGCTCATCCGCCGCTCGCAGAAGAGCTTCTCCGGGCTCTCGTCCTCGACGGGGATCAGCGGCTGCGGGATCTCGCCCTTCTCCGGGCCGAGCAGCTCCTCCGCGATGCGGCAGATCTCCTCCGCCTCCACGTCGCCCTCGACGCACAGGCACATGTTGCCCGGCGTGTAAAAGGCGCGGTGGCAGGCATAGAGCATGTCCGCGTCGATCTCCGCGATGCTCTCGACCGTGCCGGCGATGTCGTCGCGCACGGGATGGCTCCGGTACAGCAGCTTCATCAGCTCAAAGTAGACCGCGTACTCCGGCACGTCGTCGTACATGCGGATCTCCTGCGAGATGATGCCCCGCTCCTTTTCAACGGTCTCGGCCGTGAAATACGGCGTGGAGACAAAGCGCAGCAGCGTGCGCAGGTTCTCCTCAAAGCGCTCGGTGCAGCGGAAGACATACACCGTCTGGTCGTAGGAGGTGAAGGCGTTGGGGTCCGCGCCCGCGGCGGACATGCTCTGCAGGACGTTGACGCCGTCGGGCATGTCGAACATCTTGTGCTCGAGATAGTGCGCCACGCCCGCCGGGGTGTCGCGCCGCTCGCCCGCAAGCATAAAGCTGCGCATGACCGAGCCGTAATACGTGCCGAGGCAGGCGAAATACGATGAAAAGCCCTTCTTCGGGATCACGCGCACGCGCAGGCCGTTCGGCAGCACCGCGCTCTGCAGCGTCTCGCCCACGGCTTCATAATGCTTCGTCAGGATCTCCATCCTCATCCTCCTCAAAGGCCTTCAGCTCTTCCTCGCTGATCTCTCTTTCCTCTTCCTCTCCGTCCTCCTCGCCGCCGTCCGGGGCAAGGACGTAGATCATGTCGCATTCACAGCCGCGCGCGATCGCCGCGAGCTTTTCGGCCGTGACCTCGTCCACCAGCTCGCCGAGCTCCTCGGGCGTATACTCGGCGCCGGAAACGACCGCGGAGAGCATGAAGCCCTCCAGCTCGCCCGGGCTGTCGAGCACGGCGCGCAGCGCGCTGCGCACGTCCGCCGCGGCGGCGTTCAGCTCCTCCTGCGTGATCTCGCCGCGCGCGATCGCCGCGAGCTGGGCGAGGATCTCGTCCTTCGCCTCCTCGACGCGCTCCGCCTCCGTCCCCGCGTAGGCGAGCAGCACGCCCTTGTGCCGGTCGCACAGCGCGCTGGCATAATAGCACAGCGACAGCTTCTCGCGCACGTTCACGAACAGCTTCGAGACCGCCGAGCCGCCGAAGAGATCGGCGAACACGCGCAGCGCGGCGCCGTCGGGCTCCTCCATCGCCTCGCCGAGACGCCATCCGATCACGAGCTTGGTCTGCGCCACGTTCATCTGCTCGTCATAGCGGCGCGCCTCGCTCTCCAGCGCGTTGAGCCGCACGTCGGTGCCGATGTCATAGTCGATCTCGCCGCGCGGCAGCGTCGCGAGCGCGTCGCGCAGCAGGCTCTCCACGCGCTTTTTGTCCGCGCGCCCGCAGTAGAAGATCTCGATGGGGCTTCCCTGCAGCAGAGCCCGGTACTGCTTCGTCAGCTTCTGATAGCGGATCGCCTCCGCGCTCTCCTCGTCGCCGAGGCGGTCGACGGCGTAGTCCTCGCCGCAACACATCTCCTCGATGCAGCGGGAGATCGACCAGCCGATCTTGTCGTTGATCCGGGCGCGGATGGCCTCGAGCAGCTTGTCGCGCTCGCCGTCCACATACTGCGGCAGCAGCAGCCCTCCGCGCGTGTTGGGCGCGCACAGCAGCTGGCCCAGCAGCTCGCACACGCCGCGCAGCGTGTCCGCCCCCGCGGGCAGGAACTCCTCCTCCGGGATGCTGGCGAAGAAGCCCACGCTCTGGATCTCGCCGAAGCGGCGCACGACAGGCTCGACCGCGGCGCCGTACAGCTCGTCCAGGCGGCGGGAGATCGCCTCCATGTCGCCGTAGCGGGCCGTGCCGCGGCGCAGCACCTGCGGCAGCAGCGCGTTCATCGCCGCCGTCTCCCGCTTCAGCTGCGTCAGCAGGCTGACGCTCAGGCACGCGGTCTTGAATTTGTCCGTGCGGACGTGGGTCATCCACACGCCGCTCATGAGCTCCGATCTCGCGTATTCCATCTCTCCGCCCTCCCGGAAAGCAGATTTGTCTTTAACAGAGTTATTATATCATTCTCTTTCCCGCTTGGGTAGTCCTTTTGTGATCACTTTCTCTCCGCGGAGCGTCAGCTCGTACAGCTCGAAAAGCGCGCAGACGGGCGGCTCGGCCGTAAGGACGCCGCCGCGGAGCTTCAGGCCGAGCAGATCCTCCGTCACCGTGCGGAAAAACCAGCCGGCCGAGCCGGTGTACCAGGTCCAGCCCGCCTCGCCCTCGTGTCCCGGCGCGGCGCAGACGTCGGCCGGCAGGACGTAAGGCTCCGCGCCGTAGCGCGCGCCGCGGCGCCCCTCAGCCGGCAGCATCGACAGGATCTCCCTTCCCGCGTCCGGCCGCCCCGCGCGGAAGCAGGCCCGCGCGAGCCATACCGCCGCGTGGGTGTACTGTCCGCCGTTCTCGCGGCAGCCCTCGCCGTAGGACGCAATATAGCCGAAGCGCTCCTCGTCCGCCGCGAAGGGCGGGTCAAGCAGCTTCACGAGCCCCGTGCGTTCGTCCGCCAGCCGACACAGCGCGTGATCCAGCGCCTCGGGGGCGTGCTTCGCGCCGCAGAACACGGCCCAGCTCTGCACAAGCGCATCGATGCGCATGCCGCCGCGGCGCATGTCGCCGTGCGCGGGATACGCCCGCTCGTACCATTTTCCGTTGAAGCAGCCCTCCGCCGCCGCAAGCATCCGCTCGGCCAGCGCGCGGCAGCGCCGCGCCTCGTCCGCGCGCCCGCAGCGGGAGAGGAGCCGCGCCATCGAGCGCGCGCAGAAGCACAGGAAAAAGCCCAGCCACACGCTCTCGCCGCCGCAATCGGACAGCGCGTCGTTCCAGTCGCCCGCGCCCATCAGCGGCAGGCCGTGGGGCCCGAAGCCGCGTCCGACGCAGCATTTCAGCGCGCGCAGCGCGTGCTCGAGCACGCTCCCGCCCTGCGGCGAGAGCGGCGCCGTCTCATAGCGGTCCCGCTCACGCTCCGCGAGCGGAGGCGAGACGAGATAGGGCGTCTCCTCCGCGCAGAGCGACAGATCGCCCGTCGCCTCGGTGTACTCCGCCAGCGCCCAGCACAGCCACAGGAGGTCGTCGCTGCAGCGCGTCCGCACGCCGCGGTCTCCCTCCGGATGCGCATGCCACCAGTGCATCACGTCGCCCTCGGCGTACTGATGGCGGCAGCAGTCGAGGATGCGGCCGCGCGCGCTCGCGCTTTCGACGAGCAGCAGATTGACCGCGTCCTGCAGCTGATCGCGGAAGCCGATCGCGCCGCCGCTCTGATACAGGCTCGTGCGCGCCTCCAGGCGGGCATAGACCTGCGTGAGACACCAGCCGTTCATATAGTGCTCGAGCCGTTTGTCGCTGCAGCGCATGGAAAAGAGCGCCCGGCGCTCTTCCTGCGCGGCGAGCGCGGCCTCGAACGCCGCTCCCGCCGCCTCCGGAGCGAGGAGCGCGCGCAGCTCCTCCTCGCCGCACACGCCGCAGACGAGCCGCTCCTCTCCTCCCGCCGTGAAGGACAGCAGCATGCCCGCCTCCGCCCAGTCGCAGCGGCAGCGCGCCGGCGCGCTCACGCCGGCGAGAAAGCGCATGCCGGGGAAAAAGCTTTCCGGGTTTTCCGCGCGGAAAAGCCCCCCGGAAAAGGCGCAGCGCACGGCCGCGTCGTTCTGCGCTCCGATCACGGTCTCGAGCCGCCAGCACAGCGTCAGCCCCTCCGCGCCGGAGAGGACGAGCACGCGCGCGCCGCTCTTCGGATCGAGAAAGCCGGTGAGACGGACGCGGTGCCCCTCGATCTCCTTTTCCCAGCGGGCATAGGAGAGGCCGTAGGTCACGCGGCATTCAAGGCCGTCCCCTGCGGCGAAAAGAGACACGCGGCCGCGCGGCGTCTCGGCCCAGAGCTGCTCGCCGCCCGCCGTGCTCTCCGGCGTGAGCGGCGGCGGGCCGACGCGGCCCTCCCGGGCGTTTTCGCGCCACATCCAGCCGTTGCCGCACTCGCTGACGAGCCAGCCGAACTCCCGCGCGGTGAAGATCGCCTGCCAGGGCTTCGGCGGCAGCGCGCCGCCCGTCGCAAAGCGGAAGTCCCCCCTGTCGTCGAAAAAGCAGGGGATCTCGTCCGCGCCGCCGCGCCCGGGCGTCTCGAGGGCGGGCATCCTCTCCCGCGCGCGGCGCTCCCGGCCGACGGCGAAGGCCGCGCGGGAGGCGAGGAGCTCCTCGGCCTCCTTCGGCACGATCCTTACGCCGCCGGGGACGTCCAGCAGCGCCTCGAGCCCCAGCCGCGCAAGGCTTTTTTCGATGCGCTCGCGGCTGCGGCGGGGGTATTCGCCCTCTTCGGCGTTCACGAAGACCAGCTCGGCGCCGACGTCCAGGCTGCGCAGCAGGCAGAACTGCCCCAGCAGCTCCTCTTCCTCCCGCGCCCCGGCGGCGCAGAGGAGGATCGGCTGGTCGCCGGAGACGCCGTACCGCCACAGCGCGCTCTTCGGAGCCGCGCCGCGCGCCCGAAACGAGCGGATCGCCGAGGCGAGCTCCGCCGCGCCGGCGGCGGACGATTC
>JAEEGL010494169.1_pt1 | contig 13712 bp, 10 predicted proteins | sample 9134231 | NCBI WGS metagenome assembly JAEEGL01 (sample SAMN16246548, study PRJNA631951) | gut metagenome | biome: gut microbiome; feature: rumen; material: fiber-attached | host: Bos | place: Iran: Karaj | collected 2018-10 | reverse complement strand
GGGAGTGAGGTCGCGAGCTACGGTGCGGGAGGGCTCGGCCGCGCCGATGGAGTCGAGCTAGAAGGCCACAGCGCCGGCATTGTCCCAGGCGGCCCACTCCTGCGAGTGGTTCTCGGTGGCCCATTTGTAGTACTTCAGTTTGGTGTCGTAGTTGTAGTTAATATAGGCGGCATACATCAGTTCGTCGAACGAGAGTTTGGCGGGCTGCAGGGAGGCGAGCTTGGCGAGCTCGGGGTCGGTGCGGCGGGCCTCAGAGTAGTAGAGGGCAATCTGCGCACGGCGCAGGTTGGGGAAAATCTCGTTTTTCAGCTCGTCGTAGGTCTCGGCCATGTTGCGGATCATCTGCTCGCGCTTCAGCACGTTCTGCTGAGTCTCCACGATGTTGATGATGGCGTGCTTGTCCTGGATGTCGCTGCCCTCGACCATCACCACGAAATGTACCCAGTCTTCGCCGGCGGCGCGGGTGGTGATGATGAGTTTCTTGAGCTGCTGGTACTTGTAGTATTCCACGTCCTGCGGTTTCACCTTGGCGCGTTTGGCCATGGTGGTGAGCACCTCGTCGAGGAGCTTGTTGAGCAGACCCGTGGCCAGGTCGGCACGGTTCTTCGAGACGCCTACGTTGTTGGTCTCCTCACCTTCGGGCGAGGCCCAGCCGGTGATGGAAATCTGCTTGGGCAGACCCTGCTCGAGCATGATGCGCTTGAGGTTGAGGTAGGTGTTGTAGCAGTCGAATTTGCGGTTCATCTCGAAGTCCCAGTCGAGTTCGGAGGTGCCGTTGAAGAAGTAGATGTCGGCGGTCTCCACGATGCCTTCGGATTTATTGTAGTTGATGGGGGCGATGGAGATATTGCCCTTGATGTCGACCCACGACGAAGTGTTGTTGACACCGTCGGAGAGGAGGACGGTGCTGAAGGGCACGCCCTCGTTGGTGGTGATGATGTCCTCCATGAAGCGGGCGTCCTCGTTGGTGCGGTCGGCCTTATAGCCGATGGGGGTGAGGGTTAAGCGGCCGGTCTCCATGCCGGGCTTGAAGTCGAACATGTCGGTATAGGTAAAGCGTCCACCCTTGTCACAGTTGATGAGGGTGCCGTCGCCCTCCACACCCTCGCCCTTGAGGGTCATGGGCTCCAGGGGAATCTCGCCCAGGTCCCAAGAGAAGACAGGTTGGAGGAACACGGCACAGTTCTTCTTGAAGTAGCCTGAGGGAATCTGACCCGTGAATTTCACCACCACTTTTTCGTCCATGGTTTCTATCGGGTTGGGGTTGGCTTGGTAGCGCACTTTGTTGCTACCAGATTTCATTTTCGACAGACTATTGCATCCTGTAAACAGCACTGCAAACAGCACTGTGGAGAGTGTCATGACAGAAAGTGACTTTCTCATTTTATATTTTATATTTTATTTATATAAGTATCAATCAGTCGAATACACCCATTCGGGCGGCATATTGCTGCGGTTGTTTAATCTGCAAATATAGATATTTTTTTTGGATTAGAGAAAAAAATCCTATTTGATACAAAAATTGCAGTAGCTTTTAGCAGGGCAGTAGGCGCAGGCTCCCGCCGACGGGGTAGCAATGAAGGGGAGGGCTGGATTCATCAGTTCCTCGGCTTTCTCTCGCAACAGGGATTCAAAACTGTCGAGTTGCGCGGTGGTGATTTCCTCGCTATCGTTCCAGGTGGCCAACTTGACATCTGAGCGCAGGTTGCGGAGCGGGTAGATACCTACCTTGAGAGTGGAAAGTGGAGAGTGGAAAGTGGAAAGTGACTTGCGCGAATAGAGCAGCGCGTACCACATGAGCTGAAGCCATTTGCCGGGCATCTGCTCGTCGCCGTCATGATAGGTAATCTCTTTCTTCTCAAGTTTGCCGGTCTTGTAGTCGATAATGCGCAGACAGCCGTCGAGGGTGTCCACACGGTCGATTTTGCCTTTGAGGGTCACGCCGTCGAGGAGAGGATGATCGCTGATTTTTTCCTCCACGCCGTTGATGGTCAGCCGCTCGCCACGCTCCAGGTGCGCCATCTCGTTCTTGAGGATATGACGCAGTTGCGCTTCGGCCACCGAATAGAGGAAACGGTTGCGTCCTTCGGTGTTACGCCTGCCCGAATAGAGTTCTTTGAAAGCTTGTTCCATATAGGTAGGCAGTTGCTCGAGGGCCTCCTTCAGGACCTCTTTCTTCAGTGGCTCGCCGCAGTGGGGTCTCAGGATGTTTTCCAGCACCTTGTGGATGCAGTCGCCCAGCTGCGAGGCGTCGAGGTCTTCGTCCATCTCCTCCTGCTCGTCGATGGCGAGCACACGGGAGTAGTAGTATTTCAGGGGACATTCCATGTAGTCGACGAAGCTGGTGGGCGACAGCCCGTTCCGTCCCATCTCACGGAGTCGCTGCATGATGGCGTCGGTCTTGACAGCTTCCGGCTGCGGCCGTCCGACGGCCAGCGTGGCATCGGCCTTCACGGCCACCTGGGTGACCGGGATGTTGAATTTCGGCGCCAATTCGCTCTCCACCTGACGGATGAAACGGCTGGCTTCACCCTTACCCAGGCCGTCGTTTTCCGAGCTGTAGAGCAGGTACACCTGCTCGGCACGCTGCAAGAGACGGTAGAAATGGTGGGCGTAGACGCTGTCTTTCTCCACGTAGGTGGGGAGACCGAAGTGTACCTTCAGCTCATTGGGGATAAGGGTGTTGTCTCCGCGGCCCGAAGGTAGCACACCTTCGTTGGCCGACACTAGGATGACGCGCTTGAAGTCTAGGTTTCGGGTCTCCAGCATACCCAGTATCTGCAAGCCCTGCAAGGGCTCGCCGCGCAGCGAGATGGCGTGGCGCTGGGCGATGCGGGTGTATATCTTCTCCATCGTCTCGGTACTGGTGACGAAGGGGTAGGTGTCCATGAGCAGCGAGAGGTTCTCCAAGATTTCGGCCAGGCTTCCCACGGCCTGCTTCTCCTTGAGGTTCTTCTCAAGCAGGTCACTGCCCACCATGTCGGTGGCCAGCTGTTTGAAAATTGCCAGGCATTCGGCAGGCGTGGGCTTGCGGTCGGGGAAGAGGTAGAGCAGTTTCGAGGGCTCTTCGGCACCGGCTTCGCGCAGCAGCGCCTCGATGTCAGCGGCGGTGCAGCGGATGCGGTTTCCTTTCCGCATCAGATGCTCTATGCTATGACGCAAATTGTTGACTTTTAACAGGCCGGCAACGAAGCGGTCGGAAAAGAGTTCTGTCAATGTGCTGTGGTAGTATCCGCGGGCGTCCTGCTGGCGGTAGAGGGCGAAGAGACGTCCTATCAGCGCGTGGACCATGCTGTTGCTGTAGGAGTAGCCCATGGTGATGTTCACAGTGTAGGGTACCGTGGTGTCAGGCAGCGCGTTGAGGGTGGGGATGAGCAGGCTCTCGTCGGCCAGCACGATAGCGGTGCTCTCGGCTTCTTTGGGATCGAGCCACTCGGGATGCTGCGACAGCAGTTGGCCCGTGTATTTACACTGCATGATGTTCTCCGGACAGTCGACGACGGAGATATGCTTGTCGCCAATGCCGAAGCGCGAAGGCCCTGTGGGACGTATCTCGGGGAAGTCGCCCATGTGCTTGTTGAGGAAGTAGCCGGCCTCTTGGTGAGGCTCGAGGAAGTAGATGTCGTTGTCGCACAGCAGGTGTCCCACACCGCGCCGCACAAACTCGCCGATAATACGTTCCTCGCAGCGCGACAACGCGTTGAAGCCCACGAAATATACCGCTTTCCATTTGTCTTGCACTCCTTGCACTCCTCGAACTCCTTGAACTCCTATATTTTCTGCCACCTCGCGGTAAGCCATACCGCTGTAGGCTTTTCCTTGCGAGAGCAGCCGCTCGTGGAGACGCGTGTAGTAGTCGTAGAGCGAGTGGTAGAACTCCAGGTATTTCCGTTGGAAATCCGTCTCGCCGCCGCCCTCGATGTCCCATTCGCCGATGGCCTTCAGCGAGTGCAGGTTGTCGAAAATCTGGCGGGCATCGACGAGGTACTGGTCAATCTCCGAGAAGTCGCGCATCATCAGGTCACCGAAGGAGATGAACTCCTCGAAGGTCTGGTATTTGCGCTCCGTGCCGCCGAGCTGAACGTGGATGTTGTAGAGCTCGAAGAGCAGGAACTCGTTGGGTACAATCTCCAGGCCGCCAAGCTGTGCGATGAAGTCGTCGATGGCCATCACCTGCGGCAGGAAACTGGCGCGCCCCAGGGTGGTGAACTGCTTCGTGAAGAAGCGCTTCGATCGGTTGTTGTTGAACACCACCAGCACCTCGTCGGTGTCCCGCGGGTGCTCGTCGACGATGCGCCGGGCTATCTGTTTCAGGAAAGTGTCCATCTCTTTGCTATTTCGATGGTTTCGGGTTTGCCGACGTCGAGCCAGTGGTCGGGCGCATGCACATAGGAGCCGATGCGGTAGCCCTCACGGCTCAGCCGTATGTATTCGTCGATGACAGGGTAGGGGTGGTCCGCCTCTGGCAGCAGCGCGAACAACTCCGGCGACACCACGCTGATGCCGCTGAAAGCCAGCAGACTTGGATTTATGGATTTCGCCGCAGGCGGGAGACTCTCGGCCCGGCCAAGGAACAATCCGCTCTCGTCGAACGCCAGCATCCGCTTTGTCTGCCGCTGGCTCACGCACAGCGTCACCAGATTCTTCTGCTCCTTGTGGTGGCGTTCTAGGTCCTGCAGGTCGATATCCGAAAGGATGTCCACATTGTGCACCAGCACGTTTTCACGGCCGGAAAACAGTGCCGCTGCCTTCTTGAGCCCGCCGCCGGTGTCCAGCAGCAGCTCGCGCTCGTCGCTGATATCGATAGCCGCCTGCCAAGTGTGACTCTTGATGAAATCAATCACTTTGTCGGCGAAATGATGCACGTTGACCACGATATGCTTCACGTTAGCCGCCTCCAACCGCCGGATGGTGCGTTCCAGCAGGGTAACCCCGTTAATCTCCACCAGCGCCTTAGGCCTGTCGTCGGTCAGTGGCCTTAGCCGCGTCCCCAATCCCGCCGCAAGAATGAATCCTTCCATAATCGTCCTTTCCCCTTTACAACGCCGAAACTCGATATTTATTGTCTACTCTGTCAAACGAGTATGTTTTTATGCCCCTTCTCCATGAAAAAAAGTTAAAAAAACATATTGTCCTTGTAAAAACGAAATATAATTCTTTCCTTTGCAAAAAGTTTACAAAAGATGATGTGATAAAAAACGTTGATTATGAAATACCTAAAGCAAATACTTTTTTTATTTCTAGTGTTTCTTTGTTCAAATGAAATGATGTCACAGAGAACGTTGTTAAGAGAATTGAATGTTGGGAGAGACAATAATGCTTTAATGGAAATTGGAAGCAGGATGGGAGTGTTGTCGGTTTTCCCAATTGCTATAGAAAATGACATTCTTTTCTCGGAGGATACATTGTTTAAATTGGAGTTAAACGGGCAAGTGTTTCCCGTATCAAAAAAATGGCTTAAAATCAGAGATGTCAATTCGTATTCTTTCTATGGACAAGGGGATAGCAATAACCTTATGTTGTCTTTTTTGAACGAAGACATTCAAGGTGTTCTTACAATAGACAATCACTCGTACTCAATTGAAACATATCAAAACGAATGTTATATTGTCCAGATAGACAATACTATTTTACACGAAGATTGTGACGGATTAGACATGTCGGTCGTTCAAGATGTAGGTAATGACAGATTGCAAGAAATGGAGGAGTCTGGAGTGGAAATAATCTCATCCGAACATGTGATGAATAGATTCCATGATGGAAGTGGTGACATAAAGGTGTTGGTGATGTATACACCCGCTGCTGCCAATTCAGTCAGTAATATTGTCAATACAGCGTATTTAGCAGAGGAATTGTCTAACCAATCCTTTGACAACAGCAGTATTGCATGTAAGATTGAGGTTGTATATATTGGCAAGACAGATTACGTGGAAGTTGGCTCGCAGTTTGATGTGGATAGATTTCAAGGTACGTCTGACGGATACATGGATGAAGTTCATTCTTTGCGTGATAAATATGCTGCGGATGTATGTGTCCTTTTGACAGATTATCACTTATCAACCTGTGGACGGGCGACAAGAATCAAAGCCAATAGTGATAGCGCGTTCTGTGTGGTACAAGCTTATTACTGTTCCACTGCATATTATTCTTTTATTCATGAAATAGGACATCTTATGGGCTGTAGACATGATTATGAGATGGATCCTCGATATTCTCCATATGAGTTTGGCCACGGATACATCAATCCAGACAAGACATGGAGAACAATTATGGCATATCCAAATGAATGCCAAGGGTGCGATAGAATCCAATATTGGTCCAATCCCTATGTTATTTATCATGGTGAGACGATGGGAACTACAAGTTTGTGTAATAATGCAAAGGTGTGGAATATCCGCTATGAAGAGGTTGGTGCCTTTGAGAGCATTGCCACCAATGTTGTCATTTCTTCAAACACTATACCAAATGGGTTGAATTATGGTTTCATCGAGGCAAGCTCTCGCGTGGAGACCAGTGGTAATACCATTCTGCAAAGTGGGCAGGAATTAACTATTAAGGCAGGAGAGGAGATTGTTTTTTCCGATGGTTTTGAGTCTTCGGCAGGTTCCGAACTCAATGCTTTTGTTTCTTCTTCTCCAGCCACAATGCTCTATGTAACATTATCTGATCAACCGGTAATGGAGGTGTCCCCGGTTCGACAAATAGATGCAAATTTGTCCGAACGAGTGGTTTCTGTTTTCCCCAATCCGACCACAAACGATTTGTGCATACATAATAAAGGGACGGATGCACCTCAAAGAATCAACATCTTAGATATATGGGGTAGAATTATTCTGCCAGATATTCCTATGAATTTATTATCAACTAGTGTCGATTTGTCACAACTTCCGTCAGGAATATATTTTATCGATGTTGAGTTCGCAAATCGCCATGAGCGATTCAAAATAGTAAAGAAATAGTAAATCCCATGAAAATAAAACACGTCATACTGATTTTTCCCTTAATCTTTCTGTCATCCTGCAGCAGGGAGAAGGATACCGTCGGATTATACAGGTGGGGTGGAGGGGGATATATAGAATATAAAGAGACAATAGGATATGACTTTGACTCTGCATTTGATTCTCTTTTGAGAAGGGATCTTTTTAGACCCCAAGAGCCGTACATTATTGTTCCTGAACCTGTGACGGTGGAATATCCCGATGATGATAGGGTATTCTTTTGGATTGCTTTCAAGGACACCACAGGTAGGTATTATCTGGCATCCCCTTCTAATGTGCTCGACACCAAGGGTTGCTGGTACAGAATATTATTTCCGGAAGATTAAAATCCGTCAGTCGGTCAATCCGCCGTAGCTCTTGGCGGCCGTCTGCAGGGCCTCGTCGGTGGTGAACTGCTGGTAGTAGGTGCAGCGGGTCACTATGGTTTGCGTGGAACAGCGGTCGCCGTTGACGCGCACCAGCGCCCAGCCCTTCATATCGTCATCGAACTCCGCGCCCGTCAGCGCCAGACAGCCCTCCACCTCCGTCATCTCGCTCAGCGCCACCTCGCGCTTGTTGAAGCGCACCTGCGGCGATCGTCCGTCAACAAGCTGTTCTGCGGTGTAGAGCCACAGCTCCTCGCCCTGCTTCAGTTCTGCGGCCTTGAGGTTTGTCAGCAACGCCGAATCACCCAGCCGTTGCTTCACCACCGGCAGCGTTCCGTCGCTCACCGGAATATCCGGCAACAGAAACGAAGCATCGCTTCCCGGCCCCGTCTTCGGTACATACACCACCACCGGCAGCCGGTCGGCATACGAAACGAAACCGTTATAGTTGGTATTGTTCTGCGTGAACATTGGTTTGCACCAGGTGATTGCATGCCACAGCGCAATCGCGTGCCGATGCCGCTGCCGCTGGTCGAACTGCAGGATTTTGTTGCTACGCTTCTCCTGCGATTTCGATACACGCGATACGACATCTCCATTCCTAAGGTAATTCGTCACTCCGGCCTTTGGATGGCGACCGAGCATCATCATACCATTGGGTGTATTTTTTTTCTTCATTTTTAAGTTCTCCTAATGAGTTAAAGATTAATTATTCTTTAATCATTTGTCCTATATTTGTCCTATATATGTCCTATATTTGTCCTATCAAAAATAGGACAAATAACGAGCAAATATATTGCTATTATCGGGCAAATGTACTACTTGACAATCACTTAACGACTGCCACTCAGCGTCGTCAGTGCTACAAAGATACGAATTCTTTTTGAATTGGCAAGATATTTTTCGAAAAAAAGAGATTTGGATTAAAAAAAACCGCCCCGAGAGGAGCGGTTGATGATTTTTAATGGTTTTTATTCTCGGTCAGAAGGTGTAGCCGACGCCGAAGAAAAACTGGCTGGTCTTTTTCGAGCAGTTGGCGGGGGCGTTGTCCATACGGTTGAGGAGGCCAAGGTTGTAGCCGAACTCGAAGCTGAACTTAGCGAAGGAGATCTGACCTCCGACGGTGGCACCGAGATCGAAACGGGTCAGCACCTTGTTGTCGTAGGTGTCGCCAGAGAATCCGATGGTAGCCTGTGGGCCGACAAAGAGACCGAGGCCAAGCTTCTCAAGATGGAAGACGTAATTCACAAGCACCGGAATCCGGATGTCCATGAGGTCTTTGGCGAATGCGAAATAGGCTCCCGGAGCCACGCCGAGACCGCCGCTGACGTTGTAGTCGTAGGTGAAGCCCACATAAGAGCCGTCTTCGGTGTCGGAACCAGTGACGCCAGCCATATCGGTCTTGACGGTATAACTCTGATACCCGACGTGAACGCTCACCTGAGCATTGGCTTTTCCTGCCAACAGCATCACGGCAGCCATGGTCATGATTGAAAAGATCTTTTTCATTTTTTATTTTTTTAGTTTATATTTTTTCTATCTCTTCACCACGACCTTGCGGGCAGCGTGGCGGCCGATGCGGACCATGTAGGTGCCGCTGGCGGGGACGTCGAAGCGGAGGGGTGCGCCGTAGTCCTGCTTGGTGGCGAGCTGGCGGCCGCTGATGTCGTAGAGGGTCACGTCGTTGCCGTCGGCACCCTCGACCACTATCTGGCCGTAGCTGACATAAATCTTGGCGTTGAGGGTCTCCACGTCGTTGATGCCTACATAGACGGTGTCGTGAATGTAGACGGTGTCATGGATGTAGACGGTGTCGTGACCGAAGTAGTCGAAGTAGGCCGTGAGGGTGATGTCTTCGGTGGCGGTGACCGTTATCTGCTCGGTGGTCTCGCCGTTGCTCCAATGGTCGAAGGCATAACCGCAGAGGGCGGTGGCGGTGAGAGTGACAGTGGAGAGGTAGTTGACGGTGGCGCTACCGCTGACGACGCCCATCGTGGTGTCATCGCTTACAGCGGTGACGGTGTACTGATTGATGGCGAAGAGGGCCGTGTAGGCGGCATCGGCAGTGACGGTGACGGTGCGCGGATTGTCGGTCTCGCCGTCGCTCCACTGCATGAAGTGGTAGCCGTAGTTAGGGGTGGCGGTGAGGGTGGCGGTGGTGCCGTGGTTGTAGGTGCCATTGCCGCCGACGGCACCCATCACGGTGTCGTTGGCCGTCACAGTGACGCTGTAGGTGTTGATGGCAAAGGTGGCGGTGTAGGCGGCATCGGCAAGGGCGGTGACGCTGCGCGGGTTGTCCGTGTTGCCATCGTTCCACAGCACAAAGTGGTAGCCGTAAGCAGGTGTGGCGGTGAGGGTGACATTGCTGCCGTGGTTGTAGGTGCCACTGCCGCTGGCGGTGCCCATGGAGGTGTCATTGCTCGTCACGGCGAAGGTGTAGGTGTTGATAGCAAAGAGAGCCGTGTAGGCAGCATCGGCGGTGACGGTGACGATGCGCGGGTTGGCGGTCTCGCCATCGCTCCACTGCACGAAGTGGTAGCCGTAGTTGGGCGTGGCGGTGAGGGTAGCGGTGCTGAGATAATTAACGGTAGCGCTACCAGACACAATACCCATTGTGGTGTCGGCACTGATAGCGGTGACGGTGTATTGGTTGATGGCAAAGGTGGCAGTATACTGTGCGTCAGCCAAAGCGGTGACGGTGCGTGGGTTGGCGGTCTCGCCGTCATTCCACTGCACGAAATGGTAGCCGTAGTTGGGCGTGGCGGTGAGGGTGACGGTGGTGAGGTAGTTCACTGTGGCATCGCCGCTGACGTTACCCATCGAGGTGTCGGCACTCGTGGCGGTGATGGTGTACTGGTTGATGGCGAAGAGGGCCGTGTGGGCAGCATCGGCGGTGACGGTGATGGTGCGTGGGGTGGCGGTGTCGCCGTCGCTCCACTGCACGAAGTGGTAGCCGTAGTTGGCAGTGGCGGTGAGGGTGGCGATGGTGCCGTGATTGTAGGTGCCGCTGCCGGTGGCAGCGCCCATCATGGTGTCGCTGGAGGCGACGCTGACACTATAGGTGTTGATGGCGAAATTGGCGGTGTACTGTGCATCAGCCAAAGCGGTGACGGTACGCGGGTTGGCGGTCTCGCCATCGTTCCACTGCACGAAGTGGTAGCCGATGGCCGGAGTGGCGGTGAGGGTCACCTCGGTGCCGTGGCTGTAGGTGCCGCCGCCTGTGACGGCGCCCATTGCGGTGTCGTTAGACAAAATGGTGAAGGCGTACTGATTGATGGTGAAGAAGGCGGTGGCGTTGCGGTCGCGTGTGGCCACCAGCGAGAGGGTGTCGCCGCCATAGCGGGTGCTGAGGGTGTTGTCGTCCTCATTGGTGTAGGTCCACTGCTCGAGGTGATAGCCAACGACGGGATGCGCGATGAGGTCTACCGTGGTGAGGTAGGGCACCGAGCCACTGCCCGTCACTGTGCCGCGTGTGCTGTCGTTGGTGGCACCGGCGATGGCATAGATATTGGGAAGGAAGATGGCCGTTACGGTGCTGTCGGCCGTGAGCTTGAGGGTGTCGGGAATAGAAGTGTTGCCGTTGCTCCACTGGTCGAAGTGGTAGCCGTAGTTGGCTTCGGCGCTGATGACGATGGTGGAGTCGCAGTGGATGTCGTAGCCACTCTGCTGGATGATGGCCACCGTGCCGCGCAGGGTGTCGTTAGGCAGTACCGTGAAGGCGATGCCGATTACTTGGCGGCGAAGGTCGTTGCGGTAGGCGTACCAAGGGTTGGCGGTGTTGTTGGTGTAGTAGTCATCGTAGGAGCAGCCGTTGACGATGAACACGCGGCCCGCGGCATTGTTGTTGAAGGTGTTGGTGCCGAGAGAAGGAGGTGTGACGGGTCTCATATAGACCGTGTCGAGGAGCGTGCAATTAGCAAAAGCGTTGTTGGCGATGGCACTAACGGCCTCGCCCACGACGACAGTAGAGAGCTTACTTCTGTGAGAAATGGCGCCCGGCACATCGGCGGGGCAGTTGTAGTTCAGGTACTCGATGCTGTCTCTATAGAAAGCATAGCCGCCGATGGTGGCGAGGCCGCTGCCGACGGTCAGCGAGTCCAGTCCGGCTTGATAGAAGGCCGAGTATCCGATGGAGGTGACAGCGTCGGGGATGATGATGCTGAGCAGGCTGCCGCATTTCCAGAAGGCATATTCGCCGATGGAGGTGACGGTGGCGGGGACGTTGACTGAGGTCAGTGCACCGCAGCCGCTGAAAGTGCTTTGTTTGATGGCTGTGAGTCCGGAGGGGAGAACGATGGCGGGCAGGCTGCTGCAGTTTTCGAATGCCGACTGGCCGATGGTGGTGACGGCGGCGGGGATATTGACGGAAGTCAGCGAGGAACAATCCTTGAAGGCCCTCTGGCCGATGGAGTCGACACCCTCAGGAAGGACTACGGTGGTGAGGGGTGTGGCTCCGTTGAAGGCATCGTTGCCGAGGTAGGTGACGTTGTTGCCGATGATGACGGTGGCGAGCTTGCTCTTGTGCGAAATGGCACCCGGCACATCGGCGGGGCAGTTGTAGTTCAGGTACTCGATGCTGTCTCTATAGAAAGCATAGCCGCCGATGGAGGCGAGGCCGCTACCGACGGTCAGCGAGTCCAGCCCAGCTTGATAGAAGGCCTGGTAGCCGATGGAGGTGACAGCGTCGGGGATGACGATGCTGTGCAGGCTGCCGCAGCCGTAGAAGGCATAGTTGCCGATGGTGGTAACTGCGCTGCCGATGGTGACGGCGGTGAGGTTGCTACAACCGCTGAAGGCGCTTTCGGCAATGGCAGTGACAGCGTAGGTGTCGCCGTTGTAGACCACGGTAGCGGGGATGACGACGGCGCCGGTGGCATCGGTGTTGCTGGCCACCGTGGCGGTCATGGTGGTGGCGTCGAGGGTGTAGTTCAGGCCCCCGATGTTCTGGGTTTGGGCCCACGCCTGCGGCGCGAAGAGGCCGAGCAGCAGCATGGCTACGAAAAGAGATAATGTTTTTTTCATGATGTATTGTTTTTATTGATTATTATTCCTTTAATAATTAGTCGTCAGGGCGAGACCGCCGAGGAGGTGTTTGGCGGGGCTGCTGTCGGCCGGGGTGATGATTTCAACAGTCGCAGGCTGGAAGTAAGTCTGCAACACTTGGATATATTGTACAAAAGCTTTCCTCCCCGTCTCGGTCATGCGGCAGGTGGTGCAAGGCTTCTTGCCCTTGTGACCTTTCTCCACCGAGATATAGCCCGCCGTGGAGAGTTTGTCAATCTGCACACTCAGGTTGCCCGCGCTGGCGCCCGTCTGCTCCTTGAGGAAGGTGAAGTCGGCCGATTCCATGCTTGCAAGTACCGAGATGATGGCCAGTCTCAGCTCCGAATGCAATAGTGGGTCGAGTTTTTCCATCATATTTTTCAATTTTTATTTTTCAGCTTTTTTATAACCACTCCAGAGACGGCGAGGACGGCTCCGCCGAGGGTGAGGAGGAGCGTCTGGGCTTCGCCAGTGAACAGCGTAGCGGTCACGGCTCCGCCGATACCGATGAAGAAACCGGCCACGAGCATCGGCCAGTTCTTCAGCACCACGCCCGAGATACTCTCGCCGATGCCGAGCAAGAGCATGATGAGCAACGTGACGTTCAGCGGCAAGAAAAAGGTGCCGAGGGTGGCAATGACAATCGCAAAGACACCTGTGACAAACCAGAGTTTACGCAGGATGATGCCGATTTCGCTGGTGGAACGTTCCCAGTCCTTTTTGCCCATGCGGACGGCAAGGGGGTAGCCTACCAGCGGCATTGCGAACCAGAGGAGGTTCCACTCCGGGTGACCAGTGAAGTGCCACAGCAGGTAGACCGCCAGCGAGAACACCGCTGTCAGACATCCCCACAGCACGAAGTACTTGGCGTTGGTCTGCAGGATGTCGCGGCGGCAGTTGTTCAGTGTCTCGGTGATGATTGCTAGACTTTCGTCGGGTGCCATTTCTTTGTTTTCATCCATTTCTATTGAATTCATTATTTTTGTAAGATATTGATTATAATATAATTATTGCTCAATTCGGTTCTTTTGACCAATCGTAACAACAGTGCAAATATAGCTAAGTTTATAAAATAAAGTAAAAAAATGTAAAAAAAAAGAGACTCCCGTGTAGAAGTCTCTTTGTGGAGCTGGGCGGAGTCGAACCGCCGTCCAAACAGTTAACAGATGTGCTTTCTACATGCTTATCCGGTGGTTGGTTGTCGGGGTGGCTCCGGACATCGGCACCCAAGGCCACCCGTAGTCTCTGAAAGTTTCGCCGGCAGGTAGAGACGTCGTGCTGGCTATCCCGTCTTTCTTAGCACCTC
>JAEEGL017319598.1_pt1 | contig 13713 bp, 20 predicted proteins | sample 9134231 | NCBI WGS metagenome assembly JAEEGL01 (sample SAMN16246548, study PRJNA631951) | gut metagenome | biome: gut microbiome; feature: rumen; material: fiber-attached | host: Bos | place: Iran: Karaj | collected 2018-10 | reverse complement strand
TAATTCATTTCAAAATAGAAAACTTCGTTTCGATCGAGAAAGAGATTTAAAATTCGTGCATAATAAAGATTCTGTAAACGGTTTTTATACTAACGATGCAAGAACAGTAGACAAAAAGTGGAATGAATATATTCGAGTTGGTTCTTTATATAGTAATTTTGTAGATAACATATTTATTATTATCGGAGATAAAGATGGAAAAACATTCAAAAGAACAAAACTACATTACGGGTATCCAATTCCGGCAAATTATAATGAAATAATTAATAATAAAATGTTAGGAGACGAATTATGGGAAAACTAAAAAGAATTTTTGAAGATATATTTGATGATCTTGAAATTGAATCGTCATCTGAAAATGTAGTACAGAAATTATAGGACGCATCGGGACCATATTATATTCTTGATAAACCGGAAAGATTTAAATATGTGATGTCAATTGATTTTACTATTAACAGAACATATGAAATAAAAGATAATAATAAATTTAAATTAGACCTTTATAAACTCTATTCAAATTTTTTAGATAATATTGAACTTTCTTTAATAGATGATTTTTATATTTCGCCATTCTATTTTTATGATAAAAATTATAGTAATAAGGATAATAATTTTCTTACTACTTATATTGAACCGATTCAATTTGCATTTCCATATCCAGAAGTTTTTGATTTAAATGATATATACAAAGGAGAAATGAAGAGCAGTTTTGTTTCTTCTACTTTTGTTTTTAAAATATATTTTAATTACGTAATTAAATTTGACTTCAGAAATTTTATCATTAAATGGAGAAATATGATGAAAATGATGGATAATACTATTTTAAATTCTGGTATATTTCGTGGTGGAGAAATATTGTCTTTACATGAAAATAAAGAAAATTATCCAAAGTGGCAATATGTTAATCATCTTTATTTAAATGGAGCGAATCACAATTACAATGAATATAAAGCCATGTATAAAATGTTTTTTGATGAATAGATTTCTGAAGAAAAACAACAATACAGAAATAAAATAGATGAAAATCCAGCATTAGATGTAATCATAAGTAGATTAAATCTTGATATAATCGGAAAACGAATAGAAAAATTTAACGGAGAAGATAACATTACTATAGAATATTGCCAAAACGAATTGAAACGATGCGGAAATGATAGTTATGCTGTTTGGTTTTCTTATAAGATACATACAACTGATGATAATCTTGATATTTCAAAAGTAGAAAAGTTTATTTTGAAAAATTTAATTATACATATTCCGGTGCCGTTTTTTAATTACGTTACATTTTGCATTTTCCTTAAATCTGATTTTAAGAAATCACATATTATATGTAGCAATGACAGAAGAATCTTGTCTTTACATAAAATTCGACCATCGTCTATTAATATATTTAAAAATGAACCTTATTGTGCAACATCTCGATTAATTGAATATAATAATAAGAAAGAAGAGAATTTTCGTGGATATTGGTTAGATTCTTTAGGAAGTAGTGATAGGTTTATGATTTATTTTGGAGATGATAAAGGAAAATTAGGTAAAATACCATATTCTGCAAAACATTATAACAATTTGACTTTTTGTGTAAATGAATTTGATGACGTTTTAAAAAGAATAGATAACAACGAAGATATATGGATAAAGAAAAAATAATTAAGAAAGATAAATAATATAAGAAACAGTTTGTTGACAGAATCATTACTATTTTAAAATGATAATGTTAGAAGAGAATTTATTGAACAAAGACACTAATTATACGATTCATTTCCGTCGTAGCATTTTTAGTGATTTTTGTAAATTAATACAAAATATAAATGCGAACGTTTAGAATTTAAATGTTCGCATTTTCTTTATCTTGTTAAATTTAATAACACCCTATTTATATGGCAAAAAAGAAAAATATTAAAGTCCAAGACGTTTCTATAGAAGAAATGGAATTTATCGATTTCAAAATGAATCCGGATTCATCAAAGTGGAAAGATTATACTTTGAGCGAAATCGCTAACTATGATTATTCTATAAAAATTAAATGCAAAACTGAAGCATAGAAAGATTTTTTAAATATGCTAAAAGATGACAATAAACAAATTGTCGTCGGAATGGGAAGTGCCGGCAGCGGCAAATCTTGGATTTCTTTAAGTTATGCTTTAACTGCAATAAAAAGCGGAAAATTTAAAAAATTGATATGCATTATACCAAGCGTACAAGCCGGTTCAAAATATTTGAACGTCGGTCTTTTACCTGGAGCATTGCAAGAAAAAATGGATCCATTTATACAAAGCGATAAGGAAACATTTGTTAAAATCTTGGAGAAGTCCGGAAATTACGGAGCACAAAAAACAGTTGAAGGTTTAATGCGTCAAGGTGTTCTTGATTATCGTCCGTTATCTTTTATTCGCGGTTCTTCGTGGGATGACTGCTTAATATATTCATCAGAAGTTGAAAATTTTTCAATTCCGGAATTGATACTTTTAATTACACGAATTGGTGAAAATAGTAAATTATGTTTAACGGGAGATCCTTTGCAGTGCGACAGACCAGATATAAGAAAAAATGGTATCGGAAATAGCGGAATTGAAGAACTTGTTCGAAAATTAAGCGATATGGAAGAATTCGGTTGCATAAAATTCGAAAAAGATGATGTAGTTCGCAATAAACTTATTACTAAAATTCTCGAAAGATTTTCTGCTGAAACTTATTCTCAATATAATTAAATAAAGAAAATAATTATATATAAAGCGTCTAATTTTAGATTGGGCGCTTTTTCTTTGTTTATTTTTTGTTTATTTGATAAAAATGTTTTATTTTTGCAGAATAAACAAAACAACAATGACAAAAAAAGTTATAAAACTCGACATTGACGGTTGCGTTAGAGATACAGTTCAAGCATTATGTGACGTTTTTGAAATGACTACGGGCATTCACAGAACAATAGAAGAAGTTACTTCATACAAAGTTTCGGAATCTTTCCCGGAAATAAAGAAACTTATTGAAAATGGAGATATAAAAAATTGTGAAAGTGTTGATGAATTTTTCTTTAAAAATCATTCTTATGATTGCTTCAGAAAATCAAAAGTGAAAGGCGATGTCCGCAAATCAATAAATGAAATTAAAGATTTGGGTTTCAAAATCGCTTTATGTACATATCAACCGTATCCAATCAGCATAAAACATACAGTTGATTTTTTGACAGAAAACGAAATATACTATGACGAACTTCACTTCACTAAAGATAAGTGGAGAATTTCCGGAGATTATATCATTGATGATGCGCTTATGTTTTTGACAGATGTTCGAGAACAAGCAAAGAAATTATGCATAGATTATCCATATAATCGAACAGATAGCAAATTTTCGTTTGACAAAAACAACAGATTCAACACTGTTGAATCTGCAATAAAATATATTAGAAAAATAGAGACTGTTTAAATTTCAGTCTCTATTTTATTTTTAAAATAATGAGCCGGAGTAAATCAGACTTGCTGTTAGAGGTTTATATCCTAATATATCTGATACGATTTTATTGCAATAAGATAAAATGGTTTTTTCGAATTGAACGTCTAAATCAATTTCCGGCGCAAATTCTGCTGGGAATTCACCAGGCAAAAAAGCAAATACTTTAATATCTTGGTTTTTTGTATAATACCAACGAATTTTATCTGCTGTTTTAATTGAAGAATACTTCGTTTTATATTTTTTATACTTCGGTCTATTAAGCATATAATTATATACGCCACACGCTCTGATGTGTGCAGGGCACTTATCTCCTATTGATAGAGTTTGTTTGTCACTTAATATGAACTTCTGATAATCGCCCACGCTGGCGCCCTGAGATATTTCTTCCGGACGTTTATTCACAAATACTGCTTTATATTGGCGGAGTTTTTCTATTACTTTAGCATATTCAATAGCATTGTCGTGATCAATATACCACCGCAAAATAAAGTTTGTAAAATCCGTCATACAATCTTTTGCGTAAGAACTCGTAGAACCCTTTACAATTTCAATGCCTTTATAGACGACTTCTTTTCCTTTAGGTAAGAAAATATTCGGTTCTTTCCAACATTCTGACATTGCATATCGTTTCTTGGCAAAATACATTGTAACGTCACTGACTTTTTCAAGTTCGAGTTCCTGAATATTTTTCGGGCAATTATATCTTTCAGCGTATTCTTCATAACGCTTCTTCATAAACGGACCCAAAGAATAATCCCATAAATCTACTACAAACTGCGTTTGACGCTCTGCCGGAATTTTGCAATGACGAACAACACGCCCGAATTCTACATAAATAGAATTGTGCACAAGAATATCATTAGCAAAGAAGTTGTGGCTATCATCAACTTCTACATCATATACATATTCATCTTCGAAATCGTCTAATTTTTCGATTTCAGAAATATTTTCTATTCTATAGTTAGTTTGAGCAAAATCCATTTTAAATCACTTAATATATTTTTTATCTTTATCATTTTCGATGTTGCTTAATTGTATATAAACCGGCTGTTCTTCGCCGTCTTCGCCTATAGCAAAAACGAAAAACAAATAATCTGTATCAAGCAAAACATCTTTGATTGAGTCGTCAGATTTCAAATCTTTCGGGTCAACATAAGTCTCTGAACTTATTCCGTTAATATCTGTATACATTACATATTTTCCGCTCAAAGAACCATTTTCGTTATTGAGTTTTGAAAAACGTACAATGTACGGTTGAGTCAAAGAGTAATTTTCAGGGACATTTATTTCAATGTCTTCAAGTTCGGGCCGTTTTACCAAAACGACATTTTCTTTGCTCATATCAATTGTATACTTTCCAGTAATTGGATTTACGCTTTCATTTGTATTCATAACTTAATTATTGTTAACTGTAATAATTTTATCAGTTTCTTTATTGATATCTTTTGCTTTAATATCAATAAGTTCATTATTTCTTAATACGATACAAGAGTGATCTCCTGTAACAATCACACTTTTGCCGCTCTCTGTTGTAATTCTGTATCTTGCTTTGCTGACTTTATGACGCATTATATATTTCATCGGTTTATATACAGCCATATCTAAATCTTTATCATAAGAGCGAACGAGAATTCCGTTTCCTGGGATTACTTCACTTCCATTAGATACATGCAAAACATGATCATCATTTTTATATTTTGCTTCCGTGAAAAGTTTCGAAATCTCTATTTTCTGTTTTGAACCGTTTTCAGAAATATCTACTTTCGTATCTCCGGATACAGAATCAGTATCTCCCGCCACAGTCATAGATACACAATTTTTATTCGTCAAATAATCATATTCAGAACTCGTGAGTTTTTCGAGTTGCGTTGTACGACCTTTATCAATATCGAATGTTGATGCTAATTGCGGATTAACTTGCAATTTGTCAAACAGTGTAGTTTTGGTTTGGAACCAGTCACATTGTCCTATACTGTTATTTTTAATGCAATCTTTAAATTCCGGAGTAAGTTTCTTTCCTTTTTTAACAGCCAATTCCCAAGATTTACACTCTTCCCATTTTCCAACTTTATAATAGTCTTCAAGAGATACTTTATCTCGTTCTTTGTATGTTATTCTTTCTCCGTCTGTATTATAATGTACCCATTGATAATATAAATAAATCGTTGGGTTTGATTGGAAAATTCCTTCGAAGTAATCATTAACTGAATTTTCTGAATAATGGTTTAACTCTCGACCTTGAGCAGTAATACTTTCTGCCATCAAAGTATTATATGCAATAAAATATTTTGAACCGAGGGCACCATATACAGAGTTAATGAATTTTTTAATAGCGAGCTACTTCGTCTCGTAAAAGTCAGAAAGAGTCTTTAAGCGAGCCACTTCATTACGCAGTTCTTCAATGGGTACCGTTTCAGCATCTCTCATCTGCGTAAATACATATCCTATTTCGTCTGCCATTTGTTTTAAATCTATTTCTTTTAAAAATTCTACAACAAAAACATTTTTTAGTTTTATCAAAACAGAGCGTTTTCTGTTTGATATTGAGTTTTCCAAGAATACCGTTCTCTTGTATTATTTAAATTCATTAAGAATTCTGCAAACAATTTTACGACATCTACATTAACAGAATTTCCGAATTGTTTATATGCTTGGTGTTCTTTTTCATCATATAAAAAAGTATCCGGAAATGACTGTAAACGAGCACATTCTCTTGGAGTCAACATTCGTTTTTTAGCACCAACAATGGGAATTTGAGCAATTGCAACTAAAGCAGGGAAATATGTTCCGACTTTTACTCGTATTCCCGACGGTCGTATTTGAATTATGTTTTTAAATATATCCGGGCTGCTGTCATTTACGCCGGCTTGCCATTCGAATTTGGCTTTAGCACCAAAAAACAATTTTACATTATCTTTTCCGTTCTTTAACCAATCATCAATAAATTCTCTATTATTGTCATATAGTAAATAGTTTTTTCTCATAATATCTCTTTTCCAATTTGGATAAGAGTCATCAACTGTTGCCCAAAATCCTGATATAAAACATTCTGTCCATATAGGGAAACTTGGGAGTTTTCCTTCAACAGTTCTTACATTCTGAATAAATTTATTCCAATGTTCGAGTAATGCAGTTTCATCATCAGAAATTCTATATTTACAATCAACAGATTCATCATCTTCTAATATTGAATATATAGAACAAGATTTGTTATTATCCTGATTAAATACAAATTTTGGAAGTTCTTCAATATCTTTTCTTACTGCCATAATAAATACTCGCTCTCTATGTTGCGGGATTCCTATCATATGAGGGCTGAATATAGTCGGTTCTGAAGATACATTGTAACCGGCATCAGAAATCGATTGATATATTACTTTCCATGTATTACCTTTATCGTGTGACGCAAGGTTTCGAACATTTTCCAATAAAATATATTTCGGTTTCTTTGCTTTTACGATTCGCATAATATCGAAAAACAGAGTGCCCTTTGTAGGATCATCAAATCCAAGTCTTTTGCCGGCTTTACTAAATGCCTGGCACGGAAATCCGCCGCACAATAAATCATGATCGGGAATCTCGTATTCGTTCACTTTTGTAATATCTCCGACCGGGGTTATACCGTAATTTGACTCATATGTTTTTCGACAATCACTATCGATATCAGATGCAAAAACGCAAGTTCCACCAAGCGCTTTCATTGCTTGGTGGAAACCTCCAATACCACAAAATAAATCAATAAATTTGAATTTCTCCATTATTCAATATAATAAATGATTCTCAAATTATCTTCCCAAACTCCGTTCCATTCTGCAATTTGAGTTATTCGTCCAATTTCTTCTGCAATTAAATACAGATTCGGCATATATTCTTTTATAATATATTCCGGTGACTCATAATAATCGCATTCATCATCAATCACATTTCCATCTTCATCAACCGGCTTCTTATATATTTCATCTTTCGGGTCTCCGGAAAATGGATCCTTCATATGATTAATAATATAATCTAACTTTTTGTTAATTAATGTATTATTTTCTTTTTGATATGCTTCTTTAATTAAATTGAGAATTCGTTCTTCTTCAGTATCATAAAGTTCATTCCATTCAGATAAAGTACACCAAGTATGATCATAACCGCGCAATCGTTTTTCTGATTTTTCTCCAAACATTGACATATCATACATCATCTCTTCATAAGTTTCCGGAGAAATGTCATACGGAATTCCGCGGCCTTTAAATGAACACTTTTCTGATAATGCGTGTGATGAAATATAATCATCTCTAATAGCACCGCCGTTATTAGCAAATTCTGAACGTTTTAGAAAATATACGGCAAGTCCGTCTGATGTCTTATATTCTTCAGTCGCATTCTTTTTCCATTCTTCGTCGTCATCTTTTGGCTTTCTCGTTTTTTGATAACCAGACAATAAACGCCATTCGGTCTGACACGAATTTTGACCCACCCATTCTCCGTTTACTCGTTTATAATATTTGAATTCACAATTCCAGGCTTTATATGTAGTTCCTTCCGGAGCATCTTTAGGCAACTTATCAACATTATATATAGTACCCTCTATCAATTCATATTTTGCTTCTACGTGACGAATAACATATCTACTCATAACTATTTAAAATAAAGCGTTAATTTTTTTATTGTTTTGTTTTTTATTGTTTATAAGAAGATTTTCAAACAACTTTTTTAATACGTTAACTACTATAGAATTTCCGGCCATTTTATATTGAGCCGTGCTTGATATATCAGAATTTACAATAGCTTCGATTTCATCTTCATTAAGTCCCATCAATCTGAATGCTTCTCTTTCTGTAAGTTTTCTTATTCTGAGTTTTACTTTGTGTTCTTCTGGTGTTGAATCTTCAGTTTCTTTCAGTTCTTCTATAATCCACAAATTTTCGGGATTGCATGTGATTGTCGGACATATATAACCGTCTCCTTGTACGCGGCCCCTGCGTAATTTTGAATTTGGGTAACTCATATCAAATATCCCGTGTTCGGGACAAAACAAATAACCCGTTTTTGTAGCATTAGCAATATTAAGACCGCACTTTTTTAAATCAATAGTTTGAACTGCTTTGGGTTTTAAATCTGATAAATTGATATTTTTTAATGTTATATCTTCTTCTGAATTTATTTTTATCATATAAGTGCATTATCTTTAATTTTCGGCGGAACATAGTTTCCGAGATTGTTTTCCAAAGAAATTTGACGAATATCTTTTTCTTTATCTGAATTTGTTTTATTAGTAGTCGTTATTGCTTCAATTTGTTCTTCATCAAGTATTTCATCAAATTCAGAACCAGCGTGATTAATTAGATTAAGAAACTTTGGAATCTTATATTCGCTCAAATAGTATTCTTCTGGAATCATATCATGGGGCACGAGAAAATCTGTAATTTCTTTAGTCGGTTTCATTTCAACCGGAAAATAATAGTTCTTTCCATCGAAATCTTTTTCTATAATGTCTTCTCGAATTGAAACCATAAATACTCGCTCACGTCCCTGTGGTATATCATAATCTTTAGCATTTAATACTTTTATCCACGATTTGTAACCATATGAATTTACAGTTTCTTTCCAACGCAAAAGAAGCGGATAAAATTTCTTATCTGAATACAATGCTTTTACATTTTCAAGCAAGCAATAAGCGGGCCGCTTTTCTCGAATTGTACGTTCACATTCCCAGAGCAATGAAGAGCGAGTTCCAGAACCGGCTTCACCGCCCTTCTGTTTTCCGCAAATACTAAAATCTTGACATGGGGAACTATAAGTAAACAAATCAAAGTCTGGTACTTTAGACCAATCAACTTTTGAAATATCACCATAATTTAAATCGGCAGCTTCCGGAAAAATCGCATTATGTGACATAATCGCCGGTTCATCAATCTCTGACCACCCAACAAGTTTATAATTAAAATTCGGATACATCTCATGCAATCTTTCAAGACCCATACATTGAGAATCATATCCACTAAATGCTGTGAATACTTTTATAAAAATTTCTTCTTTTGTATTATTAGCCATTTTGATAATAAAAATATTTTCAATAATTGTACTTTAGTTTTATGTTTTAGTTTGCATTTTAACTTCAAACATTGATAAATAAAGAAATTAGATTTTATTTAATTGTGTTATTAAACAGTCTATCTCAGTAGTTTGTCATTAGTTTTTCGAATAATTTCTTTTATTCTGAAGTCGTCGAACGGTGGATGCCAGTTATAAAACGGAAATATCTGCCATATAATACGATGGAAGATTTTATTAATGCACAAATAACTCAAATAAACTTTCCGGGAATAAACACATCTCCGGTTACACAAACAATAGGCCCGTATAACATTTAGAAAAGACCCGGTTTTTCAGCAGATTCTACAGGAATCAATAAACAGGTAACGTTATCTATTAAAAACACAGAAAGTTATATCGCTTATTTTGTATTACGCGATCAACTCAATTATTTTTTGAAAATCGGTAAATAGGCTCGCGTCGGAAAGGGTTAGTTATTTATGCCGGATATTATTATATCATTACTTGATGACGGCGGTTTTGAAATATCTTGTTATGTTTTAAAACTATTGACGATGACTTCTGTTTCTGATTTAAATCTTCAATATAGTGCTCAAATCGGATAGTTCAATACATTTACGGCTTCGTTTGTTTATTCGTTCTATGACGTATACACTGTAGATGAAAACGGACGCCATCTTATATCAGAACCCGTATTCCCGCAAAAAGATTTTGATAAAGATTTTCTTGATAGCGATAAAGAAATACACAATCCAGTAAGACCGCAAATTGTATCTACGAAACAAAATATGAAAGGTCCTGCTCCGGTTTTACATTCAAGACGAAACACATCAATATCAAATACTATTGATCCTACAATCTTGATATCTTGAATTTAGATAAATAATAAAATGAATCTAATTCATATTAAACTATTATGACATATAATGAATATATTAGCGGTACCGGAAGTATGACACCAGTTCTCAATACTTCAACGTGGAGAAGATATGAGACTGAAGAAGACGTTAAAAAATACGTAGACTCTTATAGTTATGCTCACACAAATCCGATGTCAACACAACTTGACATCGATACGGTTCTTTGGCAACTGAATAACTGGAAACAGCGTAAAATGCCTGTAGTGACAAAAAAAGATCTTTTAACTGGACAACCATATCAAGAATATGAACTCGTTGATCAGAGAGATGTTTAAAATTAATAATATAAAACAGTTATGACACAAAAAGAACGTATATATAATCCAACTACTGTTTATGTAGATCCGAATAACGAAGGAAATACTATCGGTGAATTCGTTGTAGAACGTTTAAGTAAAAATTATCCGTTCCCACAATTTGTAAAAGAAGATTAAATCAAAAAACAACATTTAACATATTTTATTTTTGAATTGCGGCTTTATTTTGTCGCAATTCTTTTTTTATGTAGATAAATAAAAAAATCAATTAGTTATTGATGGAAAATGAATGAAGACAATAGCAAACAAATAATATTTCTTGAATTGAGTGAACGATTTGTTGCAGAAGAATTAAAACGAGATTTCATATCTGGTGGAATTTCATCTGATAATATTAAAATTAAAAAGACTCGCGGAGAAAATCTTTATACTCTTTCTATTGATGATTTTGAGAATAATATTATAAAAGTTATTAAAGTTTTGAACAGTCCCGAATATGGATTGGAATATCATCAAATAGAAGAGATGTTTAACATAACAATTTCCATTTAAGAAAATTTTAAACCAAATCTTCCTTTTTAAGTATAATTTAAAAAGGAAGATTTGGTTTAATTATGCAAACAAAAGCCAGTGTAAAAAAGAATCGTTATAAATTTGCTGTAGGCGAATACGCTTGGGTAATTCCAGAAGATTATGATGGAAATAAAGAAGACGAAGAGCCAATTTTGGTGAAAGTAGAAAAAAGACTTCTTCGTCCGTTTAGAAACTCACAGAATTTTTATTTGTGTAAACATTGCGATGCAAAATACACATTTACAAAAATTCATTATGAAAGTGAGATGTAGAAAATTCCAGATGAACCGGAATATTTTTCAAATCAATTATTTTAAAAAATAAACTGCATTAACTTTTTATCGTTAATGCAGTTTTTGTTCAAATACGAACTATATAGTGAATGCAACTTAAAAACGAACTTTAAATTATTTCAAATGTTTCATTTTTTGTTGCATAGGAAGTTTCTGAGAATATGCAGTTTGATTCTAATATAGAATCTTCCGGATGCTCATATCTTGCAGAAACGTGACCGATTATTAATTTCTTAACAGTCTTTGCATCTTTTGCTATTCTTGCAGCATCTGCTGCTGTACAATGCTGATATTTAGTAGCCAACTCTTTTTCAGATTCTCTATATGTTGCTTCGCAATATAATGTTGTTACATTATTCGCATTCAAATATTCGGCAAGTTCTGTAAATTTGTATGTATCCGAAATATAAGCATATGTATGAGCCGGGTCCGGATCTAAAGTCAATTCTTTATTTGGAATCATTGTACCGTCATCTAATTCCCAATCATGATTACGTATCCATTCGAATGCTCCTTTCGGAATATTATATTTAGAAACAGCCTCAAAATTTATATGCCGCATTTTTGGAGTATGTGAAAAAATATATCCATATGTTGTAACGTTACCGTGATTCAATGGAACTGCATAAACTTTGAAATCTGCATCACTATTAGTTACTGTCAATGAATAAGTAATTCTTTTGAAATCAGAATATGAATACGGCGCAGAAACTTCATGCTTATGAATGCAAAACGGTATACGGTCATAGTCACCAGCCATATATTCAATAACTGGATCAAGAATATCAAAGACTTCTGAAGGAGCAAATATTGATAATGGCAAATCTCTTGAATTTATTGCCATTGTTGCAATAAGAGCCGGGAGACCAAGACAATGATCTCCGTGCGCATGAGTAATAAAAATATTATTAATTTTGTTTATAGAAACTCCGAGTTTAATCAATTCTGCTGTACAACCGTCACAACAATCAATAAGACAAGTCATATTCTTATATTTTAAAAGTTGACAAGAGCATAAATTGCCCTTATGCGGTTTTGCAGAACCGGAACCTATGATAGTTACATTAAAATCGTTCATAAAAAATTAATTTATTCTCTTATTTGGAAGTAATGAAAATTCGTTCAAACAGTCTTGCCAATTTATAAATTCTTGAGTGTTTTCTAAATTTAGTTTCAAAGCGACTTCATATAATTGTGCCGTAAATAAAGAATGCGCATTCATCATATGCATTATTATATCTGACAAAGAATAGTCAGCTTCACAGATTTTATTATTCTCCATTAGTAATTTATGATATAATTTTAATAATTGTACTTTATTTCTTAATTAAAGTTTTGTCAAATTGTTCTGAAATAATTAATTCGATAATATTTTTTCTATATTCGTATTCGTGTCTCGAAAGATAATTTTCAATATTTAGTGTTCCGGCATGTATTTTTCTATGGCAATTGCTACAAACAACTACACATTTTGCTGCTTCTTCAATGAGTTTACTAACTGGTTTAGTTAATGCTGAAGACATATTAAATTCTTTTTCCAGCGGATCATAATGGTGAAAATCCAAACAAACTACGTCTTTTTCTCCACAACACGCACACCCAACACTTTTCAACTATTCCATAATAGATTTTTTATGTTCTCTTGATGCTCGTTTAGATTCGTGTTCGCATTCTTTACAAATGCACATTCGCTTTCCCTATTTTTTTTGCAAAAAATTGAATTCTGTTTCTGGTTTTAATTTTTTGCATATAGAACATTTGCGAAATTTTATTTCTGGAATAGATTCATTCTATACATCTGTTTTCTTTTTTGTTTTGGGCATTAAATCATAAAGTTCTTAATTTTATCAGAAATCTTTATTTATAATTTCTATTATAGTTATTGTACGCTGTTTTTTTAATTTTGTATAAAAACTACAAAATAATGTAATTTTTGTATATCATTAAGTTCTTAATGTACTTTTTGTACGAACTCTCTGAAACGGAAACTGTACATATTTCACATTTGATTTCCGTGACAAAAATCTCAATCCATCATTATTTTTGAACAGTTCATCCGTTCCGCTGACGCGGTACGGTATGTTCTGTTCTTTCAACACACAATACAACTCATACAGGTCCGAGATGTCTGTCATATGCTTCGATTCTCTGCCATTCTTGGCAGAGAATGTC
>JAEEGL015897558.1_pt1 | contig 13713 bp, 8 predicted proteins | sample 9134231 | NCBI WGS metagenome assembly JAEEGL01 (sample SAMN16246548, study PRJNA631951) | gut metagenome | biome: gut microbiome; feature: rumen; material: fiber-attached | host: Bos | place: Iran: Karaj | collected 2018-10 | reverse complement strand
TTCACGTTCACAGCATTCAAACTCATCAACGATATTCTCGATCAGCACCATGTCTATGAACAATGGCAGTTTCTTAAGCATATCTTCCGGAATATCTGTTTCGCTCCTGTAACCCTGCAACTGAAGATCAAAGCATTGCTGCAACAGTGCAATACGCTTATCTGGGTCGGTTTCCTGTCTTGTCCAACCTTCATTGTGAATCCAAAGATTGGCAAGATCGAACATATACCAGCAGTTCATACAGTTGTCAAAATCGAACACTGTGATCGCGCCTGTATCCATATCAATATGATAATTTCCGTCGCTGAAATCAAAATGAACTAGGCCATAGCAGCGTACGTCTATCGGAAGAGCACGGAATGCTTCCAGATGTCCGGCTATAGCCGTTTTCAGTTTCTTATACTCATCCGAGATCAGACGGTCCAGGTATGTCATGTTGTATTTGTCAAAATAGTCCGGGCGAGAATGAACAGGCGTATATAATTTGGAAAGTCTGTGGATCGCACCCAGAGTTTTGCCGGTGTTATAGAAGTATTCACTCAGCGGCGAACCTTCTCGGTAACGGTAACCATTATCCGCAAGGAGTATTCCTTTGGCGTAATCAAACATGCTGGCATATACAGCCTCACCATCCGCTTCTATGCATTCCACCATCCTACCTTGAACGGACAGAATCACGTCCGCTACTGGCGCGCCGTTTTCAGCCAGGAAGCGGACAAACTCTGTTTCGGCGAGATAATCAGCCTCGCTACGGTCTCCGATATCCGAGAAACGAAGAACATATTGTTTAATCCCATCACGACTGACGATAAAAATCTGGTTACGTCCACCTTCATGGCTGGATATGGGGGTAAGAATGCAATCTCCAAGAGCAAAAATGTGCTTTGCTTGTTCAAGGATTTGCTTCAATCAGATACCTCCTGTTTCTCCTGCCTGGTTTTCCTTGTCGGGTAACTGTTTCCTGTTTCCACAGTTTGGGGTCTCTTTATATGTTGTCTTAGCTTCCGTACTAGTTAAATCCAGCTCATCCATATCCAGCTTAACTTCGATGTGATGCTTAGTTTCAGAAAGATTGGACAAAAGAGAGACCGTTTCGTCGATTGTTTATTATTGTTGGAAAAGTTCTATTCCGACAACACCATATTTTGCTTGATCAACTACAGAATAAAACTGTTCCATGTCAGATGGTTGTGCTTGAGCAATATCTTCCTCAGTATATCCGCATTGCAGCAGCGGAAGTGTTTGATACAATTCCTCAAAAGAGTTAAAACAGTGCAGTTTAAATACCCGTGTGCGAAGTGTTTCTCCTGTAGCAGTATTGGTAAAAACGATTTCATCACTTGGCCTTATCTTACGGCGCTTTTCATCATAGAGACGGAGTTCGATTGTTTTCTGCCCGTTTTTTACCATTTTGTAAGGTTCAGGATTAAGGTTCATGTGGTGTACTATGCCTTTCCGACACAGAAGAGCAACCGTTTCGACATGAGCAGTTTGCGGGAACATGTCGACTGGCTGAACAGCGGAAACAAAATAAGCTCCAGCAGTAAACGCTTTGAGATCTCTGGCGAGCGTAGAAGGATTACAAGATATGTATATGATCCGCGGTATAGAACTATGAACGATTGCATCAATTACCTGTGATTCGCAACCTTTTCTCGGAGGATCCAGAACGATTGCATCTATCCTGCCTTCCTTCTCTAAAAGATTTGATACGGTTTCTTCGGAAGCACCACATATAAACTCCGTATTATCATAACCGCCCATCAAAGCATTTTTCCTGGCATTTTCTATTGCTTTAGGAACACATTCCACGCCGATGACTCGTTTTGCATGTTTTGCAATCTGCAATGAAATAGTTCCTATGCCACAGTACAAATCAACAATCGTTTCATCCGATTTTGGATTTAAATAACCGAGAGCTATCTGGTACAGTTTCTGTGTCTGCGCATGATTGACCTGAAGGAAACTTTCCGGACTGACCATGTAATCCGTTCCAAGCAGAGTTTCCTTCAGTTCTGGCTGACCATATAACAGCCGGAACTGCTCTCCGAACAGGACGTTGGTATTTCTGTCATTCCGGTTATGATAGATCGAATCCAGAAAAGATGCTTTGCTCAGGAGCTGATCCACGTTCGGGATACTGCCCTTGGTTACAACGACCGCCATGGTCTTTTCATCTGAAGAGATGCGGACCATACAAGCACGGAGTATTCCCTTCCCTGTGATTTCATCATACACCGGAATACGGTTCTCATTCGCCCATTCCGCAACAGCCTTTACTGCTCTCAGAATCTTTTCTGATTGGATTGGACAATCGGAAAGACCAACCAGCCTATGGCTTCGGTTCGCATAAAAACCGAACACCGTTCCCTTCTCTGTTTTTCCGAACGGGAAAGAACCTTTGTTCCGGTAACGCCAAGGATCGTCCATTCCGATTACAGGCAGAACTTCGATTCCTGACAGTCCTCCGATCCGTTCCAGCGCATCAGCTACTATCTGCCTCTTTCTGCGAAGCTGTTCATCATATGACATATGCTGCATAGTGCAGCCGCCACATATGGAATATACCGGACAGCGCGGCATCACACGGTTCTCCGATGGAACAAGTATCGATATTACTTTTGCGATGCAGTAGCGCTTCTCAACCTTGATAATATGAGCAAGCACCGTCTCACCGACAACCGTACCGGGGACGAATATCGCGATCCCGTCCTTATGACCGACTCCATGTCCTTCGTCAGTCATGCCGTCGATCACGAGTTCGATCTCCTGATTTTTGTTATATGGAAAGAATTCTTTCACTTCAGCACCACGTTGCTTTCTCCGTATTCGGCTTTGAGTTTTTTAACCAACTGCTCACACGGATCGACATTCCACGACCGCGGAGCACCCTTCGCTGTATGATTCGGATCTACGAGCACCAAAGGTGTGCCTCCCGGATAATGAACCGTCAGTGCCCTGATTTTTGTATGTTCCAGTTGTTCATGGGACGGGATAAGAATATACAGTGTCTTCCCTGTCGCGGAAAGATCCTCCATGGAATCGACCAGAATCGAATTTGCTCTGTCCTCCCTGATAGAAAGTCTTCCCCGGATCGCTACGACGTTCTCATCATGGAACAGTGCGCCGTACTGCTGGAGTGTTTTCGGGAATACCATCAGTTCGACACTGCCTGCCACTCCTTCCAGCACAGCAAGGCCAAGAAGGCTCTGACCGTTTTTACTGGGCCTCTGCTTGCATTGATTCAGCATTCCACCGACATACACCGCAGAATCATCATAGATACCGTTCTGACCGTCCGCTTCGGAAACCTGTTCGACGGAAAGTGGCATCTTTTTCAACTGTGCTGCATAGTTGTCCAGCGGGTGACCCGATAAATACAGCCCGGTCGCTTCCCGTTCCCTCTGCAGAAGAATTCCATGCGCCATCTCGGGAAGGTTCGGTACCGTAACTGTCGCGCTGTCCAGAGCGTCTGACGAATCTTCGAAATCAAACAGCGAGAGCTGCCCCGTTTCGCGGGTTTTTCTTGTTTTAGTCGCTGCATCAAAAACCCGTTCATATACTGTCAGGAGGCTATTCCGGGTATATCCCATGCTGTCGAAGCAGCCTGCATAAATCAGTGCTTCCAGCATTCTTTTGTTCAGGCCGCCGGTTCTCTCAACAAAATCATTGAAACTTCTGAACGGGCCTCTCATATTCCTGTCTGATACCATCTGTGCCATCACATTCTCGGATACACTTCGGACGCATCCCAGTCCAAAGCGGATTGCTCCGTTCTCGACAGTAAATAATGCATCTGACGCGTTCACATCTGGCGGAAGGATTCGGATTCCGAGATGTCTGGCGGCATATACATACCTCGAAACCTGATCGGTATTGTTTCGATATCCGTTAATAGTTGCCGTCAAAAGTTCAACAGGATAATACTTTTTAAGATATGCTGTGCGGTATGCAACGACCGCGTAACAGGCAGCGTGTGCCTTATTGAAAGCATAGGAAGCAAAGTCCATCATCTCATCGAAGATTCTGTTTGCGGTCTCCTCTGGGACTCCGCGTTTGATGGCTCCATCCACGCCTTCCGTGCCATAAACGAAATACTGCCGTTCTTTCGCCATGACATCATGTTTTTTCTTTGACATCGCACGACGCACGAGATCGCTCCGCCCATAGGAATATCCTGCAAGACTGCGAACGATCTCCATGACCTGCTCCTGATAGACCATGCAACCGTAAGTATTCGAAAGGATCGGTTCCAGCATCGGATCTGCGTATGTGACAGAGTCCGGATCGTGCTTTCCCTTCACATATCGCGGAATCTGATCCATTGGGCCGGGACGGTACAGCGAGATGCCTGCGATCAGATCCTCAAAGCAGTCCGGTTTCAGTTGCTGCATGAACTGCTGCATTCCGGCGCTTTCAAGTTGGAACACCCCGTCGGTATCCCCCGACGCGATCATCTCCCAGACACCTGGATCATCGAAATCATTTTTGGAAAAATCCGGAGTCGGTTTTCCCTGCTGTCTGATATAATTTAGAGCATCCCGTATGACCGTCAGGGTACGCAGCCCCAGAAAATCCATTTTCAGAAGTCCCAGCTCTTCCAAAGTCGTCATAGGGAACTGTGTTGTCAGAACTCCGTCATTGCTCTGCAGTGGAACGACTGTATTCAGCGGAACACCTGAGATCACTACGCCGGCTGCATGTGTTGAACTGTGGCGCGGCAGGCCTTCGAGTTTAATCGAGAGATCAAGCACCTTCTTCATGACGGGATCTGTCTCATACAGATTTTTCAGATCCGGAGATATGTTCAGTGCTTCTGCAAGCGTCATTTTCAACACATTCGGGATCAGCTTTGCCAGTTTATCTGCATCCGCATACGGTACGCGCAGTACACGGGCAACATCCCTTACAACCGCTTTCGCGGCAAGCGTTCCGAATGTGATGATCTGGGCAACGTGTCCTTCTCCGTATTTCCGCCCGACATAATCTATGACTTCCTGCCGTCTTTCATAACAGAAATCGACGTCGAAATCCGGCATTGAGACCCGTTCCGGATTCAGAAAGCGTTCGAACAGGAGACCATATTTCAGCGGATCGACATCCGTTATATCGATACAATAGGCCATAAGAGACGCTGCGCCGCTGCCGCGGCCAGGTCCTACCATAATCCCGTTTGTTTTCGCATAATGGATGAAATCCCATACGATCAGATAATAGTCAACAAACCCCATCTTCGAAACAACGCTGAGCTCGTATTCCAGCCTGTCCCATGCCTCTTTGGTTGCGTTCGGCATTTTTCTTGCCATACCTTCAACACAAAGGTTCCTCAAAAATGCGTAATTATCTTTAGATCCATCCGGAGCGACATAAGCGGGCAGCCTTCGGACTCCGAACTCGATTTCCACGTTGCACTTCTCCGCAATCTCAAGCGTCCGGTCAAGAGAATCCGTGTCGTTTGGAAACGCTGCCTCCAGTTCATCATAAGTCTTAAGATAGAACTCCTCAGCGCCCATACGCATCCGGTCAGTCTCATCTACATACCGCTGCGTCTGGATACACAGCAGCGCATCCTGTGCCTCCGCATCCTCTCTGCTCACATAATGAATGTCGTTGGTAACAACAGTTTTGATACCCAGTTCCGCCGCCAGCGTTTTCAGTTTCGGCAACACTTCAAGCTGTTCCCGGATTCCGTGATTCTGCAGTTCGATATAGAAATCATCGCCGAACACACGCTTCAGCCTGTTCGCAATATCAATCGCTTCCTGCTCTCTTCCGTACAGCAGTGCCTGCGGTATATCTCCTGCGAGACACGCAGACAGGCAGATCAGTCCATCCGAATGTTTTTCAAGAAGTTCATAATCGATTCTGGGTTTATAATAAAACCCATGCGTAAAGGACTCGCTGGACAGGAGCATCAGGTTTTGATAGCCGGTTTCGTTTTTTGCAAGAAGGATCAGATGCGCGTAATCACGTTCCCTGACATTTGTCGCATCATACCGTCCTTTCGTTATATATGCTTCGATCCCGATGATCGGCTTGATCCCTTCCTTTTTACAGGCACGATAAAAGTCGATGATGCCGTACAGCACGCCATGATCTGTAATTGCAAGTGCCGGCTGTCCCGAAGCTTTCGCCTTTCTTACAAGTTCCGGAATGCGGGCAGCTCCATCCAGCAAGCTATATTGCGTATGCACATGAAGATGTACAAAAGGCTTCATTCTTCCTCCGAATATCCATAATAATACAGAATAAAGTATATCAAACCTGCCGTATCAAGGCAAGCGGCACTTATCACCCGTTTCTTGACGAAACATGCTCTCTTCCATATAATTAAACGCAAGGAGGCTTGTTATGGCTTTTGCTCTGCTCTATACGCTTCTGTTCGCCTTAATGGGCGTATGCATATCATCCGGTCTGTTCCGCACACACCGTTTCGTAATCCGTATCTGGTTCGGTCTTGTGCTCGGTCTGCTGTTTTTGACATGGCTGCCGTCATTGATCGCTTTCCTGACTGCTTTTACACTCAGCGCACAGTTTTATGCGCTCGGCGTCATGTTCCTTCTTGCATTGCTTTTTCTCATCTGGGCACTGCGAAAGAACCGTATCTGCTCTCTTTTCAAAGGTTTTCAAAAGAAGGATCTGGGTTTTCTATGGACCACCGTTCCACTTTTCATACTAGGCGTCTATTTGTTTTCGACTCACGTTCTGAAACCTCTTGACTCGGGAGCGGTCGCAGTCGGACAGGTAACATACGGCGATCTTGCAATGCATCTCGGGTTCATCTCGAGCATCTCCTCTCAGGGAATATTCCCTCCGGAGTACAGCATTTTCCCCGGACACCTTGTCAATTATCCGTTTCTCTGCGAGACTTCCGCTTCCTCTCTTCTGCTTCTTGGCGCAAACATCAGGCAGGCGTACCTTATCTCAGCACTTTACGCTTATCTGCTTGTTCTGATGGGAGTCTGGTTTTTCTTCCGTTCCTGGCTTAAAAAGAATTCCCGCGCAACAGTCGCTACCCTGCTGTTTTTCCTTGGCAGCGGTTTTGGTTTCGCATATTTCTTCGATCTTGCGAAGCACAGCGCATCCTTGAATACGCTTCTTGACGGATACTATTTCTCCAATTTCTCCTGGCTTCTCGACGGTTTTTACGATACCCCGACGAACCTTCCCACGCTTGGGTTGCGCTGGGTCAATCCGATCATCGACATGCTGCTGCCGCAGCGGGCTACACTCTTCGGCTGGGCGTTCCTGTTCCCATGTCTTTATCTGCTGATTGAATATGTCGCAAAAGACAAAAGGGAGAACATACTCCCGCTCAGCCTGATTGCCGGCCTTCTCCCTTTGATTCACACACATTCTTTTCTTGCGCTCGGAGTCCTAAGCGCTGTATTCTGCCTGACCGATTTAATCACACATTTCAACGTCAAACGGCTCCTTTGCTGGGCTGTCTATGCCGGTATCGCCTGTCTCATCGGCATGCCGCAGCTGTTCGGTTTTGCTTTCCAGCAGGCTTCTGAGAGCGGGATGGTTCAACTGCATTGGAACTGGGCAAATGAAGCGGACTCTTACCTTTGGTTCTATGTGAAAAATATGGGCTGGATCTTCCTTCTTTTGCCTGTATCTTTCCTCCTTCTCGGGAAACGCGATCGAAAGATATATCTTCCTTCCGCTGTTCTGTGGCTGATTGCAGAGACGATCATTTTCCAGCCGAATAATTATGACAACAACAAACTTCTCTTCATCTGGTTTGCGTTCTCATGCGGACTCGTTGCGAAGTTTCTCTGTATTGCATACCGGAGAATCCGGATCTGGATCTGCAAACACACGTCAGACAGTGAAGCTCCGTTCTGCTACTCCGCTGCCGCATGTTTTCTTTTGCTGCTTATTTTCGCGTGTCTTGTTTACTCTATGTTTCATAGCGGGACGATTGCCTGGTATTCCGTATGTTCCGTTCTGCTCATCGGAGGTCTGAGTGTCTATTATCTCATTCTCGGTGCGAAAAGCAGCTTCGGCGTTGCTCAGATTATGCTGATCGTCGCATGCTGCTGTACGGTCTATCTCGTCGCAGAAATGCTTCTGATTCTTTGGCGTGGCTATGCCCAGACCACACTGTATCTGGATCGTAAGCTTCTCATCATCCTTGTGCCTTTGATTATAATTTCAATTGTTCTGACCGCCATCTCATTGATACTGCAGAAAAAACCATGTGCTTTTTCAGCTGCTCCAGCGTTTATATCTCTTCATCTTGCAGTTTACCTTCTTACACTTACGTTGACGCTTTCCTCCGTCATGACGATCCTGAGGGAGATCAAAAGCGAGTATCAGGTCTATACGTCAAAGGATCTGGAAGCCGTCGAATTCATTCGTTCTGAAACCGATCCTGACAGTCTTTTTCTCGCGAACTCCTATCATTGGAATCTTGTTACTCCGCTGACAGGGCGGAACATAGTGACCGGTACGTCCACCTTCCTGTATTTCCATGGTATCAATAACACCGAACGTGAAAACGATGTACGTGAAATGTACGAACATCCATCGGAAAGCTTAGGACTGTTCGATAAATACGGGATCGATTACGTCCTCTTCTCCAATGCCGAGCGATACAACTATGACTGCGATGAAGATTTCTTTTCTGATCACGGTACGCTCGTGTTTGAGAATAGCGCTGCCGCGATTTACCGGCTGAGCGAACGGTGAACCGCCGTTATTTGCTGCTATTGAACAAGAAAACAGTTGCCGTCTACTGGAGTATGCCGTAGCGACAACTGTTTTTATCTTGAGTAATGCGTCGAATTCCTGTCTCTCTGGATCAGAGATCACTGAGCTCTTCCTGCTGAACCAGGCGGATGTGCGCTTCCCTGAGCGCCTCCTTGGCTGCCTTTTCGTTTTCCACCTTAAAGATCATGTATGCTGTATTTTCCTTTGCACCAAGGAACGCGTATACATATTCCACGTTGATATTTGCGGGTTCGAGAACTGACAGTACTTTTAGCAGTCCTCCGGGCGTATCACTGACCTGGACAGCAAGCACAGAACTAATTGTATGGACAAAGCCTGCGTCACGCAAGACACTCGATGTTTTGTACACGTCACTGACAATTATGCGCGCGATCCCAAAATCGCTGGTTTCCGCCAAAGAGAACGCGCGCATATCAATGCCGTTTTCCGCGAGGACAGCGGTCATCTTCTGCAGAGTGCCTTTCCGGTTTTCCAGAAAGACGGATATCTGTTTTACACTCATAGGGATCTCCTTTCCTGATCAGATCTTTCGTTTATCAATTACGCGGACAGCTTTACCTTCACTACGTACGATGGATTTCGGTGCTACAAGCGTCACTTTGACGCTCAGACCGAGCATAGACCTCAGTCCCTCCACCAGCTGTTTCTGGAGACCGGAGATAACGCCCATATTATCTGTGAACATCTCAGGTGTCATTTCTACGAGCACCTCGATCGTATCACTGTGATTGATGCGATCTACGATAATCTGATAGTTTGCGCTGTATCCATGGTTCAGAAGAACTGTTTCGATCTGGCTCGGGAAGACATTTACTCCGCGGATGATAAGCATATCGTCACTGCGTCCGCGCGGTTTTGACATTTTGATATGCGTTCTTCCACATGAACACTTTTCCTTAGTCAGAACACAGATGTCACGCGTACGGTAACGGATCAGCGGAAATGCCTGCTTGGTGAGAGATGTAAAGACAAGTTCACCCTGAGTTCCTTCCGGAAGCACTTCTCCTGTTTCCGGATCAATAATCTCCGGAAGGAAATGATCCTCGTTGATATGCATACCCGTCTGTGCTGAACATTCAAAGGCAACGCCAGGCCCGGATAGCTCTGTGAGGCCGTAGATGTCGTAAGCCTTGATGCCGAGCGTTTTTTCGATATCAGCCCGCATTTCCTCGCTCCATGCTTCCGCACCGAAGATTCCTGCTTTCAAAGGAATATCCTCAGGAGTCAGCCCCATCTCCTTCATGCTTTCGCCAAGATATGCCGCATACGAAGGTGTGCAACAGAGGATAGTCGCATTCAGATCCCTGATAAACATGATCTGCCGTTCTGTATTGCCTGATGAAGTCGGTATTGTCAGACAGCCCACCTTATGACTTCCTCCGTTGAGACCGGGTCCCCCGGTAAACAATCCATATCCATAAGAGACCTGACAGACATCTGATTTGGTCGCTCCTGCCGCTGTCAACGCGCGCGCACAACAATCTTCCCAAAGATCCACATCTGCCTGGGTGTAGAAAGCGACAACACGTTTTCCCGTCGTTCCTGAGGTGGACTGGATCCGCACACAGTCATCCAACGGTGCGCCGAGCAGCCCGTATGGATATGCTTCTCTCAAATCGGCCTTACTCAGGAACGGCAGTTTGTAAAGATCCTCTTTTCCCCGGATATCGTCCGGAGTCAAGCCCTTTTCCTCCATCTTTTTCCGGTAATACGGTACATTCTCCCATACATGCTGCACCTGCTTAACAAGGCGTTCGCTTTGCAGCGCGTCCAGATCTTCACGTGACGCAGTTTCAATTTCTGGTTGATAATAACGTTCAGACATAAAATGAGCCCCTTTGATAGATTATGCGTTCCGTCCAAGCTCGAACGCTTTCAGATTCAATGCAAGATATTTTGAAGGTATTACTGACTTCAGTGCTTTTTGCCAAGCGTCTTCAGAAAAATCAAATGAATTGCTCATCCGTCCCATCAGCACGATGTTCACGGCTTTGCTGCTTCCGGCCTGCTTAGCCAAACTCAGGCAGTCGATCGTATCGACATCCGCGCCGGAGGCTCTCATCTTTTCCGCAAGCCCTTCCGGATACTTTGCAGCGCCGGTCACTACGGGCATAGGATCGATCTGCTGAGTTGACGTAATGATCTTTCCTCCCTTTGCCAGATACGGCAGCCAGCGGGCTGCTTCCAGCAGTTCGAAAGACAGAATCAGATCCGCTTCCCCGCGGTCAATCAACGGAGAATATACATGTTCTCCGTACCGGACATAGGTTACAACGCTACCTCCGCGTTGGCTCATACCATGGACCTCGCTGACTTTCACATCATACCCCTGTTCGAGAAGAAGGGAACCGAGAAGCTTGCTAGCAAGCAGGCTGCCCTGACCGCCAACGCCGACAATCATGATATTCGTCGTTTTCATTCGTTTATCCCTCCTTTCCGGTGCTACCAAAGGCACCTTTCGGGCAAAGTTGACTGCATACGCCGCATCCGACGCAAAGCGTATCGTCTACACACGCCTTACCGTCGCGGATTGAAATCGCAGGGCATCCAATACGCATACAGGCTTTACAGCCGATACATTTTTCGGGGTCTGCCATAAGCGGCGGATTATGTTTGACATATTTCAGAAGTGCGCACGGACGTCTTGATATGATCACAGACGGCTCATCCGCATTCAGTTCCTCCTTGACTGCCTGATCACATGCTTTCAGATCATACGGATCGACAACCCGCACCCGATGAAAGCCCATCGCTCTGCAAAGCGATTCCAGATCAATTTTTCCGGCAGGATCACCCTTTATGTTGTAGCCGGTCGTCGGATTCTGCTGATGCCCGGTCATGCCGGTTATGGAATTATCCAGGATAATGACTGTCGAGTTGGATTGGTTATACGCGATATTTGCGAGTCCTGTCATACCGGAATGCATGAAAGTGCTGTCCCCGATGACCGCGACCGTACGCTTTTCGCTCTCGCTCCCAAGCGCTTTGTTGAATCCATGGATGCCGCTGACGGATGCTCCCATACAGGCAGTCATCTCAATTGCATTCAGCGGACTGGTTGCTCCGAGAGTGTAACAGCCGATATCCCCCAAGACTGTGCATCTATTACGGTTTAGTGTGTAAAACAGTCCCCTGTGAGGACATCCAGCACACATGACGGGCGGTCTCCCGGGAACCTGTTCCGCTAAGGAATATCCTGCCGGGACCTTTATGCCAAGTGCCTCCCGGATCACATTCTGGCTCAATTCGCCGGTCATCGGAAAGAGGGATTTTCCGTCCGGCGTCAGTCCTAGGCATCTGCAGTGCTCTTCAATGAAAGGATCTAATTCTTCAACGACGATCAGCTTCTGTACCGAACTGGCAAAATCCAGAATCTTCTGCTTCGGCAAAGGCCAGATCATACCAAGTTTCAGAATCGGGTAAGTATCGCCGAAAACTTCTTTCACATACTGGTAGCTGGTGGAAGATGTCAGTATTCCGATACTCCTGTCACTGCCGGGTTCAATCCTGTTCAGGTCGGTCGTTTCAGCTAATTCAATCAGTTTTTCGGTGCGTTCTTCAACAATCGGATGTCTTTTGATTGCGTTTCCAGGCATCATTACGTATTTCGGAATGTTCTTTTGGTATGGTCTCCGAGAAGGTTCTGTACGTTCCGACAAGGAAACCACAGATTGAGAATGCGCGACTCGCGTACAGGTTTTAAAGAACACCGGTGTATCGAACTGTTCTGACAGCTCATATGCTTGTTTCATAAACTGCAACGCTTCATCCGAATCGCTCGGTTCCAGCATTGGGATTTTTGCCGCTTTTGCGTAATGTCTGCTGTCCTGCTCATTCTGACTGGAATGCATCCCCGGGTCGTCCGCTACAGCGATGACCATTCCTGCATTAACGCCAGTATACGATATCGTAAACAGCGGATCCGCTGCAACATTAAGTCCTACATGTTTCATGCCGCAGAAAGAGCGCTTTCCCGCCAAACTTGCGCCAAACGCAACTTCCATTGCCACCTTTTCGTTAGGCGCCCATTCGCAGTAAATCTCATCATATTTAGCCGCTTCTTCCGTGATCTCAGTACTCGGAGTTCCAGGATAAGAGGACACAACAGCGCATCCTGCTTCGTACAGACCGCGTGCGGCCGCTGCGTTGCCAAGCATTAGTTTTCTCATATTTTTCTTATTCTCCATCAATTTCGACCGCATTGTTCTCCTGCTCTGTGCGCTGAATCACTTCCCGCAGCATCCCTCCGGATGCATGATCTAGAATGTTTCGGCGCACCCTGCTGACCGTAGCACTTCCCGCTCCCGTTTTCTCCAGAATTTCGGTATAGACTTTTCCCTGCAGCAGATAACAGGCCACGTCAAAGCGCTGCTCCATGCTTCTCAGTTCGTTCTCGGTGCAGAGATCATCAAAGAAACGGCAACATTCCTCCACATTCTTCAGCATGAGAACTGCTTCGTACAATGCCATGGAACGTTCTTTTTTCCCGCTTTTTGCCATGTTCGGCTCCCTTCCGTTAAGTGGTGCTATTTTAACACATGAAAGTGTGAAAGTAAATGCTCTTCTCAAATCGTTTATGACTTTTCTTTTGTATTCACCGTGGTGATCATCCGCTTGACACAAATCAGGAAACCGTGTAGAATACTTTTACGAATAAAAGCGATGAAGTATGTGTTTGAGAGGAGTTCCAAAATATGCCTATAACAGACCTTCTGGAACGGAACAGCAAGCTGTTCGGAGACGAGATTGCCCTTGTTGAGATCAATCCGGAAGTTACAGAAACACCAAAAGTCACATGGCGGGAATATGAGTTGATCCAGCCAGAAGACGCCGCTCCTTACCGGAGGGAGATCACCTGGGGAGTGTTTGATGAGAAAGCGAACCGGGTCGCGAACATGCTGCTGTCAAGAGGTATCCGAAAAGGCCAAAAAGTTGCAGTTCTTCTTATGAACTGTCTCGAATGGCTCCCGATTT
>JAEEGL015738256.1_pt1 | contig 13713 bp, 12 predicted proteins | sample 9134231 | NCBI WGS metagenome assembly JAEEGL01 (sample SAMN16246548, study PRJNA631951) | gut metagenome | biome: gut microbiome; feature: rumen; material: fiber-attached | host: Bos | place: Iran: Karaj | collected 2018-10 | reverse complement strand
CGGCAGCGACAACACCGAGATGCTCAAGGACATCTTCGAGACCTTCACCGTGAACACCGACGTCCTCAACAAGATGGTCAAGGATGACAGCCAGTACGTCAACAACACCGACGTCGTCAAGGCCTTCGCCGAGGATCCCAACTACGGCAACACCGCCATCCTCGACGGTCAGAACGACACCGCGATCTTCTACGAGCTGGCCAAGGACATCAAGTGGGAGAACCACACCAACTACGATCAGCTCCTCAACGAGGGTCTGCAGAACAAGCTCCAGGAGTACTGGAAGGGTTCGGTCGATAAGGCGACCGCTATGAACAACTTCTATCAGTACATCAAGGAGAATTATCCCGACATCATTCTTCCCGAGAACTGATGATCAAGGCGACTGCGGCAGGGCAGGCCCCTGCCGCAGTATTATACGATAAGGAACCGAAAGGAGGAGAGATGCGGTGAAAAAACAGCTGACGAACGGGAACGGCCGTATCAAATCGGTCAGCTATGCGAAATGGGGATATCTGTTCATACTCCCGTTCTTCGTGGTATATCTGGCCTTTACGCTTGTGCCGCAGTTCCTGACGATCTATAACAGCTTCTTCGAGAATTACCGCGTCGGTCTCAATCAGATCGGTCCCAACTTCGTCGGGCTCAAAAATTATATCGAGCTCTTCAAGCCGAGCCTGAACGGAGAGATACTCATTCTCAAGTACGCCGGAAACACCGCGCTGCTCTGGATACTCGGCGCCGTGCCGCAGTTCGTGATAGCGATGCTGCTCGCCGTGTTCTTCACGAGCGGCAGGCTCAACATCAAATTCCAGGGCCTTTTCAAGACCATCATCTACATGCCGAACCTCATAATGGCAGCGGCGTTCTCGATGCTGATCTACACCATATTCTCCAAGGTCGGGCCCATACAGCTTCTTCTGGAGCATTGGGGCTGGGTCGACGAGACCTTCGACTTCTTCGCCATCCGCGTGAGCGTTCGCAGCCTCGTGGCTTTCATGAACTTCATCATGTGGTTCGGCAACACCACGATAGTGCTCATGGCCGGCATTATGGGCATCGACCAGAGCATATTCGAATCCGCGACGATCGACGGCGCGAACGCCATACAGGTGTTCTTCCGCGTCACGTTCCCGCTGCTCATGCCCATATTCGTCTACTGTTTCATAACAGCCATGATCGGCGGCATACAGATGTTCGACGTGCCGCAGGTCCTCACAAAGGGCGACGGTCTGCCGAACGGTGCGACCAGGACCATAGTCATGTACCTCAACGGCTACCTCGGCTCGAAGAACTACGGCATGGCAGGCGCGATCTCCGTCATACTGTTCATCATGACGGGCACGCTCGGCGGCGTGGTCTACAAGATGCTCTCCAAGCAGTATAAGGATCCCGAGGCCAAGCACAGGGACAGGAAGGGCAAGGTGATTTAAATGGATCAGAATAAAGCCGGCAAGTTAAAGCTTACCCTTCTGCGCATCGTGGTTTATGCAATACTCATATTCCTGTGCGTGCTCTGTCTGTTCTTCTTCTACCTGATGATCATCAATTCGTCCCGCTCCAACGCGGAGCTCGCGAAGGGCTTTGCGCTGCTCCCGAGCGGCAACTTCTTCACGAACCTCAAGAACGCGTGGACGGATTCATCGATCAACATCCCGCGCGGCATGCTGAACAGCCTTATAATAGCGCTGTCCACAGCCGTGCTGACGACCTATTTCTCCGCGCTTACCGCCTACGGCGTGCACGTTTACGACTTCAAGGGCAAGAAATTCGTGTTCACGTTCATTATGGCGATAATGATGATACCCGCGCAGGTATCCGCGCTCGGCTTCGTTCAGCTCATGAACAAACTGAACCTGAACGATAACTTCCTTCCCCTGATAATTCCCGGGATCGCCGCTCCCGTTGTGTTCTTCTACATGAAGCAGTACATGGAAAGCGTTCTGCCCCTCGACGTTATCGACGCGGCGCGTGTCGACGGCTCGAGCGAGTTCCGTACCTTCAACACGATAGTCCTCCCGATGCTGAAGCCCGCTCTCGCGGTGCAGATGATATTCTCCTTCGTCAGCTCGTGGAACAACTACTTCGTGCCCGCGCTCCTTCTCAACAAGGCCGAGCTCAAGACGGTCCCGATCATGATCGCACAGCTCAGAAGCGCGGACTACTCCAAGTTCGACATGGGCAAGGTGTATATGTTCATACTCCTGGCAATACTGCCGGTACTGATCACCTACATCATTCTGTCCAAGTCGATCATCAAAGGCGTCACTGCAGGCAGTGTAAAAGGTTGAAGCTTTTTTCATCCCATCCCCTCCTTTAACCGCTCTGAGCAAGCAGGGCGGTTTCTTTCAATAATCGGAACGGAGCGAAAACATGAGGAAATTCAATGGCTTTCAAAAGGGTATAAACCTCGGCGGCTGGTTCTCCCAGTGCGTGCACACGGAGGAGCATTACGACTCCTTCATAACGAATGAAGACTTCCGGATAATAAGATCCTGGGGCGCGGATCACGTCCGCGTTCCGGTGGACTACGAACTCCTCGAGACGAAGGACGCCTCCCCGAAGGAGGAGGGCTTCGCGCGTCTCGAGAGGACCGTGAGCCTATGCCGCGAAAACGGGCTCAACATGATACTCGATCTGCACAAGGCGGCAGGCTTCTCGTTCGACCCGGACGAGGGAGAGACGGGCTTCTTCGCGAGCGAGCCTCTTCAGGAGCGCTTCTACGCCCTGTGGGAGAATATCGCGCGCCGATTCGGCAGACACTCCGACATGCTCGCGTTCGAGCTTTTGAACGAAGTCACCGAGAAGGAGTACGGCGATTCCTGGAACCGCATCGCAGCGGAGTGCATACGCAGGATCAGGGCGGCGGCGCCGGACGTTTACATACTCGTCGGCGGGTATTATCACAACAGCGCGGTCGCCGTGAAGGACATCGACGTGCCGTTCGACGAGAGGACGGTCTATAACTTCCACTGCTACGAGCCGCTGATATTCACGCATCAGGGCGCGGACTGGATAAAGACCATGGATCCCGCCTTCCGCATCTCGGTAGGCGCCGGATACGGCGTGATGGACGAGGCCGCGAAGCGCATGTGCGCAGAGTCCTGCGCCGGTCTCGACAAGCTGCCTCCGGAAGGAAGGCTCACCGTTTCGTTCTTCGAGAACTTCATGCGCGAGGCCGTCATTGCGGCGGAGAAGAAGGGAGTACCCCTTTACTGCGGCGAGTACGGCGTAATAGACAGAGCATCCCCCGAGGATACGCTCGAGTGGTACGGGATGATCAACGCCGCCTTCGTGAAGTACGGCATCGGCCGCGCCGCATGGAGCTACCGCAATATGGACTTCGGCCTTGCGGACGCGCGCATGGACGCGGTGCGCGGCGAGCTTCTGAAGCACATCTGAACGAGCCTTTTTCAACAGCTCCTTCCGGGGCTGTTTTCTCTTGAAATCGAAACGATTTTTATTTATAATATAACCGCAGAAGGAGGGGCTGCGATGAAAAACGATTCCCGAATGATAGAAAAGCTGTTCTTCCGGCTCATACCGGTGCAGATACTTCTCGTGGCGATAGGCTCGATCAACTCCGTCATCGACGGAGTTATGGCGAGCAATTTCATTGGCCCCGACGCGATGACCGTCACGGGGCTCTATATGCCGCTGATAAAGATCGTCGAGACCCTTAACGCCGTGCTGCTCGGAGGCTCGCAGATACTCTGCGGGCAGTTCCTCGGAAGGAACCGTGCCGACAGGACGAGGAACGTCTTCTCGCTGGATATGCTTGCGATCGTCGGCATATCGCTTCTCGGCACCGCGGCCTGCTTCCTGTTCCCGAACGGCATAGCGAGGATGCTCGGCTCTGACTCCGCCTGCGAAGGCGCGCTTGCCGGCTACGTGCTCGGCGCAGCCGCGGGCATACTGCCGCAGATGCTCTGCGCGCAGCTATCGGCGTTCCTTCAGCTCGAACAGCAGGAGAAGCGCACGTATATCGGCATATTCGTAATGATGGCAGTCAACGCCTTCCTCGACTGGCTCTTCATAGTCGTTCTCAAATGGGAGCTCTTCGGCCTCGGCCTCGCGACCTCGATAAGCTATTGGGCGTTCTTCATCGTGCTCGGAGCATACTACTTCAAGAAGAAGGCCGTTATCAAGTTCTCCTTCCGAGGGATAAAGCTCTCCGATCTCCGCGAGATAGTCCGCACGGGCATGCCCGGCGCGGTCGTTATACTCTGTCTCTCGCTGAGGGGATTCGCGGTGAACGCGCTGCTCATGAAATACGCGGGTTCGGACGGAGTCGCCGCGCTCTCCGCCCTCAACACTTTCGGCGGCATTCTCTACTCCGTTACGGCGGGGATAGCGTCCACGACGCGGCTGCTCGTCAGCGTCTACTACGGGGAGGAGGACCGCGTCGGCATGAAGCAGATAATGAAGACGGCGCTGTTCAGGGGCGTGCCGATAGTCGCAGGCTTCGCGGCCGTCGTCTCCGCGCTCGCAGTGCCGCTGACGCTCGCATTCTTCCGGGACAGGACTTCGGAGGTGTATCGCCTCACCGTACTGCTTTTCCGGATATACCCGATCTGCATGCCGCTTTCTGCGATATGCTCGGTTTTCATCAACTACTATCAAAGCACCTCGCGCATGGGCATCGTGCACGTGCTCTCCGTTATGGACGGGCTTGCGGGCGTATGCCTGTCGTCGCTCGTGCTCGCTCCTCTGATGGGAGCGACGGGCGTGTGGATCGCACACGTCCTGAACGGAGTCTACACGACCGCTGCCGTTCTCGTGTATTCCGTTATCGCGAACAGACGCTTCCCGAGATCCTTCGAGGAGCTTATCGTGATGCCGAAGGGCTTCGGCGTTCCGCCCGATCAGAGGCTCGAGCTGACGATACGCAGCGCGGACCAGGCGGTGAATGCTTCGGAGAAGATAATCGGGTTATGCCGCGGCATAGGGATAGACGAGAAAAGGGCGTTCCACGCCGGGCTCTGTCTTGAGGAGCTCGCCGCGAACGTCGTCGAGCACGGCTTCGGCGACGGCAGGAAGCATTCCGTCGAGATCCGTGTGGTCAACAGAGAGGACGGACTGCTGCTCCGCGTGAAGGACGACTGCCGCGCCTTCGATCCGAAGGAGGCGTCCGAGCTCATGGATCCCGAGGATATCACGCATAACATAGGTCTCAGGATCGTGAGCGGCTATGCGAAGGAGATGTATTACAACTCCGCGCTCGGGCTCAACGTGCTTTCGATAGTCATTTGAGGTGACGGTATGACGGTAAAGCTGTTTTTTCAGGCTCTTGCGAAGTTCTTTGCCGGACTGCTCGCGATCGCGCTCCTTATCTTCCTTCCCGCCGGGACCCTTAAATATCCGAACGGCTGGCTTTTGATCGGGATACTCTTCGTGCCGATGTTCGCCGCGGGCATAGTGATGATGGTAAAAAACCCGGAGCTTTTGAAAAAACGCCTCAGCGCGAAGGAGGAGGAAGGCGAGCAGAAGCTGGTATTGATACTGAGCGGGCTGACGTTCGCCGCCGCTTTCGTCACGGCGGGACTGAACTTCAGGTTCAAATGGATAGTCCCGCCATCGTGGGCGGCGTGGATCGGAGCGGGGGTCTTCCTTGCCGCATATCTTATGTACGCCGAGGTCCTGCGCGAGAACGCCTACCTTTCGAGGACGGTCGAGGTGCAGGACGGTCAGAAGGTCGTCGACAGCGGTCTCTACGGCATAGTGCGCCATCCCATGTATACCTCGACGCTGTTCCTGTTTTCGTCGATGGGCGTCGTACTCGGTTCGCCGATATCGTTCGGGATACTGCTCCTGTACGTCCCGATAATCGTGATACGCATAAAGAACGAGGAGAAGGTGCTCGAGAAAGGACTCGCCGGGTACTCGGAGTACAAGAAGCGCGTGAGATACAGGCTGATACCGCTTATCTGGTAAAGTCCTTTGCGTCTTTACCGTGAATACGAACGGAAGTCCGGCGCCGCCGGCGCGGCGGACGAAGGGGGAAGGATATGAACGAGCTCGGGATAAAGGCCGGGAATGAATTCATGCAGGCAGCGATAGACGAAGCCGTCGTTGGGATCCTGAACGGTCACGGAGGCCCCTTCGGAACGGTGATAGTGAAGGACGGGCGTATAGTCGCAAGAGGGCATAACCGCGTGCTCTCCGAACACGACGCGTCCTGCCACGGCGAGATAGACGCCATACGCAGCGCGGGGAAGACGCTTCTGACTCACGATCTCTCCGGCTGCGTGCTCTACACCACGGGCGAGCCCTGCCCTATGTGCCTCTGCGCGTGTATGTGGGCGAATATCGAGAAGATCTTTTACGGCTGCACTATTCTCGACAACGAGCTGATAGGCTTCAGGGACAAGACCTTCGACGATATGCTCGGCGGCAGGGAGCAGTTCGGCGGCCGTCTTGAAATGGTCGACAGAGAGGCGTGTCTCGAGCTGTTCGCGGCTTATCTCAAGACGGACAGGCAGAGCTACTGACCGCGAAAACAATTCCTATCCGGGACCGACTTCGGAGAAACGGACCTCGGGGAGCATCATCTTGATCGGGATGCGCCGCGCGAGGTCTTTTTTTAGAAAAACAAGGCATTACGGCATTTTTTTGCCGTTTTTTTCGCATATCGGGAAATCGCAAAAAAAATATAGCAAATCGCCGTATTTACACTTGACACCGCAAAAAGACTATAGTATAATGCTATTTAGGTATAAGTGTGCGTATCTATACGCTCGGGGCCTTTGAAAGAGATCCCGCCCATATACCCGCCCTGATTTGACGATAGGGGAGTTCCGAAGGGCTTTGCGGCTCGCCGGGCGTAAAATAATCGACGGAGCAAAAAGCTTTTGCTTCCCGGCAGCACGGGAAGCGGACCGAGAGAGGAGATCGCATGAAACGCAAAAAAGCATCTAAAGGCATACTCGTCGACGTAGCGATGCTGTTGGTATGCCTTGTATGCATTACGAGCTGCATTTCATCCGGAATACTTGCAAAATACGCCACCGGGACCAAAACGAAGGATCTTGGCAGGCCGGCGAGCTTCAAGGTCAGCGCCGTTAGGACGAGCGGCGACGACGAAGCCGAGATCACCGACGACAGATCGTATGCCGAGTACGAGGTCAAGGTCACGAACGATTCCGAGACCGCCGTTTCATACGATATCACCCTTTATTTCAGCGAGGAGATCAAGGGGATCGTCACGGTCGAGTTCGGCGGCGAGACCTACGGCGCTACGGACGAGGACAAGAAGACCATCGAGATAAAGAACGCGGGCACTCTTGCCGACGGCGGAGCTTACGATACCGTGACCTTCAAGCTCGTGGTCGACCTTGACGCATTCACCGCATCCTTCGAATCCGGCGAGGCGAACATCGATTTCGATACGATGGTCCGCTTCACCCAGATCGACTGAGGAGGAACGAGATGGACGGCAAAAAGAAGCTTCTGAATAAAAAGAACATCCTGCGCGCGGCGATCATTCTTCTCGCGCTTGTGATCGTGGGTGTCGGCGCCGGCGTCCTTGCCAAGTATCTCACCGAGAAGGAGGCCTTCTCCGGCAGGCTGCACGTCACTGCGAAGCTCTTCACCAAGATGGAGATCTGGGAGCATGAGATCGTTGAGGACGGAGACAGCTACACGCTCAATGACAAGCTGGTCACGGGCAACGCATACAAGCTCCATCCCGGCATCACAGTCCCCAAGGATCCCGCGGTCTACATCACCGGCAAGACCGGCCTCAAGGGTTATCTCTACGTTGAGGTCGTGGACGGCGTGACCGAGGGCAGCAGAAGCGCGATACAGTATGCTCTTGCCGATCATTGGCTCGATACCGGGCTTACCGGTCAGAACCGCGGCAAGGTGTACGTCTACGCCGTGAACGGTACTCCGGTCGAGGTCACCAATGCAGACGGCGCGAATTTCTCGGTGCAGATCCTCGCTGGCAATACGGTCGGCGTTTCCGAGAGCTGGGAGCCCGAATCCGCGATGAGCGGCCTTGAGCTCACCTTCTACGCATACATGGTACAGGTGCAGGAAGGCGTGAATTACCAGCAGGCCTTCACCGCCGCGTTCATGACTTCCGGCGACTGATCCCGATGGAAGGAGCAGTCAAAGCCGATAACGCAGGCAAGCCGAAGCGTTCGTCCTTCCGCAAGGTCTGGAACGTCATCACCAGCGTGGTCGCCGCCGCGGCAGTCATCCTGGCGATACTGCTCGTCGGCGTGCGTCTCGTGGGCCTCACGCCCTACGCGGTCATCAGCCCGAGCATGACTCCCGCGTATCCGGTCGGCTCGATGATCTACGTTAAGAAGTGCGATCCCGCGTCCGTCAAGGTCGGCGATCCGATCACGTTCAGGCTGAGCGGGAGCGCGACCGTGGTTACGCACAGGGTCACGAAGGTGGATCTTGAGGATTCGTCCTTCACCACCAAGGGGGATGCGAACAATACGGAGGACGGCGCGCCCGTCAGGTTCGCGGATCTCATAGGCAAGCCGGTGTTCTCGATACCGCTTCTCGGCGCTCTGTCCGGGTTCATCAGCAAGCCGCCGGGGACTTACGCAGCGATAGGCGCGTGCGTGGTCATACTGATAATGTTCCTTTTGCCGGACTTCATTAATAGGAAGGAAAAGGCGGGGAAGACCGAAAAAGAGTGAATCGCTCGAAAGAGCGTCACTATAAACAGACTCCATGGCAGAAATGCCGGAAAGGAAACCAAAATGAAGAAAAAGCTCATTATCGTCTCGGTAGCTCTGGCTCTGGTCGCCTGTTTCGCAGTCGGCTTCACCATTGCTTACCTTATGGACAAAACCGACTCCGTGGTCAACACCTTCGAGATCGGCAAGGTCGACATCGAACTGACCGAAACTGCCTCGACTTATCAGATCATCCCCGGCGGCACTCAGGCCAAGGATCCTAAGGTCACCGTCAAGGCCAACAGCGAGAAGTGTTATGTTTTCGTTAAGATCGAAGAGAGCAATATCTCCGGCTACGTTAACTGGACCATCGCCAATGGTTGGACCGCTCTCAGCGGACAGACCGGCGTTTATTACAGGATCGTTGACAAGTCCGCCTCCGATCAGGACTTCGCGGTTCTCAACGGTAATCAGGTCAGCTATCCCGACACCATCACCAACGCTATGATGGACGCCGTTGCAAGCAACAAGCCCAAACTGACCTTCACCGCTTACGCGATCCAGTATGACAACGTTGCCGACGTCGACGCTGCCTGGGCCGCCGTTTCCGCTTGAACAAAGTAAATTAGCCTTCGGGCTGAATAAAAATCTCAATCCAAATTGCCGGATATCCGGTTGGAAAGGAAAACCAAAATGAAAAAGAAACTCATCATCGTTTCGGTAGCCCTGGTTCTCGTCGTCTGCTTTGCGGTCGGCATGACCATCGCTTACCTGACCAGCACTCCCGGTCCCGTGACCAACACCTTCACCGTTGGTAAGGTCGAGATCACCCTCGATGAGACCGATGTCGACGAGTACGGCGCTGCAGTGTCCGGTGCGGACCGTGTTACTGCCAACGAGTACCTCCTCATTCCCGGACACAACTACACCAAGGATCCTACCGTCCACGTTCAGCCCGGCAGTGAGGCCTGCTACGTCTTCGTAAAGGTCGAGGACGGTCTTGCCGCTATCGAGGCCGATACGACCATCGCGGCTCAGATCGCCGCTAACGGTTGGACCGAGCTTGAGACCGGCGTCTACTACAAGACTCAGGCCAAGGTCGCTTCCGACGCTTCCGCTGTCGATCTTACCGTGTTCGGCAGCTTCACGCTCAAGACCGACGCCGACGTATCCGGCTACGCAGACGCCCAGATCAAGATCACCGCTTACGCCATCCAGCAGGACGGTCTCACCGTCGCTCAGGCTTGGGCCGCGCTGAACCCCACCAACCCGTAACGTATATTCGCCTCAGGGCTGAATAAAAATCTATCCAATATTACCGGATGCTCCGGTTGGAAAGGAAAGCCACATGAAAAAGAAACTGATCATCGTCTCGGTAGCTCTGGTTCTCGTCGTCTGCTTTGCGGTCGGCATGACCATCGCTTACCTCAAGGCGACCGCTCCGACCCCCGTCAAGAACACCTTCACCGTCGGCAACATCACCATGAAGCTCGACGAGGCCAAGGTCAATACCGACGGCACCCCCGTTGAAAACGCTGACCGCGTGACCGAGAACGAGTACCATCTCCTTCCCGCCTGCACCTATACCAAGGATCCTACTGTCACGATCAACGAGGGCAGTGAGGAGTGCTACGTCCGTATGCGCGTATACTTCGAGGCCAAGGAAGATGCTCCCGATACCTTCGTCCTTGCTGACGCGCTTGCCGTTCTCTTCGGCAATGGCGGTCTTCCCCAGGATTACTGCAACTGGGATCCCAACGGCAAGTGGGAAGTCTACAGCTATGACACCACCACCCATGCCCTTGAGTTCCGTTACACCGAAAAGGTAGACGCTCTCTCTGCCGAGCAGGTACTCGATCCTCTGTTCACCACCATCACCGTTCCCGGCGCTATCAGCAATGAAAATCTTGCTAAGCTTGCCGGTCTTCAGATCCGCATTGAGGCCGACGCTATCCAGACTGCCGGCTTCGCCGATGCGGCCGCCGCTTGGGCAGCGTTCAATCCCAATCCGTAAACTACCTTAACGATCAATGAGCTTTTACTCTCCGGCGCCTTCTGGCGCCGGGGAGGGATACTCACACAGGACATAAACCGCGGTATGCGCTGAGGCGCAGCGCGGCGATGAATTTGAAAATAAGTTATATTTCGATATAAATCAAGTATATCGGGAAAGGAGGTTAAGCAATGAAGATAGTTCGTGCACTGACTGCGGCTTTGCTTTGCTTAATCCTTATTGCCCCCTTCGGGCTTCAAATAAATGCTTTTGCGGAGAGCTTCACGCCGCCGGCAGATACCGCCGGAGGTGATAAAGACGCATCCTCAAGGCCGGTGGAGGAGCCCGATCCTACGGAAATACCGGAGCCACCCGAAAATGAAGGCGTGGGGCCCGATCCTGACGATCCCGATTTTCTGTATTATGTTATCTATAATACCCTGTTGCATTCCAATACCTATCTCGAGTATAAAACTATCGTCAGCTCTCTTTCCAAACGCGTTATGACGGTTTTTCTTGAGTGGCTTGACAAACAATCCGATGACGTTAGGATCGCATTGAAGGATCATATTTCGGAGTTGAAGGAAAACGACTCATCTTACTTTTATGATCCCATTCACAGCTTTTTGGACGTTGCGCCGTGTATCAACAATAATTCGGCTGCTCCCATTCAACCAAATCCTTCAAAGAGCGGTGCGGATGATTTCACGCAGGCCGGCGGTATCGGTGTTTCAAAGAATGTTATAGGTCCCGATCAGGACGACTGCTATACTATAAATCTTGAAGCGTTTACGACCGGTGTTGTTACCACAACTGAAGAGAAGATCCCTGCCGATATCGTTTTGGTTCTTGACGTCAGCGGAAGTATGGAGGATCCTTTTTCCGATGTCTATACTTATCAACAGTTACCGCAAAATACAAACAACAGTACATATTATAATTCCTATAGGGATAATCTATATGTTCGATTGAGTAATGGTGAATATAGACCGGTTACTGTCACTTACAATTACGGTAGCGGATGGGATTTTAACACCTGTTATGTTCACTATAGGTGGATAGGTCTCGATGGTAATATGAAAGATATTACTAGTTCTGGAAGGGATTGGCTAATTGCAGGAGTATGGGGTAATGAACCTTTACCTGCTAGAGATAATTCAGGAAATACAATAGATTACTTCTATACTTATGCAATCGACGAATCGCTTTCAATATCGAGGATTGATGCTCTTAAAAACGCTGTAACATCGTTTATCAATACTGTTAAAGATAAAGCAGCAGAGGACGGCGTTGCACACAGGATAGCGATTGTAAAGTTCGCAGGTAATAACACAAGCATAATCGGTAACGATATGTATCAATCCGGCAGTTATACTTATAACAATTCGCAGACTGTGATCGGCTTTACAGAAGTGACAGCATCGGGTGCGACTCAGTTGATCAACTTAGTTAATGCGCTTGAACCCGGCGGTGCAACTCATGCTGACTACGGTATGCAGCACGCGAAGGAATTGTTTGACAACGGCGCTCTCACAGGACATACGAACGTAGTTGTCATGTTCACTGACGGGCAGCCGACGAGCACAAATGGTTTTGAAGATGCGGTAGCTAACGCGGCTATCTCAGCTTCCAATGACATTAAGTCAACTTACTATGCGAACGTTTATACCGTCGGTGTATTTGAAGGCGCAAACGGATCTCACGCTAACGGATTGCCCGCTAACGACACCACGTCGAATAAAACCAACAGGTATATGCACCTTGTTTCATCCAACTATGTTGGAGCAACGTCTTTGACGAGCATCGGTACATATACAAATCCGGCCGGGAACACTTCTTATTATTTGTCGCCTGAGAATTCCGATGAGCTGACAGGTGTATTCCAGTCGATTGCTAATTCGACCGCGTCTGCCGGAGCAGTATTGAACTCGGATACTGTAATTCGCGATATTGTCGCGCCGTCGTTCATGCTTCCTGCCGGTACGGATGAAAGCAGTATACAGATCAGAGTCCTCGATGCGGTCAACCCTCAAGTGTCAACTACCGAGCCTTATGCATTGACCAGCATTGATGGTTGGCTTAATTTGGATAATCCGGCGCAAGGTAACAGTTCGAATCAACATCTTGCTCAACTTGCAACTGTTTCTATCGAGGCTCCCGCAGCCGGTTCTTCGGATCAACGCTCAAAGGTCAACGTATCCGGATTCGATTTCGGCCAATGGTGCTTATCGACCGCTTCAAGACCTGAAACATATACAGACGCAAACGGAATCTCTCATACTGTTCAGACGAATGGCAAGAAGATCGTTATCACTTTCAAGGTCGTGATCAATCCCGACTTCCTCGGAGGCAACGGCGTTGATACCAACGGCCCCGAGTCCGGTATCTACGTTCCCGGCAAAACGACTCCCGAGATCGAGTTCCCGCAGCCCGAGATAAATGTTCCGATCGGAACGGTCTCCGCAACTGTCGCGGATAAATCCGTTTACCTTCTCGGAGCCGTGACCGAAGAAGAACTGCTCGAGGACGTTGTCGTTTCCGTCGAGAAACACGGCAGCAACGGCGATCCCGACGATCCGTCCAATTTTGTTCGATGCAGAGTTGTCAAGGATCCCGTTACCGGCACCTACGGAATAGAACCTCTCGTTCCCGGCGTTTCCGCCGAAATGTGTGCGTATCTGGAATTCGTTCCCACGTTTACTTTCTACGCTTCTGACGGATCGAATCTAGCTGATGTCAAGGTCGTTGACGGAGTTTACTATTTCGAGCATGACTGTCGTCTGTATGAGCTCGACGTCGTGGTCAGGCCGACAAAGCCGGTCGACACTTCGCTTCCCGGCACGCCCGCCACGGAGCATGCGGTCCATGATCTCACGAGCGAAGTTTTCGTTTATATTCCTGTCCTCAATTTCCGTGATACTCATCACTGGTATTTTGAGGAGATCGACGTGAGTGACGCGGCGCTGACCGCCAACAATTTCCTTGCCGACGCGATTGTGTGGCAGCATACGGGAAGGACATATGATGCGTCCCAGATGAGCGGCGAACAGCCGTCGTTCGGGTTCGAATACAGCATTCCTTCCG
>JAEEGL015697834.1_pt1 | contig 13713 bp, 12 predicted proteins | sample 9134231 | NCBI WGS metagenome assembly JAEEGL01 (sample SAMN16246548, study PRJNA631951) | gut metagenome | biome: gut microbiome; feature: rumen; material: fiber-attached | host: Bos | place: Iran: Karaj | collected 2018-10 | reverse complement strand
CTCGGCCAAACCTTTCTCTGTCGCCTTCCACATCATTGAGGTCTTCAAATATGGCTCGAGAGCTTCCTGAAACAGTGTGATAATTGTGAATTTAATCATATTCATATTATAACATAAAAACCACCGCTTATAAAGCGGTGGGCATGATAAGAGTTTCAAAGATGATTATCCGAATTGAATACTATTGTAATACGTATCCACAGCTGCTTTAGTAGCAGGTCCGAAGATAATTTCTCCGCAACAACGAACCGTCCACAACCCTTCGGCTTCCGGCCAAATACAATAATTCTCACGATTTGGGTGACCACCTCCGGTGCCACCTCCAGCGAATAGCTCAAAATCATCGTCATTCAAGCCAGATTCGTAGTCTCTGCGATCAAAAGCATATACTACAGAGTACCTATTTTGGATTCTTTTCTGCTTTGAAACTACTGACATAAGGAACACCCCCCTTCTGTGCACTAAATTATAACATAACTGCATTTCAAAATCTATTTTAAAACCACAAACTAAAGACCGGCCTTACGACCGGTCCTGCGCTGATGCGCGCCCACCCTTGGGGCACATTGGTTTGTTTTAATCCGCTGTTTGTTTTTGTCAAGTCTCCACACTCCACTATTAACTTCAGTGGAACCCCTGTGAAGCGTACCAGCTTAAGCTAATCATAAAGCATAAGCATGAATTTGTCAAGTGCAAAATTTAATAAGATTAAAAAATCCCCGGCATTAAGCCGGGGACCCCCACTATGGGTAAAAAGGAGTGGATTAGAGAAACCTTCTCAAAATCGCAGGCTCTGCACCGTAAGCCGAGAGCAGATTGTACCAACCAACGCATTCTTCTTCGCAAAGATCTGGAATATTTATGCTTTTAGCAAGCTTATTGAAGTCAACGCCGTCAGTACCGCCCCGAGAGATTATCTCAAACAAAGCATCAGACATCTCGTAGTCGTCAGTGTAGCCAATCTCGTCAACGAATTTTTTTACAAGATGGTTGATGTCGCCACCCCTTGCCAAAAATTTAGGCAAAAACCGATCCTGGAATCCGCAAACTCCGTTTGCTTCCGCGATTTCCCTAATCGAATAATGATTAAGAAGATCGTCCATTGATATGCTTTCTGGACATTCATCCAAGTCGTAGGTCAGATACTCGCCATAAATATCGAGGTATCTGTCAGTGAAATTTGAAAGCACCACGCCATATTTCTTAAATTCGTCAGGGTAATAATCGAACGCCGTCTCGAGAATACCGAAGCGATTCTCGAACATACATTTCTCAAGCCATATGAGAATTTCAGAGCGTTTCATGCCAGCGCATTCAAATGCACCGAGTGTTGTAAAAAGCTTCACTCCATCGAACTGGCTTTTTTCCAAAACGTCCGATTCTACTCTCGAAAAGACGAATTTCGGTTCCGCGCCAAGCTGCAAAAATGAAAGTGCGGCATCAATCGGCATCATGTAGCAATCGAAGTAGCTGAAGAATTCTTCATTAAACACTTCCTTCAAAAGTGTATTGATGTCGACTCCGGCATCAAGGAATTCATCCAAATGGACAAAAGCGAAAATTGATCCGAGATTGCGCGCAAGTTCAATCAGATTCCCGTCCGTTCTACGGGCGGCCAAGTCGGTAATATTCATGTAACCCCCTTAAATTTTTTCCGGTAGCCGGATATTTTTTGAATATGCGACCGTGTTTAGCTCATATTAACCACATCCTTTTTATTAATGTACAGCAAACTGCCACAACTATTATATCATAATTTTAATAAAAATAAAAGTTATGTTATAATTATGCCATGTTTGTGGATAAAGCCAAAGTAAGTCTAAAAGCCGGTAAAGGCGGTGATGGTGCCGTTTCCTTTCGCCGTGAAATTTACATTCCAAAAGGTGGTCCAGATGGTGGTGATGGCGGAAAAGGTGGCGACATTGTTTTTCGCGCTGATAAGAACACCAACACCTTAATTGACTTTAGATTCACACCAATCCTTACTGCCGAAGATGGTAAAAACGGCTCTGGCACTCGTTCCGCCGGTCGTTCTGGTAAGGATCTCATCGTCGACGTCCCCGTCGGTACTGTCGTCTATAAGGATAATAATCCAATCGCTGACTTATCTTATGACGGCGCCGAGGCGATCATCGCCAAAGGTGGTGATGGCGGATTTGGTAACGCTCATTTCAAAAGCTCCACCCGTCAAGCCCCAATTATCGCCGAAGTTGGCGAACCGGGTGAAGAATTTGAAGCAGTTTTAGAACTTAAAACCGTAGCCGATGTCGGCTTAGTTGGCCTTCCAAATGCCGGCAAATCCACCTTTTTATCTGTCGTCTCCAACGCCAAACCGGAAATTGCCGACTACGCATTTACCACTATCACGCCGAATCTCGGTGTTGCTACAATCGATGAAAAAGATCTCTTAATTGCTGATATACCAGGTCTTATCGAAGGCGCTTCCGAAGGTAAAGGCTTAGGCCATGATTTCTTACGCCACGTTGAGCGCACTAAAGTTCTCCTTCATTTAGTAGACGTTTATATTGACGATGCTGGCGTAGCATATAAAACTATCCGTACCGAGCTTGAAAAGTATTCCGACCTCGCTTCTCGTCCAGAAATCATTGCACTTACCAAATGTGAAGGTGTCGATGACGACATCATCAAAATGCAAATGTCTTCAATTCTTACAGCTAACCCAGATGCAAAAATATTCACTATTTCCTCTTCCGCCCACATCGGTCTCACCGAACTTCTCCGCGAGCTAAAAGCTATAGTGGACCAAGCGCAGAATAAGGATTTTGTGAGCGTACTCGACAACGGGCACGAACGAAGCGGCGAGCAAAACCTTTATTCAAGCGATTTACCAACCATCTCCTTAAACAAATCCGCTATGAAAAATACCTGGAAAGTCGAAAAAACCGACGACGGCAAATTCCTCGTTACTGGCGAAAAAATTGAGAAGTTTGCTCGACGTACCGATATGAATAACTATGCTTCGGTCAACCGCCTTCGTGATATCATGAAAAAATTAGGTATTCGTGCCGAACTTACTACCCAGGGAGCCGAACCAGATTCGATTATAGTTATCGCTGGCAAAGAATTTACCCTTGTAGAAGATTGGTAAAAATGAATCAAAATACCGCCAAAGGCGGTATTTTTTAGTGAATATAATTAAACTTATAAACTGCGCTTGCTGGAATAGTTGAATAAAGCACACCGTAACAACCACGATAGTTACGCTCAGATACGTTAATCGAGCCATCACCGTTAAGTGATTCAACATAGCCCACGTGTCCATACCAGCCAGAGTCGGTTTGGAAAATTGCTCCTGGGCTTGGGCTATTATCAACTAAAATACCATTTGCACGAGCCAAATCATCCCAACGGTTAGCATTGGCCTTCAGCACGTCAGCAAGATCCGGACGCATTGCCCATCCCCAAGTTGTACATTGTCCGGCGCCGAGTTCTGCATGGCAGACCATGTTTACGCGCTCAGAAGTATCACCCAAATATGAATACGTATATGTTCTAACTACTGGTGCAGGCGGCACATATTCCGGACGTTCGGTTTCAGGCAAAGTTCCGCCTTTAATTAAAATATGCATTCCTTCTGAAATACCAGATATTTCGAGGTCGTTTAATGCTACTATTTCTTCCGCGGTCGAACCATATTTTTCAACAATGGATTGTAAGGAATCGCCACCTTTTACGGTGTAAACAATCCCACTTACACTCGGTACATATAATAAATCACCCGGCGAAACTTCGGTAGTTTTTCGTCCGTTAGACCAACGAATCTCATCAGTAGAAACACCGTATTTAGCAGCAATCGATTCCATCGATTCGCCATCGGCTACCGTATACTCTACAACGCCACGAGAAACTGCAATATTAGTAATATTTGGTTTTTCAATCTTGCCAGTAGAAGTTTGCCCGGCTGCATATAAGGAGGTAGCAGTTACGTAGTTTGAAGCCACATCAGAGGCACTTGCTAATTTAAAAGTATCAGAGATATCGGCAACCACGTAATAAGTAGATAATTGATCTACCGAAACATTATAACCACTATCGCCAAAAGCGTCGAAGCTAAGGTTTACACCAGAGTTTTTCTTGTCTAATGAACCAACAAAAACCAAAGCAAAAACAGCTACCGCTACACCGGCATACGGGAACGTCTCTAAAATACGCTCTTTAATCACCTTGTTCTTTTTCTTCGTCATAATGAGATATTACAGAGTTCTTGGCAATGGAGGTAAGCGTTCTGGTTATGCTCATACTCTGTATAACTATAATACATCACACCATCGTCACCTGTCAAGAAATAGAGGTATTCCGTATCTGATGGATTGGCTACAGCCAAGAGCGCAGACAAGCCAGGATTTGAAATTGGCCCGCATGGCAACCCAGCGTGAACCCTCGTATTATAACAGGAATCTACTACCAAAGCCGACTCATTGTCTGGATGCATTTCTCTTGCTGGATCAATAATATCAAGGGCGTAAGAAACCGTTACGTCGCTTCCCATCGGAATACCAAGCCCAAGTCTCGTCAAAAATACCTGAGCCACTGTCGGTTGCTCCGGAGACGAAGCCTCCTTTTGCACTACCGATGCAAGCGTTATTCCCTCATGCAGACTCAACCCACGCTCCTTATACTTAGCTTCGAGATCATTTTCCTGAATAGTATTGCCCATTAACTCAAGAAAAGTTGCAAGAATATCTTTTACCGAAGTTTCCTTATAAAAGTTATAGGTTTCACCATACAAATAACCTTCAAGCGTAGCCCCGGCCGGTCTCGAACTCAAATACTCTAAACCTTCTTGGGCACTGTAATTATAATTGAACGCTTCGTCAATTTCGGTTTGTGTATACCCTGCTTTAGCCAAATTTTTCTTAATATCAAAAATCGTTTCACCTGGAGCAATTGTAAAATCAAACGTTTCAGCCAACATCTCAGCTTCTTGGCGTCGGTATTCTGCTTCACGCTCCGCACGGATATGATCACGCACTTTCAGAGCAATAGTTAATCCAACCAAAATCAATACAATCACAACCGGCGGTATTATTAACAATGTTGAAAATTTCTTACTTTTATACTTTGCTTTTTGTACTTCAAAATTTGCTTTATCTGCACCTTTTTTCGCAATATTCTTAGTATTTTCGGTTATTTGCTCCATTATCTCGTCTGGGGATTTTTTCTTTCTCCCCTTATTCTTTCCGTCTTCAGTTGTTGTTTCTGAATTATCATTCAAATCACTAACTTTAAAACTTTCAATAAAGTCTTGCAAGATTATCGACGCGGCTTCGGCATCAATATCACCTTTTTCGTATTTTTTGCCACGTTGTTTTAACCTATTTTCGGCTTCTACGGAAGTTAAAGACTCATCTTGGAATCTGACCCTCGCTCCTGGCACCTTTTCTGCGAGCGCACGCGCGAAATTGCGCACATACAGGCTCTGGGCCGTCTCATTTCCCTCATTGCTGCGAGGAAGCCCTAAAATGAACAAATTCGTATTGTTTAAATTAGCGATTTTAGCGATTTCCTGCCATTCTGAGCCATCTACGAGCACAAACCCGACTGGAACGGCTATCCGAGTAGTTGAATCAACCTTAGCCACGCCGATGCGCTTCTCGCCGACATCAAGTCCAATTATTTTCATTTTTCCTCAACGTTTATATTCACTGTAACTTTATTAGAATCGTTAGGAATCGACATCACCCAAGGATAAGATACATTAGTAGTGACAGAATTAACTCCGTCAATCTGCATAAGATCGTGTCTTGCATCTCCAAGACCTTTGCCTTTGATTATTTCGAGTACATCATTTTCGGTCACTTTCGGACCAGATACATATGAAGTCTTTAATTTACCAACAAATCCGTTTTCAGACTGCAAGAAGTTTTCGATAAATGGTGAATTAATCTCATAAATCTTGTAGTTTTCGGCCAATTTAGCTTTCTCGGCAATGAACTCCTTTACTTTCGTCTCGTCAATCACGTAAATCGTGTCAGTAGTCGTAACAGCTACTTTCGGTTTATCACCTTCCTTTACCTCCTCACCTACAGCTGGAGTAGCTACAGCCTCGCCAACAGTTTCTTTAAAGCTCGACTCGATAATAAAGCTATCATCGCCAATCTTGCTAACTAATTTTTCTTTATTCGAGGCCTCACTTGCTGTTTTCATTTCAGCGAGAGCGGTATCAATGTCTGATTGCTGAACAATAGTGACCATTTTATCTGTGCCACCTGTCATAGCCGAATCGGTATATGCACCGACATCGGCAGTAGTAGTCCATCCAGACATTGACGGAGATACATTATACTTTTCACCCGGCTCCGCAGCGACTACTGGGACTTTACCGGTCACTAAACAACCAGACGCTTTAAGGCTTGCTTCTTCTGCGTTTGCACAATCTGTAGCAATAGCCTTTACGTCACCATCCCACATAATTGTTCTGTCTTCAGTGGCAGCATAAACGAGGTCATTATATCTGAATGTTGAACCAGCATTAATAGCTACCGTACCGCCATTACCAGTAATTGGGAAATAATGATAAATTACTACCTCGCCGGAAGCTTTTTCGCCAACGTTTTTCTGTCCAGTAGCAGTAAACGCTACTTCGTTTTTTGTTTCGAGCTTTTCGCTCTTCAAATAGAATTTACCCTCAGAAACCTTTTCCTCTTCTAACTTTTCAGTGAACGTTACATTTTCGGAAAAGTTGCTCGTTACGGTGCGAATCCCTACAGTAACAGTCGCCGCTGGCGCAATCACCAACGCCCATACTAACAAAAGAATCAATAATACCAAGCCAACTCCGCCACAAATCACGAGTATCTTGTGTGTTTGTATCCAGGCGATAAACTTGTTAGAAGATGTTCCTTTCTTCTTGGTTTTTTTAGCCTTTTTATCCTGGGCCTCATCGGTTTCTCCGGCTTTTTCTTCGAGGGCGTTTTCTTCATTGCTCTCAACTGCCTCCCCCTCCTCTTCGGCTTCTTCTTTTTCTTCGGCAGCTTCCTCTTCTGATTCTTCTTCCTCTAATTCTTTAGTGTTTTCTGCTTCCGGATCGGTTATTTCCTCAGTCTCAACTTTTTCTGCACTTACTGGCTCACCGAATTCTGGTACGCTTGGCGCAGACTGTAAATTCTTAGTCACCAAAAGTTTAGCCGTAGCGGCCAATTTAATGATTGAAGGATCAGTAGTCACAAGTACTACCGTCTTACCATTATTTGCGCCAGCTTTTGCAATCAACTTAATATTAACGATGCTCCTTAGAACCGCAGCTTTCTTAGGAGGTACTATCGCAGTTATTTTTTCCTTAGAATTCTCGATCTTTGTGATGATGTCAGTTATATCATCTTCAGGCTCGATATAAATAACGTCCTTATTCATAACTAAATTTTAACACATTTTTATAAGCTTGTGTTAAAATTAATATAAATGAGCCTTTTTAATCGCATAAAACAGCAAGAAACGCCCGTCGCAACGACAAACGCCAATCCGCTCGCGGAAATGGCTTTAAATACCATCCAAGACGGTGTGATTATTACGGACCGTAATGGCTTGATTAAATTTATCAATCCATCGGCTGTTGCTATGACGGATTGTGGCAGTGCTGAAAACGCCCTCAGACTTACTTATGAAGTCTTAATGAAGATGGAAAGCAAAGAAGGTCGTGAATTGTCTGAAGCCGAAAATCCTTTAATTCAATCCATGAAGACCGGCCAACCGCTCGAAAAATTTGCCGGCTGTCTCATTTCTGGCGCTTCCGGCAAAAAGATACCTATTGCTGTTTCGGTGGCAATCGACAACGCTTCCGGTAATCGAATTGTTACATTTCGCAATATTACTAAAGAACTCGCCGAAGAAGGCGAACAATCAGAATTTATTTCCACTGCCTCGCACGAAATGCGCACCCCGGTTGCGTCAATCGAAGGCTATTTGTCATTAGCGCTCAACCCTCAGACCGCTACAATTGATGGACGTGCTAAAGGCTATCTCGACGCCGCGCATCAAGCATCCAAGCATTTAGGCAAACTTTTCCAAGATTTACTCGATGCAACCAAATTGGACGACGGCCACATCCGTCCGCACTTCGAACCAGTAGAAATGGTTGGCGCCATCAAACAGATTTCTGATGTTTATATAGTCCAGGCCAAAAATGCTAAGCTTACATACCAATTTGGCGCTAAAAAGGAAGGCTCTTCCATGGGCTCGCGCCGCATCGATCAGGTTGTCTACGGTTACGTCGATTTGGACTTCATGCGAGAAATCATGGGTAACCTCATTGATAACGCCATCAAATATACTCCTGCTGGTGGTTCGATTTATGTCAACGTTTTAGGTGATGGCGATCGTGTTCTCATCAATGTCACTGATACCGGCATCGGTATCTCGGCTGACGATTTGCAACATATTTTCCAAAAGTTTTATCGTGCTGATAACTCCGATACCCGTACCATCGGTGGTACAGGTCTTGGGTTATACTTAGTTAAACAACGCGTCGAAGCTATGGGCGGTCGCGTTTGGGCCGAATCCGCTTTCGGTGAAGGTTCAACTTTTTATGTTTCCTTACCGCGCATCACTGGCGAAGAATACGAACGACGTAAAACTATTATGGAAAACACCGCTGCAATGCAAATCAACAAGCCACAAGTTGCTTCTGATTCCTCAGGCGTCGTATCAACGGTTTTATCTGAGCAATTCGGCCAGTCACAGGCTCAGCCTGAGCCATCGCCGGTTCAACCTGAACCGTCACCAGCTCAGCCGGCTCCACAAGCTCAACCAGTGCCTCAACCCGAACAACCGCCAGCACCACCAGTGCAGGCGCCTACGCCGACACCTGAACCGGCACCACCAACACCCACGCCGGTCCCAGGACCAACAATTATGGATCTTCAAAATAACAATAATAACTCGAATGGAGGAACACAATGAGTAAAGTAATGGTAGTAGAAGACGATGCGTCTCTCCGAGAGATCTACAGCATCCGTATCACGGCTGAAGGTTACGACGTAGTTTCCGCAGGCGATGGCGAAGAAGCTCTTGCTGTGGCCGTTCGTGAAAAACCAGATTTGATTTTGTCCGATGTCATGATGCCGAAAATTTCCGGCTTTGATATGCTCGATATTTTGCGCTCCACTCCGGAAACCGCCAAAATCAAAGTCGTGATGATGACCGCCCTTTCTGGCGAAGATCAACGCCAACGCGGTGAACGTTTAGGTGCCGACCGCTATTTAGTTAAATCACAAGTTGGCATTGAAGATGTAGTAAATACAATTCATGAGGTTCTCGGCGACCGCGCCGCCGCCCCGGCAGCTCCTGCCGCTCCAGCTGCTCCCGTAGCGCCAGGCACGCCAGCAACACCAGCTGCTCCAGGCACACCGGCTGCTCCTGCCTCAAATCCATACGGTACCGTTCCCCCGGCTCCTCAACCAATTCCTCCTGCAGCTCCACAAGCTCCGCAAGATACATTGATGATCAACCATGGAAATCAGGCTCAATAAGTTTTTGGCTGAGCGACTCGGTGTTTCGCGTCGTGAAGCTGACGAACTAATTGCTACTGGCAAAATAACTATTGATGGCAAAAATGCCGTCTTGGGTGACAGGATTTCTTTGCCAGAAGGCAAAGAAACCAGCAATCTTACCCCTAAAGATATTGACAAACTACCAAAAATATGCTATAATAAAAGCATAGTTCCGTTTGTCACGGAATATTTTTATTTAGCTTTCAATAAACCAGTTGGTTATGTTTGTTCGCGCCGCGCGCAAGGCGATGCGCCAACTATTTACGAATTATTACCAAAAAAATACCATCACTTAAAAACTGTTGGCCGCCTCGATAAAGACTCTTCCGGCATTATTCTTTTAACTAATGACGGCGATTTCTCATATGAAATGACTCATCCTAAATTTCACAAAGAAAAAGTCTACGAAGTGTCACTCAACCGTCCACTGCAGCCGCTCCACCAACAAATGATTTCTGATTACGGCGTAATGCTCGATGATGGCCCGTCAAAATTTACGATAATAAAGAACGAACAAAATTCTTACACCGTTATCCTATCAGAAGGCCGTAACCGCCAAATTCGCCGTACTTTCGCTGCTCTCGGTTATCAAGTTAAAACTCTTCACCGTACTAAATTCGGCCCATTTCAACTCACTAACTTAAAACCCGGCGAGTTCGAGGAATTCAAAAAACCATAAGATATGCTATAATTAAACCATGAGTACAATATTAGGTCTTGACATCGGCACGGAGTTTGTTAAAGCCGTCATGGCTCGTCAAGATAAAAAAGGCAATCTCAAAATTTTAGGCGTTTCTAAGTCCCGTCAACGCGATGGGAACATGCATGCCGGTGCTATCGCCGATATTCCTGCCGTAATTGCTGCCTGCGAAGAAGCTCTCGTTAAAGTAGAAGAACAAACCGGCGAACGCGCCGAAACTACCGTTGTTGGCATCGCTGGCGAATTAGTCAAAGGTAACACTACCTCCGTCCGTTATACTCGCAAATCTCCTAATAAGCCAATTACTGATTCTGAAATGAACGAGATTATTAAAAAAGTTCAGGAAAAATCAGCCGAAGCCGCCAAAAAAACCATCGCCATCGAAACCGGCAACGAATCCGTAGAAGTCCGTTTAATCAATTCTGCTATCGTTTCCCTCTTTATTGACGGCTACAAGATTATGAATCCGGTTGGTTTTAAGGGCTCCGAAGTAGTAATTCAGTTTTACACTGCCTTTGCGCCACTCATCCATGTGGCTGCCATTGAAAAAGTTTGTGCCGAATTAAATCTCGATTTATTAACTGTCGCTGTTGAGCCATTTGCCGTTTGTCGCGCTTGCCTTGGCGATGACCCGGATTCCAATTTTTCAGCCGTAGTTATGGATATTGGCGGCGGTACTACTGACATAGCCGTAGTTGATGATGGTGGAGTCGAAGGTACTAAAATGTTCTCCATCGGCGGCCGTAGTTTCACTCGCCAAATCGCCGAATCCCTCGGCACCGACTTCGAAACTGCCGAAAAGCTCAAATTAGCCTACGATACCACCGAGCTCGATGATCGCGTTAAAGCCAAAGTCGAAACCGCTATTTCCCGTAATCTTTCCGTCTGGCTTACTGGTGTCGAAGTGGCGCTCGAAGAATTCGAAGAAATGGGCAGTCTCCCACGTAACGTTATGCTTTGTGGCGGTGGTGCCAGTCTTTCAGCCGTTCAAGAAGCACTTGCTATTACTGACTGGTACAAAAACCTACCATTCTCACGTCGTCCACTCATTCACCTAATTGATATCAACGAACTCCCAGGTCTTATCCCAGGCGACCACGAGCTCGACCATTCGTTTGCCACTGCACTCGGTCTACTTCGTGTCGGTACTGATACATTGGCCGGCGCACCAGAAGAAAACAAAATCAAAGCTAAAATTGCCAAACTCTTACAAAACTAACTATTTTTCGTATTCCCAGATTGCGCCGTCAGCAGTATCACGTACCACGATTCCCATTCCGAGCAGTTTATCTCGAATCTCATCTGACTTAGCCCAATCTTTTTGTTCTCGCGCCTTAGTGCGTTCGTTTAAAAGTGCCTGTCCTTCTTCCGATAATTTTGGCGAATCGGCAATTAGTTTAAGCCCAAACAAAGCATCGATTTTTTTCCAGTCAGCAAAAGAAAGCGTGCTCCCATCAATTATCGCAAACGCTTCTGCTGAATTCAAATTCTCACTTACCGCTCCGAGCACGCGCTCATAAACACCATCATCACTGGCAATATCATGTTGGTACGAAAGCGCAATACGATTTCGCCAATTCAACCTACGGTTTTTAGCTGCCTCTAAGCTGTCAAATGTAAAGTTACGCGTACCTTGATAATGACCTTGCAAAACCCACATTTTAAAATCCATCGGAGAAAATCCTTTTTCGGCCAAATCAGACAACAAATATACATTTCCAAGTGATTTAGAGATTTTTTCGCCATCAATTGTGATGAAATTACAATGCAACCAGTATTTAGCCAAAGGACGTCCAGATAGTGCATAAGATTGTGCAATTTCGTTGGTATGATGAATCGGCACATGGTCAATCCCACCGGTATGAATATCAATCGGTTCACCGAGCTCTTCGTGAATAATCGTTGAACATTCTAAATGCCAACCAGGATACCCCGGACGATCAAGATAATCCCAGCGCATTGCGTGCTTCTCGCCCGGTTTAATAAATTTCCAAACCGCAAAATCAGCCACATTTCTTTTCTCGTCGCTAAAATCTACTCGTGCTCCAGCTATTAGACCTTTCAAATCAAGTCTTGCGAAATCAGCATAATGCTCGAATTTAGACGTATCATAATAAACGCCATCTTCGGTTTCGTATGTAAAACCATTTTTAGTCATTTCGTCCACCGCACGCATGTCCTGCTCTATATAATCAGTTGCCTTGGCAATTACCTGCGGTTCAGTTAATTCCAATGCGCGGAAGTTTTCCAAGAAATCTTTTCCATAAAATTCCGCTACCTCATAAACGCTTTTTCCTTCACGCGCAGCACCTTTTTCGAGTTTATCTTCCCCAGAATCGCCGTCAGAAACCAAATGTCCTACATCCGTCAAATTTAAAACTCTTTTCACCTTATACCCATTTGCCTTCAAAGCGCGAACTAATAAATCCCAATAAACATATGAGGCGTAATTCCCAATATGCTGATAATTGTAAACTGTCGGACCACAGGTATAGATTTTAACCTCATCGCCAATCGGGTTAAAAGTTTCAATCTTTTTACTTGCCGTATTAAATATTTTCATTTAACTCTCCTGCTAAAATCTTTTTAAGCTCTGCGCATTTATCCAACGAAACACCATGTGCGCTCGGCGTACTAATAAAAGTGAAATTACCATGTCCATCTTTTTTAAGTTTCGGGTAATTAAAGGAAGCGATAAACTTATCCATCTCACCATAAATAATAAAAATCGGAAGTTTAGTCTTTACTAAAGTTTGATAATTGTCCTTCGCCATTACAATATTCTTAATCGAATTATTAAAGGATTTTGTTTCGAGAACTGCACGGTTTTTTACACTCACCGCATCGCGAAACGCTTTAATTGCCACGTCAAACGCTGGGTTTTCCAAATCCTTGACCGTATAGACCGGCGGTGAAATCAAAATCAGTTTGCTCACTTCTCTACTATATTTCGAGGCGTAGCGTGTCACGATAAACGTACCCATCGAGTGACCGACCAAAATCAGTGGCGCATTAGTCTTACCAAGTTTTTTAATAGAGTTATGAAGTGCCTCAATCTGCTCTTTATAATTGTATTCAAGTTTTTCGGAACAATCAGATTTTCCAGAGCCAAGTAAATCAAAAGTCACGAGTCTTAGACCAGGCAAGTCAGTTAATTCTTTGATTGCATGCTTGAATGAAGTAGAATCTGCCGCAATGCCATGCACGAAAACTACGCGTAGTAATTCTTTCTCTCCATTTAAATAATCATGAGTTTTAGTCAGTCTCAACACTTTTTGCTTCCTCCATTAGTTGCGGAATAATATGTACCAAATCGGCTACTACTTCCTCATAATTTGTATCATAGGTTCTAAATCCAGCAGAAAACGGATGCCCGCCGCCACCAAAATACCCAGCTATTTTATCAGCAATCGGTGCATCGAGAGTGGTGCGAATTTTTCCGGTTACTTTCCCGTCAGGATAAGTTTTAACTGCTACGGCAACCTTTACGCCCTCCACCAATCT
>JAEEGL014690786.1_pt1 | contig 13713 bp, 12 predicted proteins | sample 9134231 | NCBI WGS metagenome assembly JAEEGL01 (sample SAMN16246548, study PRJNA631951) | gut metagenome | biome: gut microbiome; feature: rumen; material: fiber-attached | host: Bos | place: Iran: Karaj | collected 2018-10 | reverse complement strand
TAACGCCGCTCTCGAGCTCCTTGACGGCCTTCACCATCTCGCTCTCGCTGTGAATGCTTTTTCTCATCAGTTCCTCCTTCGTGACAAAATTAACACTTTTTGTCTAATTTAGAACTGTCCGATTTTTAGGGAAGGGTACAGGGGAGGGGAAATCTTTAACAACGATTAATTATTATAAGGAACACTAGTCACTGCAATTAGTGGTAAAATACGTGACTTCAGATCTTCTCGCCCGAATTCATTCCATTTCTTCCAATCTGCGGCCAACACCGCATCATCAAACTTAACTATTTGCTGGGCGTCCTCACGGACCTTCCATCCTTTTTTAGCACACACTTCATCCAAATAAGCAGGATCCTTGTCTTGATAATAGACCTGCCAACAGTGAAACAGCGCCATCCTAGTCACTTCCTTGCTTTCAGCTATTTTACGCGCCAACTTCGACAGTTCGTCCTTAGGCACAAAACGGTTTTGTCGATATGCCATATTGTAGACAATGGTTGAGGCCTCAATATCATGTTTAAAAAACACTTTGTCAAAGAAAGGATTATTATTGAAGTCCTCTCCTTTATCCATTTTGAAACCAAAGGAAGATTGTTTTGACGGGCGTTCGAAATACTGATATCCAATCACTTGGTTCTTTTCAAAGAACTCTTCTGGGAACTTGTGTCCAGCAGTATTTGTAACATACATTACTCCATATCCTTCCTTGTAGTCTCTTCCAACGGGATAATACGTATCTGTTGCACTATCATAACGAGTTGAGGCAAAGAAAGCCGCCACCCATTTGCTGTTAGTAAGATCCAAATACTCTGTTGGCAACCCATAGTGTTGAGCCAGTGCCACCGCATCCACTTGCGTATTACGCGATACCTCACAAAATACAGGATGTGTGTTCAGCAGCATGGCAAACTCGCATATTTTAATGCGATTGCCGGCCACATCCTCTTCAGGGGGAATCTCTCCTTTCTTTTTCCCTCTGTATAGTGTAGGCACACAAGGGTCATGATAACGGCTTTGTCCTCGAAAATAAAGAAATGGCGTTTGGGAAACTGGCATCAAACGTACAATATTATGGTTCTTTGAATCCGATACAAAACTATATCGGCCCTCATCATAAAACTGCATGGTAGGTATGGTTGACGCCATTTGAAGCATCGTGTGGTTCTCCATGGCGGATATTTGCTCCACGACTTCCATTATGGTAGGGAGCACATCTATCTCTTTTGGCGTTAACACTTTACCCATAGCTCAATTTTTTTGATCATCCAAAGCAAGAATCAGAGCCTTGGCCTCTTCATCCTTCCCCATCATATATAGAATCTTTGCTCTACGAATAGCACATCGTATGTATAAATCCAGGTTCCTGCATTCTTTAACATATCGCTCTGCTCGAAACACTTCACTAAGCGCTATTTCAGGTTTTTCCATTTTCATATATATCGTAGACAGATCCAGAATTATCATAGAAAGATCTGTAAGGCAGTGCGCCGATTCTGCCATTTCAGCAGCCTTAGTCATCAGTTCAATTGCCTTGGGGTAGTCGCCATCAAGCACCGCAATTCCACCTTTTATTTGATACGGACCTGCCATTAACTCTGGGGCTGTGGCCGTTTGCAATGCCTTTTCAGCATACTTTTCTGCTTCCATTTTGTTTCCCTCACGCAAATAATTACCAGCTATCAATCCCGCAGCCGCAGCTTTGTCATCCCCATCCTCTAACACTTCATACGATTTGATTAAGTAATCCATTGCTTCCGCAGCTTGTCCTTGCTGAAACAAGGCTTGCCCCATATTCCTATAAACAGTCGCTTTTAATTGCCATTGCACTTCGTTGCTTTCCACCTTATTCACCGCCTCTTTCAACACATTCAATGCGTCAATGGCCCGATAAGTCTGAAGATAGAACCCTGACTCCTGAAGCAGTCTGTCAATCTCCTTTTCGATGGGGGAAAATTCAATTTGAATAGTATTCATAGTCCAATTTGACTAACATTTCTCGGCTAAATCAAAAACAGGTTGATATCGACTCCAAAAGTCATCTTTACGCCCCCACTCCTTCATTGTTTTTGAGATTGTGATCAAAGCGTTCTCCGCAGTTTCTTTTTGACATCCCATCAGATTCCAAGCAAGAGGTTCTCCTTCCGCAGTATCAAAATAGGGGCGATAAACCGAAAGCACAGCACCAAAAAGCACCATGAAATCATCACTATTGAAGAATGACGGATTGTTTTTCATAACCCAGGCCATATGACGGAATAGGGTCCCAAGTTTGTCGGTGTCCTTAGCAATCAAACGACCCAGCATTTGTCCATACTCCACCCGAAAATGATCTATCCCAAAAATCTCAGATTCCACCATCAATCTTCTAATAGCCCGATAGATTTTGTCTTCGGCTATGAGTTGGAATACGTTTTTGTTAAAGAAGCACTGCTCATATAGAGACAAAAGGAGCCTGAGCGTTCCTTCATAATCATCCTTTTGTTTCAACTCTTTTTCGTGATTATGAACAAATAGGCGCATATCTATTACGATTTCTCTAAAGTCGTTTTCAGGCGATAGCCAAGCATTGTCTTCTTTCTTGTGATCTGGATCATTAAAAACAGCCGAAATCTTGCCTAGCACCTTCTTTAAGTCATCATAGATATAGGATACTTGCTTCTCGTCGAAGATAACGTATTTGTCAATTTGACTTATTTCAACGTTTTCCATCCCAACACTGATCGTTGTGCCATCAATCCCTGAACGCCACAGGTCTTCTCGTGTTAACAGTTTTTCTTTGAAAGACTTGTTCAATAGGGGATAGTCTTTGATTTGTGCTGAATAACCTTCTGTTAAAGAGGCTTCCAGCAAAGCCCTATCTTCAAGCAAGGGTAGAATCTTAGGTTTCTGACAATTGTCAACAAGAACCAGCAAATTCATCACCACATAAACCCCCATTTGGTTATTCTCTTGCATTACTTTCTTTGCAAAAACCAGATATTTTTCAAATAACGGAGCGAAATCAGTTGGAGTCAGCTTTTTCCGAGCCGAGATAACCAAAGTGTTCAAATGACCCTCAAACCTATCGTCAATTCCGTCTTTAGCCAGGATTCTTTCCAACAATCTTAAACGTAGTGTTTTGTTATTGACATAATTCAAGGCTGCAGAGACAAAACCATACATTGACTTTGGAATATCAGTAACCCGATTACATTGGTCGGCAAGATTTAATATTTCCTCTGCCCTATTTTGGAAATAGCGTGACCAGTTTTTGATGTTCACCGCGGGTAAAATAGAGGTCGCAAACAACGCCATCTTACCTTTGAGATGCATTGGAGTATTCGCAGAAACAAGTGAAGTAATTAGGTTCCTCAGCATGGTAGGAAGTTCCTTTCTGGAATGCTCGTTGTACATCAGTTCTTGCGCTACAACCTTAATCACTTTTTCCTTACTATCGCGGGCAATAGTGTAGAAAGCCAATGCATCAGGATACCGGTCTTTCAACGCTTTCACTACTGAAATCCATTCCGTATCTGACAACACCGAGTTGCCTGCAAAACAAATACCTAATTCTACAAAACTGTTAAGTAATACTGCGCCATTAATAACATTCGGAACGTAATGATCCAAATAAACCACCTCTGTAACATTTCCGTAGGAAGACACCTCTTCTCTACGACACATAGCAGCCAGATAGGCCTGACAATAGTCTTTCAAACCCATCATTTTTAATTGCTGTTTAAGTTCTTCAGCTTTTTTATACAACGATGGATTTTTGTAACCTATATGCTTCAACCAATCCGCAGCAAGTACCAACTCTTGTGGCGATTGAAAATCATCGCATCTTAAATCATCCGTGATGGAGACATCGCCTTGCAACAATACAGATAATGAATATTTTCTAACAAAGTCAAGACCTCGATTCCCACTTTTCAAGCACACCGTCTTTATCGCTTGAAACCGAAAGTTATAAAGATCCCTGAGTACTTTTGAATAATCATCACCCTCAAACAAATCCTTTTCCAATCCATCGAGGTTTTGAAGTATCGCAGCCCTTCGCACACTAGCAACAAAAACATCTTTTATAGCCAAATCGGTCTCTTTATCCATCAAACCCAAAGTTTGCTTATCTTCTAGGTTGAAAGCCACGTCAAAAGGAATCATTGAACATTGCAAAGCAGCTGCATAAACCATTCTTTCTGGCATAGCGGCACCTGGGAACAAATAACTCTTTACAGCGAACTGGACATTGTTTGCTTTGGAGTGTATGGCGGAATGAGGCTTATTGAACTTATTTCCTGACGAAAGGACAAACAAATCCTCAGCTGTATGCTGTGGAATTGGTTTAGGCGGTTTGAAAAAAGGGTTGGGCGAATCAATCTTTCCCCACAATTCAGCGCATCTCGTCGCTTTTTCATTGCTAAATGGCTGAATGTATTCCAAAAAACACCTGATTCTCTCCTCATCACTTTTGGAGGTTGGAAAACATTCTTTGAGAACAACGGGTTGGATAAAGTGGTTTCTCAGCATCAGGACCATATCCTGAGGCATATCTTTGTCACCAGAATATATGAAATAGGATTGATGTGGTTTCTGGCCCTTGTCCATGGATCGTGCTCTGGTCTTGTCCAGAACATCCTTGACCCAATTGATCCATGCCAAAAAATTGGCATCACCTCCCGACACACCCATAATACAGAACCGATTCCGCAGAAGGTCAATCCGCATCATATTCACAAAAGCCCCGTGTTTTACATCATAAGAATCATAATCCTCCTGGGTGATAATATATTGTGTATGGGAATCCCCATCAAATCCATATTCTCCATCAGCATCCTCTCTTAGGCTACCATGTATCTTATAGATACTTTTCCTCTTGGCTGACAGCGATATCTCACTGGAGTCTTTCACCACGTTGTAATAGGTCTTTAAACTCCACCTATCAGTTTCCAAGTTGGCTCTAAGTTCGTTTATTGAATCATTCAATTTGGTTTTTGAGGAAGTCTCTTCTTCTCCTAGTTCGTCTATTTTCTTATACAATCCCTCAATTTTTTTCTCTGTTTTCTTTATCTTTTCCTCAAGTTCACGCTTCGCATCCTCGCCCATGAAGAATTCCAACGCATTGTCATAATTGAATGTGTATATGTTCTGGATATTCAGACCCTTCAGAAGCAAATGTGCTTCCGCATTGACTTTGTTGGGCAGTTGTTTACCGTTCAATACTAGAACAGGCCTCCCGTTTACTGTCTTTATATATGGCGTTTTACTTTCAATATAAGCATCAATCGCCTCGTGGTACCCAGCCTTTCTCACCAGCATTGAAGCGATGCCTAGGTATCCGTATTCTTTTTCGGCCTTTCCCACAACCTTCTCTTCTTGTTTGGAACGCTTCCCACTTCCAAACATTTGCCAAATGGCATCCTTGAGCAACTCACCCCACAAGGGATAGGCTTCTTTGCTAACATTGCGGCTAAAACCAGCTCCTATCAAAAACGACATTTCGCCAGTCTCGATATAGCTTTTTATATCATTAAGAAGGTCTGATTTCATAATTTCACTAATGCCGGTGTCAACACATGGGCTTCATTTGCGGCTTTAAGAATTGCGCCGGTTTTTTCTTTCAACGTCAACATATAGTCTTGGTCAAAATAGAAATCTTTAAAAGGATCCAATGGTTCTACCCCAGGAGTCGAGATTACTAGATAAGGTCTGAACTGGCTCTTTTCAAACAATTTAACATCGTCCATAATATGTTTGATCGTGGCTCTCAATTGGCCTATGCCCTCTAACATCCTATTGTATCTATTCTTAGCCTCGCAATATTTCAATTCTAGGAATAGCATCCATGCCTTGCGATTGTCATTTCTTTCGGCATAGATGATACACTCGCATTGCTGCACCATTGAACCATCCTCCCGTTTGAACAAGGCAGGATTTTTCTCATTATTCACAACAAAAAACGGATATGCATTGGTATCCGTTAGCACAAAAGAAGGTATAACGCCATTCTCCACAAACCCCACAGTCACTCCTTTGTACCCTACATCCAATGCATTGGGACTATTATTATAGTCTGTGAAGTCGGCAATATATACGTCGGTTGAAAACTTTTCACTAATCATCGTATTCCAGCAGCCTGTTAAAATCTCCTATGACCATCTTCATGACATCGTTGAAATAATTCTTCCTAATTAGCCCTCGGGTATCTTGTATTGTTTTATGTGGCTCACCCTTGTCGTTCCTTAAACAACCACCTTTGATTGACCACACCGATACATCCTTGGGGTTAATAGCATAAGCCACGCACTCCACTGTCTTTTTCGTTTCTTCATCCAGACTGTCTTTTACCAAATAAGCCAGCAAACAATTGTTCAATGCATATAGTATATAGGGACTATGTGTGGTCACTACAAGTTCGTGATTGCGACCATGATTGATTTCAGAGACCAGATGATACAGCAAATCCATCTGTGTCTTGGGGAACAGATTCTGTTCGGGCTCTTCAATGATAAACTGTGTATGAGAATACACACGTCCTTGGATAAACCCACGAAGCCTTTCAATCAGTTCTGTTTCATCGACACTTGTACTCCCTGACAAATGTGCCAAAATATCACGCACACGTTGGTTTTCTTCTGGGGAGAAAGGCTTATTCACTTTGTAGATACCCGAAGACAGCCATTTCACCATGACAGCGAGCGGCACTATGGATTGGAAGCCACTAGATGCAGAAATGAGTGGAATGCTCCCCTTGTTTCCAATGATAAGAAAATCCCGGTCTATGTTTTTATTGTAGTAGTATTTAAGTCCAAGATTAGTTATCGGCATAGGATGGTCCTGGTTATAATGCAATTTGGCATCGAACCAGTCGTTTACAAAACTCTGTAAATTGTCGTCGTTTTCTGAATATTTTTTCAGGGAAGGAACCGCTGACACGAAGTTCCGCTCTGCTGGAATGTAAGACACCTTGGGGTTCACCAGCTTGTCGCCCGAATAAAACACGTACTCTTCATCGTGAAAATGCTCAGAGTTGCCATCAACAAACTTTCGCGACAGAGGCACCGCTCCCTTCCAGTTGTATGCAAATGCGATATTGTCACCCACGTACAATATCGTCGACTTATCAGAAAAATACTCTTTCATATGATGAAAAGAGCAGAGCCTATTGATAAGACCATCTGCCACCGCCCTATATGTTCCATCATTCATCTTCTCCAACCAGGAGCAGAAACTAATAATCTTGGCAATGGTACTCTTGCCACTCCCCTGTGGACCTATAAAGACATTAACCTTGTTCAGGTAGATGTCCACACTTTTGATGGGCCCAACATTACGGATGACTAATCTTTTCATATAACAAATAGGGTTTTGTTTTGCAAAGATAACGTTTTTCATGAAAGCAAGCTAAAAAGTCGTTAAACAATACAGGCCCTCCACGTCTCTTTATTCAGACGAGAAAGGCCTGTGATTGTGTTCTGTTCTAGTTTACATCTTCTGATCCAAATTCTTCCCCTTCTCTTCGTGCTCGAAGTTGTGGATGAATTTTTTAATAGCGTCTACCACTTGAGCTTTGGTGAAAGACGCGTCGGCGAAAATGGTCTCCAGTTTCTCAAAGAAGGCGTTGACCTCATCCATTTCGTGGCGGGTGGTTTGTTTCGCTACGCCGAGGTTAGGAAACGCTGCATGTCGATCTTTTCACCAGGGATATAGAATTCTTCGTAGGCTTTCTCACCCGTCGTTTCCGATTTAAAGTAAACCACGGGATAGGTTGTGCCTTCATAGCTCATTTCGCTGGGGTACTGCTTGGCTTCAGCATCGGAGCCGCATTCTTTCTTGGTAAATCCTTCTGCTTTTACAAACTGGTCGCAGATGCTACTGAAGGTGGGCATTGGGTGTTCGCCCAATTTAGGGAAAATATCTCTTCACATCGCTTGGTGCCGCCAGCGGCTGTTTCTTTTGAAGACGGTGGATCCAGCCATCTGGCAGTAAGCCATTGCTGAATGCCACGTTGACAAAACAAGCTGTGGTCACTTTGAAATACTTGTTGTAAGCCATCACCAGGTCTTCCATGATGCGTTTGGAAGCACCCAGTATATTATCATCTAATTTATCATTGTCACCATCAATCCCGCCATTACAGCGATAAAGATACTCATCAGCGTCCCGGCAAGCACATATTCGGTTTTGGCGGTTTCCTTATCGCCAAAGCGAATGATTGATTTCGCCGCAATTAGCAGACCAAGGGCTTCATAGCGTTGCATGATGACAAAAGCCAAAATCAGCCAGCGCTCAATATTGCCTATCAGCGCACCTGCATTAAAACCACCGGCCTTTTCTTCCGGCATATTCACGCTATAGTGCTTCAGCATGAGTTTGATGAAAATATTTGCCGGCTTCCAGCATACAACAATCGCCACGGCCAAGGCTATATACTTGGTGGGCATCCCGAACGGGACAGTCCATTCGTTAAACTTGCACCACAGCCAGGCAACCAATGCCAGAATGGCGATATGCAGAAGTTGGTCGACCACAAACCATTTCACCTTGTCTTCACGATACGATTTCCACATATCAATAGCTAAATGCGTGACGGCAATCGCCAACGCACACCACCAAAATTCCAATCGGAACGAAACCAGCCACAACAAGACAAACACTATTGCAGAATGCAAGTAATGACAGCCACTACGCCATTTCTTCTCCCTTTTACTATTGCATGACTCCGATGTTTGCAAAAAGAAATCGGCAATCAAGTGTGCCAACAAAAGGCATAAAAACAGTTCTACCCACATATTCTTTCAAAATTCATGTTTTCAAAATCTTTTATCGCCGTATTCAGCAAACCCCACTGGGCATTGGTCGACCGAGTGTTGACTGACGACTGGAATATCCCGAGCCGTTCGCTTATTTCACGTTCTTTAAAACCCAACAATTTATAATAAACAACTTCCGCTTTCTTCACAGAATATGAATCTAACAGATTGCTGACCATGGCAACATACGAGTCCAAAAAGCAGTTCATCTCCTCTGAAGCCCCATCCACTTCAATTATCGAATACACATTAGCCCTTCGGCTGATAGCGTCGAGATTTCTGCCCGAAATATAAATGGCAGGGCCGTCCATTATATCTTGCTCCCGATTTTCATATACCTTTCTCGACATACCAATCGAAAATCTTATACCGTATTTTTGCAGCATCTCCGAGCAGTTGAATTTGTCGGCCAGCATTTTCACGAACAGTTTCAACTGCACGGCAATACGCAGAGCATAACGATGCTCGGGGATAAAGCATTCAATGCCGTCGCCCTTCACAATTCTTGCCCAAAAACCAAGATAATCCTTTTCAAGCTCATCAAACAGATTGAGCAGTCTGTTTCTTAGCTCAATCAGGTCTTCCGTCTGCAACGACGTTGACCTCACAATATCAGCTGATAATGTAGCTACCATAACTTTTTTAATCAATTATTTCCAGCTGCAAAAATATCTAATTTTTCTTAGATAATCAAAAATTATCTATAAATTATTAGATACTAACACATTATCGAATAATTACAACCTTTGTTTGTTCATCTTGCCCCCCATTGCATTAACGAATGAGAGAATAAACATGTAAGTCGTTGACTTTTAGGCTTGGGACAGGCGCCTGTCCCCCGTCCCTTGCGCCACCACCTGTCACAAGAATGTTCTTCATTATACAATTTTTATTTGTTAATCGTTTTGGCTTCTATACTTTTCCAACCACTTATAGCTCATAATATATAGATTTCTGTGAGCTCTGGTACAAGCCACATACAACTTGTTCTTTGTTTGTGGATTTAGATCGTTCAACTTACTTTTTTTGTACAAATCAAACGACGACTTATTCAAAACCACACATACATCCTCAAAACTATCCATTCCCTTCGATGCACCCCAGTTCAACCCTGCACAATAGAACTTGCCACTATCTTTAAGAAACAATTTCGGTATTGAAGGATTGTTTATTATCTCTTCACAAGCCAACTCTTCATCCACAAAAGACACTGTCCCCTTTGCTTCGCCTGTAGATTCAATCTCAATACCCAGACCTTTCACAAAGTCACAAACATCCATACTACAACGGCGAGTCCTTGCCAATGAAGATGTATCAACATTAACCCCAACCTTTTCCCATTCCTTTATGTATGGTCGATACTTCTTATACAGAGAGGACCTTACATTTCCATCCAGACTTGTGTCGTAAGTATGCTGGTAGAAATCACCCACACATATCGTTTCACACCTATCAGGCAAAATACTCATCAACAGATTAAAATCATGCCCTGCAAAATCCTGTACTTCATCTATTAGGAAGAAATCATAATACTTGTCTAACCTCACCTTGATACCGTCAGCGCATTGTGTACTGCAATAATGGGCAATGCGGTTATGATATAGCCGCCCCGATTTTGTACGATAAAACTCATCAGTTCCAGGTCTATATCTGGAATGGTCTGGCGGCAATTCAAAACAAATGCCATTTGCTTTTTTGTCCAAGCCACAGAAAGGCTTGTAGCAGAATGAGTAAACGAACTGGAAATACTTTAAAACCTTGATGTTGTCAGGGAAGTAGCCAAACTTTCTAATGACCGACCTTTTAAGGTGCTCATAGTTGTTACGTGTATATGTGACCAGCAAGAAACGCTGTTCGAGGTTCAACAGACTTATCAGATAGGTAGTCTTGCCTGAACCAGCCACTGCCAGCATCAATCTTTTACCCATTCCAAGGCTTCTTTAATATACTGAGGCACTGCTATCGTTTCTCCTTTCTGTGTCAATAATTTGTATGCCGCCTCTGCTTTATTCGCCAACATATAATTCAGGACTGACAATGTTCTACGGTCAGTCCCAAACAACTCATCACAGCCTGCTTTATTATCATTATAAACCGCCACTTCAAAGGTATATCTTTCATCGTCGGGATCAGCATACACCTTGATGTTCGCGTATTCGTTATTCATATAGCCATTGTAGGATGCCGTAATATTCTCGTCATAATTTCTGTCATTGTCAGTCACCACAGCCACCCTAACACCAATCTGTTTGGCGATTTCCAGATAACGTTTGAAGCATTTGCCATCCACGGCTATCACGTCAATTCCCATCTCTGACAAAGAATGACCATGCACCCTCTTGCAAAAAGCATCCATCAGAATAAACTCAGCGTCGCCTTCAACCAATATAACCTTCTTTGCCAACACAAATTGCAGCATATTGTTGTCTGGTGCTCTCATAAAGAAATTGGCTGTCCCCTCATCTATAAAGCCCAGCGAAGTAGTCATTGCAGGCTCGGCACTATTCATCAAAATACAATTCCTTAAATCAAGGCGGGTGCTTATTAAATCACTATGGGTGGAAATAAACAATTGAGCCTGCTGGTTTTTCTCAATATCCTCAATCATCCTCCTCATATTCAAATGACTCAAATGATTTTCGGGCTCCTCCAATAAAATGACGGGGATGTCGGCTGCTCTACTCAATGCCAGTTGTGTTTTCACCACACATTGCACACCTGTCCCCTTCTCGCTGATTGGAACGCCTCCCATTTCAATTGTCAAGTCGTTCTCTAAACAGTTCCTACCAGTGTTCTTGACTGAAAAAGAGTATCCTTCAGGTAATTTTGCGTTAAAAGGTGTCAGTACACCTGCCTTAAAACTGGTCTTTGAATTACCATAACTATGCTTGGTTGCCAATTGCTCCACCTGTGATAATGCCGCGCCATAAATTGTAGAGATATATTCATTCAACGCATACTCGTTCCCTATCGTACTGTTATCCAGCAACAACGTCTTCACTCTCTTTGTATAGCCGTTATATGCCTCACCGCTGAATGTAGTGAAAGAGATGGAATAGAACTCGAAAGGAAATGAAGCATTATCAGCTTGCAGGACTTGGTTTGTCTGCCGACTTAAAGCCAAATCGGGTTCTATTGATAGTCTTACACCATTAGTATATCTGTTGTCGCTATTTTCGTTTCCCTCCAATCCTTCATCTACTATATCGTCAAGATAGAGTTCTATATATAGTTTAGGCAGATTGTTTATACTTCTATCGCCTTCCATAAACATCCGTACCGCATCTACATTCAACAATGATTCAACCCCAATAACTTCAACACGGTGGCGACTGCCTCGTACGCAAAGATCTATTGCCTGAAGTACAGACGATTTCCCCGACTCATTATCCCCAACAAGTATATTACGACCTCTGTTGAATCTAATTTCGAGATTTTTAAAACGGCGAAAATTCTGAAGCTTGATTTTTGAAATATACATAATCTGCTATACAATCAGAATTAAATCATTAAATGTAAAAAAATGGTTAAATGTCAATTATTGAACATTTCTACCTGACAAAATAAGCTACAAATTATACTGCTTCACTATCTGATCAAAAGCATCCTTCGTGTGGAATGATAAGTTACGCATCTTTACGGGCATATTCTTTATATTCCAAGTCATTGTTGATATAGTAGAGTTTTTAGGCATATCACTATAGAGCAGACCATCTTTGTAAAAATGATGCCCAGCATGTGGAAACAATGCGGGATTTAACGGTATTTCTGCCATCGGATTGTGGAATATTTGTATTCCATCTGCCCAAGTCTCATTGCAGGTCTCGTCTATTACATTAAAAAACACGTTTGGGTAAAGAGCATTTTGAAGATGATTGTAGCAAATTTTCATTTGAAGCAGTGTATAGTTTCTATCCCCATAGCCAGCCTGCACTCCCATTCGGTTAAACTTGGTTATTGTGCCACAAGGTGAAAACAGGACAGCACTTACATGCTTAAACTCGTCGTTTAGAAACAGAGGGGAAATCTCCACTTTATTCTTCTTCGTATATTTTTCACCAAAAGCACTCACCAATGTTGTTTTTCCATCCTCGTCTTGTTCTGCCATCTGGCTTACACCATATAAAATACTTGTAATTGCAGGGAAACTCCACGTCATCGACATATCTGCATGAAAATCCGCAATAGCAAAAACCAATGGCTTGTCTTTCACATGTGGCAACTCCCAATATTTTTGATTTTGATACTCGTGCTTCAGTTTCGAGTACAACGACGAACCAAACATCAATGGCATCTCATTCCGCAACTTCTCAAATATTGTTTTGATGTCCATCTCTACCATTTCCTCGTCAAGGTTTTGTGTTCTCTTAATGTGCACAGCCTCTACTGTAACCTCCTCTCCCCACTTTTTCAGCATAAAATCTGGTGCATCATGCTTTGTGTCAAACTCAAAATCTTCCTCTCGGAAATAACACCAAAGATACAATTCCCATATCCGTGCATCAAATCCATTGATAGATTGTAATTGATCTGCGAAATTCCCATCTATGTCAACATGATGATACCCCAGTTCCTCTATTACCCTCTTTGCCGCAGTATAGAATCCATCATCCTTCAATATCATAAAGTTGGGATGAATCTGCGATTTCTCTGCCACCAAAGTATAATAGTCATTCTTTTTGCCTTCTCTTTTTAGGGCATCATTATCACGAACATAATTGTCCATCATATCTGCCAGATTATCTCTCGCCTCGTCAATTGTATTGTAATCAAGACTCATATCCACATTCTCATAACGCCCAAGACTATTCCTGTCGAATAGCATGGCGTGATAAGTATGGTCAATATTATCAACCGATACAAACCCTATTAGGTCTTCATCATCTGATTGATAATACTCCAACTCCTTGTTTACCAT
>JAEEGL013686875.1_pt1 | contig 13713 bp, 11 predicted proteins | sample 9134231 | NCBI WGS metagenome assembly JAEEGL01 (sample SAMN16246548, study PRJNA631951) | gut metagenome | biome: gut microbiome; feature: rumen; material: fiber-attached | host: Bos | place: Iran: Karaj | collected 2018-10 | reverse complement strand
TGGATAAAGGTATGTCACTAGTTGAAAATGGAGGTGGGGTTGAGTTTCTAAGACCTAAGGTCGCATCACTGCGAGGTCTCAATAAGGGGTCTGGGCGAGCAATGACAAATTCGCGGCAGAAGTCAATGCAAAAGCGGGGCGCTGAAGCTGAGCTGTGTGTCATTAAATGGTTAAAAGGCAAAGGATACGATCATGTTGAAGGCAAGTCCGGCACATCACTTAATAGTGGTAGAAACGATTCTCTTCATTATGATATTTCGTATGTGGACGATTCAAAGACTTACTATGTAGAAGTTAAGGCTTGTGACAGTGGTGAGTTCTACATTTCATCGGGCGAATTAGAGTTTGCCAAGAAAAATTCCGAAACATACCGATTAGCATTAGTGTACTTAGAAACCGCTAGGCTACAGATCGTTGATGATGTTTATGATAAGTTGAAAGACTTCATGGTCGCTGAGAACTGGCGTGTCGCAATAAAGAACGCCCCGTGATCTGTATAGGAGGAGTAAATGTCATTTAATGTTTGTTACAGTAGCCGGATCGAGGATCTGGCGGAGAAGCTGGTTGAGGAGCTGAAGGCCGAGCGGAGGGATCCGTTCGAGTCACTGAAGGTCGTGGTGGCGAACCCGAACCTCGGCAACTAGCTCAAGATGAAGGTGCAGATTTAGTACAAGGTCGAAACACGAGGGAAGAAAGCCATGGAATGTAAATTGAAGATTGTGTTGTCGGACGTTCATTACATTTATGCGGGCTATCCGCATGATGATGAGAAATTCCAGGTGTCGGTCTGGGACGGCGAGAACAGAATCCCAATTGGGGATGTAGCACGTACTATGCGTGCGGCTGGTGATTCCTATGCTGATCGTCGGACTGCTATTTCGGAAAAGTATGGAAGCGATTTTGCCGATAAGTTTCTCAAGGCATTTTCGGAGGGTTGGTGGCCGGAAATCGAAGAGGGAGATGATCTTTATGCTCGGCTTAGTTTATGTATGCGTCCGACGACAGAGGAAATCCTGAGTGATCTGATTGACAAGGGGATCGAGGTCGAGGATATCCGTTCTGAGGAATCGAAGAGACTCTCGCGGGACTGCTATGAGTTGTTCCATACAGATGAGGAATTGCTATGTGAGGAGTTGATGGCGCAAGAAAGTGACGGTAAATTGACAAAAAACGAGGGCATCGTGTTTCTGTGCAAGAAATTCAATGTTTGCAAAGATGCGGCAGATTGGTATCTTGACGAGTGTTGCATCTATAAATTCAAAGAGGAATGATAACGACTGAGGAGCAATCATACAATGTCCTTGAAAATCTATTATGGTAGCCGGATCGAGGATCTGGCGGCAGAGTTGAAAGAGCGACTGCGCAAGGAGCGGGCGGCGGGCGATCCGTTTGTATTCTCGCAGGTAGTCGTGCCAAATGCCAACATCGCCAAGTGGCTGCAGATCAAAATGTTTGCGGACACGCCGGAGCTTTCCATGGGGATTGAGTTCCCGTTTATAGAACAGCGGCTTTTCAATTTGCTGGGAGCGTGCTTCGAGCCCGCAGAGCGCCCAAGGCTCATGCCGATGAACGCTTACGCGAATGCCATCATGTCCATCCTCATCAAGGACGGGGATCTGCGGCTTCAGCCGTTTCGTCGGTATGTCACGGGGAAAGATACAGAATCCTTCACGATAGACTCGCGGAGCAAAGCTCGTATGGCCTGGCAGCTGGCCGTGAAACTTGCCGACTTGATGGACCAGTACGAAGTGCGCCGTGAGGGCGTTATCGCAAGGTGGCTGGACGCCACTGCGTCGAAAAGCCTGACCGATCCGACCGAAATCGCCGAGGCAGCACTTGCGCAGAAGCTCTTCCGCAAAGGCGGCGTCTTCCCGACGGACGGAGACGCCTTGTCGCTGCGCCAGCTCTTTGAACGCGCTCAGGCGCAATGCGGGAAGCCTGTTGGCGAAAAGCAGAGCATCTATCTGTTTGGGATATCTACGCTTTCGTCGCTGCAGGTCAAGATCCTGTACTGGCTGGCGAAGACTCACGATGTGGTTGTCTTCCACAACAATGTCTGCTTGGAGTACTGGGGAGATATCGAGACGAAAGCCGAGCGCATCAAGAACCGGCTCAAGGGGATACAGGAGGACGAGGACGTCCGGTTTGACGGCGAATACGACAATCGGTTGCTTCAGCAGTGGGGACGCGCGGGGCGAGAAACGTTGCGATTGCTCGTCGATCTGGAGGAGGCGAACGGCAATGAGCCCGAGCCGATCGAATTCGAGTGGACGGAAATTCAGCGGTCTGATGCAGCCGACGATTGCACCTCGGGCAGCATGTTGGCAAAGGTGCAGGGATCGATTCGCCATCGCGTAAGTGAAGTCGGGCGTGTCGGTGCGCAGGATGCATCCATTCAGATCGTCGGTGCGCCAGGCGTCCGGCGCGAGGTCGAAATGGTCTACAACGCGATTCTGGGCGCCGTCTGGAAGCCGGAAGGGAGCGGTGATCGCCCATGGAGCGACTGTACGTTTTCGGACATTGCTGTCCTTGTGCCGGACATGGCGACCTACCGTCCGGTGATTGAGGCGGTCTTTGATGCTCGCGGACAGATTCCCTACGGACTGATCGACACCTCGGCTTCGGATTCCAGCGTGTACCTCTCCGGTTTCAATGCGCTTATGACGCTTGCCCGGGAAGGACTTTCGCGCGAGACGGTGTTCGGCGTTCTGGACAATGCCTGCGTGCAGAACGCGCTGGGATTCACCGCGGCAGATGTCCGTGAATGGCGTCGGCTTGCGGGGAAGATAGGTGCCTTTGACGGATTTGAAGGGGCAGAGCATTGGCAGAATGTCTCGTGGAATCGCGCATTGTCTCGGCTTCGGCTGGGGATGGTTGCGAACGAGCGACCGGAGTTGCCTGTTTGTCAAGATGGCGACGACTCGGCGCTGAAGTTCTCGGAAATCGTCGAGATGTTGTATCGCGAGCTCACACCGCTGGCTAACAAGTGCATGTACTGTACGCCAGCAGTTGTACCGATGGACGCGCCAGAGCAAGAGAGGCGGAACTGGGCTGACAGCCTTCGTCGTATCGCCGGTGAATTTCTTGCCGTCGGACGTGACGAGCCGCTGGAGGAGACGGTTCGCCGCCAGCTGTTTCAGACTCTCTACGCGCTTGACAAGGTTGAGGGACGGCAGCGGCTGGATTTCGTGGTCGAGGCCGTGGAGGAGTTCGTGGGTGGCATCAAGTGTCAGAAGGGCGGCTACCTTACGCACGGCGTGACGATCGCCGGACTTCAGCCGATGCGTCCCGTGCCGTTCAAGCAGGTGTTTGTGCTGGGAATGGGCGAAGGACTCTTCCCGGGGCGCGACAGCGATACGACGCTGGAGATCCGCGGTGCGCGGAGAAGGCTTGGCGACACAAAGCCATCCGAAGTGAAAAAGTATCTCTTCCTGGAAACGCTGATGGCGACCAGGGAAAGGCTCGTCGTGTCATATCCCTGCCACGACATTGTCAAGGACGCGGAGCTGTTCCCGTCCGGCATGGTCTGTGAACTAAAGTCATTTGTCGAGGCGAACATCCTTCCCGAAGGCCGGCCGCCTCAAGACGAAAAGTTCAAGGAGGTGAAACTGCCGCTTTTGGAGCGCGGCGAACCGGGCAAGGCTTTTGAAGAGAATCCCGTCGCGCCGATCACGTGGAGCAAGGAGTGGTTCGCCGGAATTCTCCCGACCTATTCGAATGTCGAGCGAGGAATCGCGAAGCAGATTGCTGCGCGAAACGAGACGCAGCAGGGTGCCACCGCGGAAGAACCGTCAAAAGACAGAGGCAACGGCAACACAACGTCCAATGATGGCGATGATAGCAAGCTGCCACGCCAGACGATTACGGCCAAGGAACTTGCCGAATTCCTTGAGTCGCCGCTACGAGCAGTTTTGCGTCGTCATCATGGAATCAGCGTTGAAGGGTATCGTGACGAGTCGATTGATCCTGACGCGCCGCTTGAGATCGTTTCCGGCCCGTTGCTGTGGGAATTCCAGCAGAAGGTTCTGGCCGCCATTTCGGACAACCCCTCTACAGCTGACATTGATCGTATTTACAAAAGTTTAGCCGACAAGGGACGAGTCCCTGAGGTAGGAGGTGTTCTAGGCAACTATGCGCAGAAGAAGGCCGAGACAGATCTGCTGGAGGATATTCCAAACCTTGTGGCGCTCAAGAGTTTCACCAAGGAGTTCTTTCCTGAAGGATGGGAGAAACCGGATCCGGTTCGGACGCCCACGTCCGAGCGTGATGTCAAAGGCGATGAGCGCGGCGAGATGCTTTACACCGGGCAGACTTTAGGTTGGGTCCAGTCGGCTGACAGAACGACGTGCCATGCGCTCGTGTTGAAGCCGTGTGGTGACGAGCGAGGTTCTGGGAAAATCAAAGAGACCAAGTTCCCGCCAAAAGCCGTGCTGGAGCCACTTGTGACATGGTTGATGATGGTGGCGGGAATGACCGACGAAAGGACCTATTCATTACGGGTAGCAATTGTCGATATCAAGCAGCTGTTGTATAACGCGTGGAACTGGAGCATGACGCCGGAAAAGGCAAAAAAGTACATTGACGGTCTGGCGGACGAGTATCTTGCGTTCCTTGATACGCCAGATGGCGATGGGCTCTATCTTGATTATGGGTACTCCGATCTTGCAGAAGCAATCGTCAATGCAAAGAAAAAGAACAAGATACAGGGAGACGTCCCGGCTTCCGATGAAGAATGGAAAACCTTGGCGTTTTCTACGGATGATTATTCTTATCACAAAGACAACGACTTCAACAACGATCTTGTCATTGGCGAGACGATGAAGGCATGGAGCCGGATGCCGGACGAGAGGGATGTCAATGTGATCAAACAGCGGTTCAAGACAATGCACAAGATTCCGATGACCGGGACAAGAGACAAGTCGACATCCATGGAAAATCCGGCGCATAACGTGGAGGGCGCGTAAAATGGCAGACGACAGGTTGACAAATCCGCAGTACGTGTGGAACCAGCTCAATTACAAGCATGACGCCTTGATCGAAGCGTCTGCTGGCACGGGCAAGACGTATGCGCTTGAAAGCATCGTGCTGAAACTTGTGCAGGAAAAGGGATACGATGCCACAAGCATTCTTTTGGTCACCTTTAACGAAAAGGCGGCGGGCGAGTTGAAGGATCGCATTCGCAAGGCTTTGGAGAAGGCTAACGCGCTTCCCGACAACTTCGACGAGATGACGATCTGCACAATCCACTCGTTCTGCCGCCAGCTTTTGTCCGAATATGCGTTCGAGAGCGGCGTGCCGATGAAAAGCGAAATCGGTGGCGACAGCGATGCCCTGGCACACAAGGCCGTGCTGGAGGTTTTGCTGGATAAGGAGTTTAGTGACGAGTATCAGGACAAACTGTTTGAAGTCCTAGAGGATGTGAAAATCAAGTCAGTTGCCGAATTAATAGAAGAAGTTCAGGACATTGTCAGCAACACGAGTTGTGCAAAGTTGTGCGCGTCAATGGAGACTGCCATAGCTGCGAGGAAGACGACGAAAGGCACTAAAGACATCAGACGGAAAGAGCTTCTCCTGAAATTAGTGAAGCGCGCTTTGGTGAGATTCGAGGAACTGAAAAATCAGGCCGCACTCTTGACTTTCGACGACATGGTGGTGCGGGCGGCGGAGGTGGTGACGAGCACGCCGCTGGACGAAGGCGAGAAGTCGACGCAACGGCGCTTCTTTGACTCGATTCGCGAGCGGTACCGCGTAGCTCTGGTGGACGAGTTTCAGGATACGGACGCACATCAGTGGGACATCTTCCGCACCTTGTTTTCTTCTCAGGAGAATAAGGTGGAAGGGAAAGAGCTGAAGCCAGGATTCCTTCTTGTCGTCGGTGATCCCAAGCAGTCCATCTATTCATTCCGCGGCGCGGACGTCAAGGTGTACTGCGCGGCAAGGGATCAAATCGCGCAGCAGAAAACGCTTGACGAAACATATCGTTCCAGGTCAGCGCTCGTAGATGCATTTAACATCTGTTTCCGAGATGATCAGGCCGGAGCGTTAGACGCGAATAACGAAAAGCGAGGTTCCGATTGGTTCAAGGATGGAGCCGCCGGGGCGGGGATTTCCTACAAGGACGTATTCTTCCCACGGGTGGGAAATAAAAAATTTGATGGGCTGTGCGACGATGAGGATGCCGTCTTGCTTCTCGAATCGATGCCAGATAGGGTAAGTCCTTCCGCGTATGGTGGTGGATGCTTTGGCAACAATGCATCCTGCCTTCCGGAGTTCATGAAGCGCGCAGCTCGTGAGATGCTTTATCTCAAGAGCCTGAATCCTGCGCCTTGGACTCGCAAAGAGCATGACGAGGAGAAAACGACATTTTCATACGGCGACATGTGCGTGTTGGTCGCGACAAATAACGATGCCGCGGTGGTGCGTCGTATCCTTGCAAAGTACGGGATACCGTACGGGCAGTACAAGCAGCAGGGAATTTACAAGTCGCCTGAAGCGGAGGGCGTCCTTGCGCTGTTGGACTACCTGGCGCGTCCCAACGGCAGCGGGAACCGGGCAGCGCTGCTGGTTTCGCCGATTATCGGTGTCCATCCGTCAAAGTTGTCGAAGATTCCTCGGACGGATGCCTCAGCATTCGACAAGTTCATCGAAGGGTTGCAGAAACTTGCGGCAGACAAAGAGTGGAACAAGCTGTTTGAGCGCGTCATGTCAGATCCTTGCACCGCACTCGTTCGTCCTGCAAGTGATCTTAGCGCGTTCGACCGCACGCGCGCGGCAGTCCGTCAGATTTTCGATACCTTGCTGACGGAGGTGGGCGGACTTGCCGACAGCGTGTCGGAATTCGCGGCTGTCCTTCGCGAATGGCGCAAGAACGATAAGGCAGCCGGCGAGGATGGGGCCCTTTTCAAGAAGGAGAGCGAGGCGGACCGCGTACAGATCATGACCATGCATGCTTCGAAGGGTCTGCAGTTCCCGATCGTGTTCGTCGCCTATGGTTTTTCGAATCAGATAAAGAAAGGAACTTCCGAAGAAGAAAAACCTACGGCCTTGGAGGAGCGTCGCCGGCTCCTTTACGTTGCCCTGACGCGTGCAGAATATCGGCTGTACCTGCCGTGGTCGAAACGGGCATGGGAGTGGGAAGGGGATGTTCATGGTTCAGGAATTGGCAGTGCCGGTTCCGCATTGTTGGTCGGAGGAAATCCCGCTCAGACGAAAGGCTTTCTGGGGCGCGCGATTCAAGTCTGTTTCAAGGGGAAGGAGAATTCCGCTTTCGCGCCAGATCGCCACTTGCCGGGAAAGCAGGTGGAATTGACAGCCACCCACTTGGTGAATGGTTCTTTGTCGCGGCCACCTTTTGATGAGATATCCATTCCCGGACTCAAAAGCCGACGCGTTCAATGGGATTCTTTCTCGTCCATTCCGCAGGGCGGGACGACAGGCACTTCCGACGCGCAAAAGGCCATTGCATCTGACGGTGGTTCCCAGCAGCAGCCGGAACCGCACGATCCGACGGTCAAGGCGAAGACGGCACTTCCGCGCAGCAACGTGTCGGGTAACGTGTTCCATGAAATCATGGAGACTCTGTGCAAAAATGACGCAGACGAAGGCGATGTGGACTTCACGACAGCATGCGACGAGGCGATGAAGGACGAGAATTCCCCGTTGAGGGAACTGATTCGCAAGACAATGAGCAAGAATCAGTTGGCGAATCGCGAAGTAGGTGGAACAACGACGGAGGCGGCACTTCTTCGCATGGTTCAGAATGTCTTGTCCACGCCGATAAGAATCGGCGAGACGGAAATCGTGCTGAAGGACATCGAGAAGAAAAACCGTCTTGCGGAGGTGGAGTTTGTCGCGTCCGAACAGTATCTGCTGGCCAATCTGCCAGAGGACCGAGAAGGCGCAATGAACGGAAAGATCGATCTGCTGGTCAGAGTTGACGACAAGGTGTTCGTCCTGGACTGGAAGACGAATTCACTTCCCGACTACGAGGAGATTTCCACGAGTAACGCGATGGACGAGGCTGGCTATCATCTCCAGTACAAGATCTATTCACTTGCCGCATCGGAATGGATAAAGCCGCGTGGCCTGACGGTCGGCGGTGTGGCCTACCTCTTTGTACGAGGAGGAGAAGTCGGTGACAGAAGCGGCGTGTTTGCGAGGGCGTTCGCTGCGGCGGACATTGCGAACTTCAGGGAGGAGATTTCGAATATGGGATACTTTGCCGGCAAGAAGGAGGATGCATGATGGAAGTCTACGAGGCAGAAGAGAGGCTGAAGCTTTTTGAGATCCCAATGAGGGATGCCGATGCGGCCAAGAATGTGCGTTCTGTACTGGCGTGGTTGCTCGTTTCGCGCGCATTGTCGCTGGGCGAGCTCCAGACGGCGCGCGACATCGTCGGGCGAAGTCCGACGGCGGGTGCATACGCCTACCTTTTCCTTGCGGGGATGTTTGTCTCGCTCCATGAAGGCAACGCGGCGTTCAGCCCTTTGCGGGAAGAAAACAAAAACGGAAAATTGCTGTCTGATGCCTGTCGACGCAATGCGGACGACGAGGGCAAGGCAGACATTGACACGCTTGAAAGTCGCATCAACGGAATGTGGTCCGCGGCACTCGCAGCGGCGGAAGTGTTGAAGGGTGATATCATAGATCAAGACAAAAACGGGTTATGGTATTTCGTCAGATACGGCGAAGCTGTATCGCGGGTTTCAAAAATGATCAAAGACAAATTGAAGCCTAGTGGGGAATCGCTGACAAAAGAAGAACTCCAGTCCGTCATTCGCTACAAGATCGGCGGTGGGAACGAAACGTATGATCTTGGGGCAGAACAGCAGGCTGCAGTCCTGGCTGCAGTCAAACATAACCTAACCGTCATCACGGGAGGACCGGGTACGGGCAAGACGACCATCGTCTGCTCCATCCTACGCGCGCTTCTCAAAAAGAATGGCCTAAAGGTTGCGGACATTGCGTTGGCGGCGCCGACAGGACGGGCAGGCCAGCGCATGGGTGAGGCACTTAAGAAACAGTGTGAAACGTTTGTGGGCAATGACCGCGATGTATGCAAGGAGATCGCTACTCTTTCGGGTACGACTGTGCATTCGCTTCTGGGAGGATATGCTCCGAACTGGAAATACAATGCGGAGAACCCGCTCCCGCACCGGCTGGTCGTGGTGGACGAATGTTCGATGGTTGACCTTCTGTTGATGGAATCGTTGCTGGCCGCCTTGCGCAAGGACTGCCGGTTGGTGCTGCTGGGGGACAAAAACCAGTTGCCGTCCGTGGAGGCGGGGGCCGTCCTTGGCGATCTGATGCTTCTCGGGCAGAAAGACGCGGATAAACAATCGGCGTTTCCCGAGCTTACGGAATCCCACCGGTTCACGGGGCGGCTGAGGGAGTGCGCAGAGGCGTTCAACGATGGCAGGTCGGATGACATCATGTCATCGGAGTCTCGACTCCCGGTTGTCGGTGAACAGTGGATGAATACGATTGTCAAGCCAGAAACGCAGAATGGCTGCTTCTGGTACGAATTGGCGGGAGAGGGGCTGCCGCAAAAAACGGACAAACTCCTTCTCGAATGGGCGAGGGTGCATGGCCTGGTCAAGGATGGCGCGCTTGTGGAGGCGGCGCGTGAAATCAAGGATGGCGACGAGGCGTTCAATGGCAAATGCTCCAATGCCGCGCGCGCGCTTTTCGATGTTCTGGATGCTTCAAGGATCCTTACCGTCGTGCGCAAGGGACCGTTTGGCGTCCACCATGTGAACGAACTGCTTCTGAAGGAACGTCTGGGGAGGAACCCTGTTCAACCGCTCGTGGATTGTGGAATACCGGTCATCGTGACGATGAACACGCGTTCTCTCAACCTCTACAACGGCGACGTTGGCGTAACGGTCAAGACGCCCAAACATGGTGTTTGCGTGCTCTTCCCCCGCGGCGAGGAGGTTGTCTGCTGTCCGGTTTCGCAGTTGCCCGAACACGAACTCGCATACGCGATGACGGTACACAAAAGCCAAGGATCGGAATTCGGGAATGTGCTTGTAGTTTTGCCCAACGACGAGAAACATCCTCTCCTCAACCGTCAGATCGTCTACACGGGCATCACCCGGGCGAAGAAACGCGCTGTCGTGGTTGGAACGAAAGATGTGCTCGTGACCGCTTTGAGTAGAAGGCTTGTTCGGGATACGGGTTTGTCCCTTGAGTGAACAAACCTGAAAAGGTTTTGATAGAAAAGGTGGCTCGAAGGTGTAAGGGCTTTGCGCGCTCAGGAGAAGAAGCGGATGAAAAAGTCAAAGAATCGGTAGGTTGCGTTCACGTTCAAGTCTGGACATGAGGCAAGTTAGAGGAAATTACGAACCAATCTGCTTGTCAAAATCGCGGCGGTCACGTTGCCGACGGCCTGCCGGTGCGGAAGATCACGGAAGCGGCGTTCCTGGCATGCCAGAAGCTGCGCGCTTTACTAATTTCTTTCACTTTGTGTGTAAGAGTTGATCCAGTTGCCAGTTATTGTATGATGCAGGGACAAGTAAAAGAAAGGAAATCGTATGACTGATATTCAAAGAATGCTTAACAACGAACAAAGGAGACAAATTGCCCATTCCTTACTGAGTGGGCAACTTGGAGAAGGGCATAAGAATTATCCGCGGCATTGTGCCGCCACCGGAGTTATAAGTCTTTCGTATTTATGTTCTTTTCACGAAGGGGACGAGGATGGCATGATTGAAGTTCTTTTTGATTCAGGGCGCGACAGGCCTGGTATCGGGTTCTTTTGGCGAAGTGAAACCATACAGCAACATCTAGAAAGCCTCAAGCGGTTACAATTACTAGATGGATTCGCATTGGACGACCGGTTGATTACGCCTAAAAAAATAGGAGGTGTACATTTTTTTCGGCATGATTGTGCCTCGCCGGAAATGATGTATGAGCAGATTGTAGCTCCTGGTGCATTACGCGGGCAATGGTTGGAATTATTTGAAACAATGAAGAATTGGTGCCAAAATGAGTTGAAATGTACGATGAACTTTTATGGGGAAGAAAGGGGATATCCTTTAAGCGAACCGAGTGTCTTGGTTTGACAGGTTGGTTGTGGAGGAACACACATGAAAAAGATACTTTATCTTCACGGATTCGGATCGTCGGGCGCGAGTGGAACGGTTGACTTGCTGCGGCGGGCATTCGGGGACAGGGCCGATGAGGCGCATCGCGCCGTCATCGTGGCGCCGGACATCCCTCTTGACCCGCTTGCGGCCTTGCCGATGTTGAAGGAACTGGCGTCCGATGAACAGCCGGACCTGATCGTCGGTACTTCGATGGGCGGATTCTACGCCCAACAGTTGCACGGATTCACGCGCATTTGCGTGAACCCTTCGTTTTGGCTCTCGAAGAAATGCGGGGTTCTGTACGTGGGTACGCACAAGTGGCTCAACCGGCGCAGGGACGGCGAGATTGAATTCCATGTCACCAAGGAGATGATCGCACACTTCCAGGAGGTGGAGGCGCACCAGTTTGACGGCGTGACGGACGATGATCGAAGACTTTGCCACGGACTTTTCGGTGACGAGGACACGCTTCTTTCCGCCCTGACCCTGCCGGCCTTTGAACAGCATTATCCCGGTATGTCGCACACCTTCCCCGGCGGGCACCGCATGAACGCGCATGTCGTTACGCATACGCTTATTCCGTACATCAGGTCCTTAGAAGTCATTTGACAAAACATTTGAATGAGCTGTCAGGATGGCGACTCCCCCAGTCAGTGGCGCGCTCGGTGAGGGCAGCCTGCCGCTAGGGATGTGTTTCTACGTGGCCGTCGGCGCGATGGATGCCGGTGGTCGCATGTTTTTTAACTTTTCATGTGAGATTTGATTCGGCTGGACGTTATGGTATGGTGTGGGGTAAAGCAAAACGAAAGGACTGCTATGGAAAAGCCAAAAAGAAAACGTAAGATGGTTCCGATGTACTCGGCAGAAGACTTCTTCTCCGGGAAAAAGGACAAGAAGCCTGTCGGCTGGATGAGCGATCCGGACGAGATCGGTCCGGTGCTCGTGGACCGCGCGACACTTGAACGGCTGCTGCCGAAAGGGAAGGAGATGAAAATCATGGATAAAGGAAAGGAAATGGAGTATGCGGACGATAAAATCAGTAATTGAACTTGAAGTGGAAAAGTGCAAGGGCGTACCGACGGCACGGGATAAGGCCGAGGCGATTCTCGCCCAGATGAATGGCATGCTACGTAACAGGCCGTTTTTTCAAGTCAGTGCCGATAAGCAGTTTGACCAACTGAATGAGAGGTTGCACGATCTGGGCTGGCTGGGATTCGTTAAGACGATGCAGAGAAAGCGCGATGGCTATTACGCCCAGCTCAAGCTGGTCGACCCGGCTTCCGAAGAGGTCAAGAGGGTGATGTAGAATACAAATTCAAAAGAAAGGAACATGAGGTCACAAACATGGCGACAGCATTGAGATTCAAGATTGACGGTACGGACTATGAGGCCGTACCCGTGAAGTTGGAACGCAAGAAACTCTATGGTTATACGGAATTGGTGGCGACCGATGGCACTGGCGGCGTGTGCCAGGCGGCAAAGTTGGATCCGGATGGTTCGCTGATCGTTCCACCAGGCGGCATCAAGTCGGGGATGATCTCTTCATCCGGGAAATGGATGGATCGGTCGGAACTTAAGGCCGTTGATGCAGATGGGAATGAACTCCCTGTCGCGCCGTCCTCTTTCGGCCAGACACTCGAACTTGCTGAAGAGGCCAGCGAGGAGCAATTCCTTGATCATGTGTGGAAGTCGGTCTACCAGCTCGCGAATCCCGAGCTCGCAGCGGCCGTGGGAAACAGGATATTCAAGTTCGCCTTCAATTACCGAGCAGATGTCTGTCCGACGGACGGTTTACTTCTGGCGGCGAACGGCCTTGCCTATCTTTTCTCAGGCGAGCAGATCACTCGGGACTTGATCGGGCTTGAGGAAGAGATGGTGGTCGAGGATGGTCCTGTCGACGACACTCTTGCCGATGAAGAGGATCTTGATTTCACCATGATTTAAGGAGAATGAAATGAGAAAGATTCACCTAGCAAATGAAAAGAAACGGGACGCGGAAGTCGGCTTCGAGATGGGGCGCGCAAAGGCTGTCGCACGGTATGTCGCCGCATCAGGTGAAGACTATGACGGCGTCCAGCTCCTGAAGTCCACGTCGGGAACCGAACTGTCCGATCTTCAACGGAAGATACCGGACATGCTTGCGCTTGGGCAAGCACTTATCGATGGGGATCCCGAGGTGGACAAGGAACTTGTCGGGCGGCGGCTTGAGGACCTGCGCAAGGTCTATGTGACCGGTGATGGCAAAGTCGCATACTCCGTTTCCCTGCGGGAACATGTCCATGCGCCGGATGGAACGGAGAAGGAGGTACGGCCGATCGTCGAGACACCGGCGAACGTGGCGCTGGAGAGTCTGCCCATCCGCTGGACCGGAAAGATGTTCCCGCGAAGCGCGGCGATACGCAAGTTCGTATTCGCCCGAAGCTACCAGATCCATCATGTCAACGGCCTCACGTACGATTTCCTCTACGAGATGGCCAGAAAGTTGGCAGACGCGAAGTCGATGATGCTTGTCGGCGCCGGAGAAAAGGGCGTGGGACCTATTGTGCTCACCAGTAACGGCATGCCGTACCGCGGATTTCTCGAAGGGCGCGTCGCCGGCGAGAAATACATGCTCATCCTCCAC
>JAEEGL013450587.1_pt1 | contig 13713 bp, 9 predicted proteins | sample 9134231 | NCBI WGS metagenome assembly JAEEGL01 (sample SAMN16246548, study PRJNA631951) | gut metagenome | biome: gut microbiome; feature: rumen; material: fiber-attached | host: Bos | place: Iran: Karaj | collected 2018-10 | reverse complement strand
TTTTATTATTTTTCAGTTCTCAATTCTCAACTCTCAATTCTCAATTCTCAACTCTCAACTTTCAACTCTCAACTTTCAACTCTCAACTTTCAACTCTCAACTTTCAACTCTCAACTTTCAACTCTCAACTTTCAACTCTCAACTTTTAACTCTCAACTTTTAACTCTCAACTTTTAACTCCCCTCAGTCTTCCGGGTGCTCGTAGCCGATAGGCTCCATGTGGATGGTGGCCGAGACCTTGTACTCCTGCTCAATCATCTGCTCGATGCGGGTGGCGATGGCACCGCGAAATCAGGACAAAAAAAACACCAACTCTTTGCAGAATCGGTGCTTTCGTTTTGCGCTCCCTCTAGGACTTGAACCTAGGACCCTCTGATTAACAGTCAGATGCTCTAACCAACTGAGCTAAGGAAGCAGTGGTGTTTTGAGGTTGCAAATATACAACTTTTTTTTGTCGTACATCGCTTCTTTTGATTTTTTTTCAAATTACCTCAAAACACCATGTAAGTGGTTGATATTTAATTTATTAAATTTTACTTTTTCGACTTCTTGCCGCCGTCTTTCCACGATTCCGGATACATGTTCACGCGCAAATACTGGTCGGTTTTGAAGTTTTTCTGCATGAAGTTGGCAATTCCGCTCACCGTGATCTTCTCCAAATTCTCCTTCATGGTGAACATCTCGTTCAAGTCGTCACCGTTGAAATACTGCGTGGCGATGTAATTGTGCCAGTAATGGTTGGTCTGCTGGTCGCTCTCCGCGGTGCGCAACATCTGCTCCTTCACCTTTGCCAAAGTCTCCGGCTTAGGACCCTTCTTGCAGAACTTCTCCATGATCTTGATCACCGCATTCGCCAACTTATCAACGTTCTTCGGGGCGCAACTGAACATCACCATTGACATGAAGTTGGAACGCGGGTACTTCGACAGCGCCATCTGTACCATCGGGCTATAGACGCCGCCCATTTTCTCGCGGATGATCTCTAAGCACTCGATGGTGACGGCCTCGTTCACCACCTCCACCATCAACTCGTTGGCTTCGTTCCACTCCAGCGGCTGCACGAAGGCCAGCCCCACCCAGCTCGCGGCGTCATCGGCACCCGAGTAGATGTTCTTGGTGCGGATGCCCTCGGCACCCTTCTTGAACACCTCCGGACGGAATTTCTCCATCTGGTCGGTGGTCGGCATCGAGGCAAGGTAGGTCTCCATCAAACTCACCAACTCCTGCTCGTCGAAACTGCCGGTGAAGAAGAATGTGAAGTCGGCCGGATTGGCGAAACGCTCCTGATAGAGGTAGAAGGCGCGTTCGTAATCCACCTTGTCCAACGTCTCATCGGTGAAAGTCAGCATGTTGCTCATGTACGGGTCGTTGTCGTAGATGCCGTTCATGAACTCGCCGATGAACTTGTACATCGGTTGCGCCTTGATCATCTTCAACTGCTCGCGCACTTCGTTCATCACTAAACTGTAAGCGGTGGTGTCGTGGCGTGGGTGCGTGAAGAAGGCGTTGATATACTGGAAGAAAAGGTCGAGGTCCTTAGGACTGGTGCTGCCGCTCAAGCCCTCGCGGATGGGGGAGATGTTGGGTGTCAGACTGATCTTCTTGCCTTTCAGTTTTTTGTGCAATGTGGTGTTGTCCATCTCGTTGATACCGCCGCGATCGACCATGTCGGCAGCCAGCGACAGCGAAGGGATGTCGCACTCATAGTACATGCTCATGCCGCCAGGGCTGACGGCGGAGAACAGGATCTCGTCGTTCTTGAAGTCGGTCTGCTTGGCCACCACCTTGATGCCGTTGGAGAGCGTGTATTCGGTCGCGCCCACCTCGGGCAGGTCGCGCTTCGAAGTGACGAAGCCCGGCTTCAGGGTCTCCTTCTCTATGATTTCCTGCTCCTTGTAGTTATCGATGTAGGGCTCCACGTCGGCCAGCGACTTGTCGTTGATCACAGCCAGCACTTCGGCCTCGGTGGGTACCTTCACACCCTCTTTCTCGGGCGCCATCACCACGGCGAGGAAGTTGTCATTCACGATCCACTTCTTCGCCAAAGCGTTCACATCTTCCAACGTGATCTCTTCCAAATACTTCTTGGCGTAGTTGAGTTCACGCTTGGCCCCCGGGATCGGTGTGCCGTACAGGAAGTTATCGACATATTCGTTGGCGAACTTGGCCGACTCGGTCTTGTCGAGTTCCTTCACGGCGCGCTCGTACTCCTCCATGAGGGCGTCCTTGGCACGCTGCAACTCGGTTTCGAGGAAGCCGTGCTTGAGCACGCGGTAGTCCTCACGCAGCATCACGCGTATGGCGTCGAGAATGCGTCCCTCCTTGGCCATGCCGTTCATGAAGTAGCCGTCGATCTGGCCGATGAAGTGGCTGTAGCCGGCACCCATGCTCACAGCCGGACAGTTGGGATCCTGCATCAGTTCCATCATGCGAGAAGCGTACATCGAGTTGTACAGTTCCGCGGCCATGTGGTCCTTGAAATCCTGCACGGTCACCATCGTATGATGGGGGAACTTGTGGCCCATCATGATCTGGCTGCCACCTGCCTCCTTGTCGGTGGCGACGCATACCAACGGATCCTTGTTGTCGGCAATGGTGGGATAGACCTTCTCGCGCGGGTTCTGCTTCGCCGGAATGGGGGAGAACTTCTCCTTGATCTGCTGCTCGATGGCATCGGCGTCAATGTCGCCGACAACGATGACCGCTTGCAAATCAGTGCGATACCAGTCGTTATAGAAACGGCGGATCACCTCCGGCTTGAAGTTCTGGATGATCTCGATCAGTCCGATGGGCAGGCGTTTCGCATATTGCGAGTTGTTGAAGACCACCGGGAACCACTTCTGGCGCATGCGGTCGTCGGCGCCGCGCCCCATGCGGTACTCTTCCGAAACCACACCGCGCTCGTCGTCGATCTCCTTCGGGTCGTATAGCAGCCCGCAGGCCCAGCCGTACAGGAAATCGATGCCCATGTCCACGTACTTCTTGTCGTCGCAAGGCATGGTGATCATGAATACGGTCTCATCAAACGACGTGTAGGCGTTGATGTCCTGTCCGAAGATCACGCCGATCTTCTGCAGCTCGGAGATCATCGTGTTGTGCGGGTAGCCCGTGATGCCGTTGAAGGCCATGTGCTCGGTGAAGTGGGCGAGGCCCTGCTGGTCGTCGTCCTCCTGGCAAGAGCCGGCGTTCACGGCCAGACGGAACTCCACACGCCCCGCGGGCTTGTCGTTATGCCGCACGTAGTAGGTCAACCCGTTGTCGAGTTTGCCCACGCGCACGTTGGGGTCTTGCCCGATTTTAGTGTCCAGCTTCTGCGCCATGCCGGCCGGCATCCAGGCGACCATCACGGCGACAATCAGCGTCAAAAAGAAGGTTTTTTTCATCATATGAAAGTTTTATTGATAATAATTAATTGATAATCAAAAATTTATATAATTCACAAATGAAAATTAAGAGAAGGCAAATATACGTTTTTTTTGAGATTTGGGGATGAAAAAAGCGGGATGAGACCCCTCACCCCGCTGTCCGTATGAAAGCAACGTCTATTTTTGTATCCGCTGCTTCGTCTCGCGCGTCCATGTCACCGTGGCACCCAGTAGCGAGAACCCTACGTAGCCACGGACTTTCAACTTCCCTTTGTCGTCGAACTTCATGTAACTCTTGTAGGTCTTGCCGCTGCCGGGGTGGTGGATGGTGCCGTCTTGCCACTCGTTGTCTTTCGCGTTGTAGTGGAAACCGCGGAGGAACTTGTAGTTGATGAAGTTCTTCTTGGCGGGATTCTCCACCCAGCAGACAATACCTTCGTAGGTGCCGTCTTTGGCCTTGTAAATCTTCACCTGACTCCCCTCCTTGGAGAAGGGGTCTTTGGCGTAGTAATAGCCGCAGATGGCATCGGCCTTGCTCTGCGCGAACGTTCCCAACGTCCAACTGCACAGCAGGATGGTGACGAAGATGGCTGCGATTTTCTTCATAGTGGTGGAATTTAGTCACCCAAGGTCGCCACCATGACGGCCTTGATGGTGTGCATGCGGTTCTCGGCTTCGTCGAACACGATGGATGCTTCGGATTCGAAGACGTCCTCGGTCACTTCGATGCCGTCGAGGCCGAACTGCTTGTTGACGTCGCGGCCCACCTGGGTCTCGAGGTTGTGGTAGGCGGGCAGACAGTGCATGAACTTGCACTTCGGGTTGCCGGTGAGGGCCATGGTCTCTTTGTTCACCTGGTAGGGTTTGAGCATGTTGATACGCTCTTTCCACACTTCAGCGGGCTCGCCCATCGATACCCAAACGTCGGTGTAGAGGAAGTCGCAGCCCTTCACGCCCTTCTTCACGTCGTCGGTGACGGTGATCTTGGCGCCGGTCTCTTTGGCGATCTTCTTGCAGGTGTCGATGAGCTCCTTGCTGGGTTGGAGCTTCTTGGGAGCCACAATGCGGACGTCCATGCCCATCTTGGCGCCACCCACCATCAGAGAGTTGCCCATGTTGAAACGGGCGTCGCCGAGGTAGGCGTAGGTCACCTGGTTGAGGGGCTTATCGACATGCTCGCTCATGGTGAGGAAGTCGGCGAGGATCTGGGTGGGGTGGAACTCGTTGGTGAGGCCGTTCCAGACGGGCACACCGGCGAACTTGGCCAGCTCTTCCACGGTGGCCTGCTTGAAGCCGCGGTATTCGATGCCGTCGAACATGCGTCCGAGCACGCGGGCGGTATCGGCCATCGACTCCTTGATGCCGATCTGCGAACCGGAGGGGCCGAGGTAGGTCACGTGCGCGCCCTGGTCGTATGCGGCCACTTCAAAAGCGCAACGGGTACGGGTGGAGGTCTTCTCGAAAATCAAGGCGATGTTCTTGCCTTTCAGACGGGGCTGCTCGATGCCGGCGTATTTCGCACGCTTCAGATCGCGGGCCAAGTCTAACATGTATTGGATCTCAGCGGGAGTGAAATCCAACAGTTTCAAGAAGTTTCTGTTTCTCAGATTGAATGCCATAATAGTTTGTTTTTTAATGGTTTATGATAAAAGACTTACAAATTGTCCATTCGTTAAGTGCGGCTGCAAAAGTACGAATTTTCTTGTAATAAACAGAAACAATCTGCGTCTTGAGGCATGTTTTTTTGTTTCATCGATATGGTTGGCATTGCCCGATTCCCGATGGGAAATCAATCTCGGTGGAAACCGCATACGCATGGGATTCCCGCATGTCATTAGGCATGCATCGCTCGCTGAAAATCGAAAACTTGTTTTGTTATACAAAGTGGCCCCCAATGTGGCCGGCTCTTTTCGAACCGCCTGGGCCCTCTCGGGTTAGGGGAGGGAAACCTCCACCGTCGCCTTCAGCCGGATATCCTGGCTGGAAGCGCCTACCAGCAGGGTCGTCTGCCCCGAGATGAACTGCCACTCGCCATCTTCATCCATCACCGATAGATCCTTGCGGTTGAGCCGGAGGACGACGGTTTTGCTCTCGCCTGCACGCAGGGCCACCCGCGAGAACGCTGCCAGCCGCCGCTCGGACAATGCCACGGGCACCGCCGCATTCTGCAGGTACAACTGCACCACCTCGCTCCCGTCGCGGTCGCCGCTGTTGCGGACCGTCAGCGTCACCGTCACGGTCGTGTCGCGCACTTCGGCGGTGAGTGCTGAGTAGTCGAACTGCGTGTAACTCAGACCGTAACCGAAGGGGTAGAGCGGCTGTGCGGAGGCGTCGGTGTAGTCGGGACGTGCGGCTGCGTTCTGGTAGTTCACCGGCAGTTGGCCTGCCGAGCGTGGGTATGACAGCGGAAGCCGCCCCGACGGGTTGGCGTCGCCGAAGAGGATGTCGGCCACGGCCGCGCCGCCCTGCGTGCCCGGATACCATGCCGTCAGAATCGCCGGCACGTGCGCATCGGCCCACGTCAGGTCGAGAGGACGCCCCTGAATCATCACCAACACTGTCGGCGTGCCCGTGGCCACCACCGCCTGCAACAGCGCCTGCTGATGTCCCATCAGGGACAAGGTGGCTCGGTCGAAACCCTCGCCACTCTCCATGTCGCTCACCGTCGGCGCGGTGGCGTCGGCGGCGCCGGTTTCGTGATAGTTGGTGCGGAAGTCGCGCGCGCTGGAGCCGCCCAACGCCACGATCACCACGTCGGCCGCGCGCGCCGCCGCCACCGCCCGGTCGATCTCCTGCCACGACGTGTCACGGATGGCACAGCCCTTCACAAACTCCACCTGGGCCTGCGGCAACTTCGCCTGTACGCCTTCCCACAATGTCACCACCGACTCACCCGACTGCGGCGCGGTGTAGTCTCCTAACATATTATATACGTTGTCGGCATTCGGCCCGATCACCGCCACCCGTTTCACACTTTTCGACAGCGGCAACAGCCCGTCGTTTTTCAACAGCACCACCGACTCGGTGGCCGCCTGACGGTTCAATTCTTCAAAATTGAAGTTGTTAAATTCTTGGTTGTCAATATTTTCGAAATCCTTGTCAAAAAATCCCAATTCGTATTTGCAGGTGAGTACGGTCCGTACGGCCTCGTCGAGTTCGGTAGAGGAGACCCGTCCGTCGGCGATGGCCTCACGTAATGGCTCGCCGTAACAGGCGGCGCCGAGGTCAATGGTGACGCCGGCGTGCAGTGCCATCGCGGCGGCCTCGCGCTTGTCGGTGGCCACGCCGTGGCCTACCAGACCGTCAATGGCGTAGAGGTCGGAGATGACCGGTCGGCGGAAGCCCCATTGCCGACGCAGCACGTCGGTGAGCAGCCAGCGGTTGGCAGAGCAGGGGAGCCCGTCGATGTCGTTGTAGGCGCTCATCACCGCGGCTTCGGGACAGAGGCGGAACGGCAGCGACAGCTCCGCCATCAGTTCGCGGCGGCCGGCATGCGTGGAGGTGCCGTTGTGGCCGCCCTCGGTGGCTCCATAGCCGCTGAAGTGCTTGGCCACGGGCAGTACTCCGCCCGCCGCCAGCCCGCGGCTGTAGGCGTTGCCCATCGTGCCCGACAGCCACGGGTCCTCGCCGTAGCCCTCCTCCGTGCGCGACCAGCGGGGGTCGCGGCAGATGTCGAGCACCGGACCGAAGGCCACGTTGCCGCCCTGTAGCGACAGTTGCGCCGCCACCGCTCGTCCGAGTTCGTACTCCAACAACGGGTCAAAGGTGGCAGCACGGCCTAGCCCCGTAGGCAGCACGTCGGTGCCGATGGCCATGTGGCCGTGGGGACACTCCTCTGCCAGCAGCAGCGGGATGCCGAGGCGCGTGTGTCGCCTCACCCACTGTTGCATCGCGTTGCTGGCCTGCCGTGCCGTCGCCGGCGTGAGTCCGTTGTCGAGGGTCTTCTGCGTCCACGGGTCCGCGCGCATCACCGCCCAGGTACCTCCGACGAGGCGGTCGCCCATGTCGTGCTCGAACTTCGGTGTCAGACGCACACCCCGTCCGTCGCGCTCGTAGTATTCCCAGCCCATCGTCATGGCTAATTGACCGATCTTCTCGTCAAGCGTCATGCGTGCCAGCAGGTCCTCCACCCGCGCCTCCACGGTGAGGGTGGGGTTCTCGTAAGCGTCGCAGCGGCCGTTGCGGTTCAGGTCGTTGTAGCGCGGAGCATCCACTTCGAACTTCAGGGCGAACGGTTGGCCCGACTGCACCAATGCGGCAGGAAGTGTTACCGTGACATTTTCTTTTGTTACTTTGTATCTCAATGATTTGTCACCATCTAAAAGAACGATTTTCGCGCCTTTGGCGGGAATGTTGTCTCTCCATTGCAAGGTCGCGGATGGTGCGGACGGGCAGAGGACATATATGTGGCGGCCGTCTTTTGATGTCGTGAACCAGCAGCCGTCGGCTTGGTAGTTGGCAAGTGTACGGGTGCTGTAGATCGCTTCTCCGTTGACTTCCAGCCAGTTGCCGATGGTGTCAAGGATTTTCACCACCTCGGGCTCAATGACTCCTTGCGGGGTGGGACCGATGCCGAGCAGCAGGCTGCCGCCCTTTGCCACCACCTCCATCAGCATGGAGATCACGGAGTTGGCGGGTTTGAAGATGGCGCCGGGTACGTACCCCCAGTCCTTGCTCAGCGGCGTGCAGGTCTCCCACGGGTGCGGCAGTTGCCGGTCGGGGATGGTCTTCTCGGGTGTCTGGTAGTTCTCGTACACGCCGCCCACGGTGCGGTCCACGATCAACAGCCCGGGCTGGCGGCTGCGGGCAATGCGGGCGAGCGTGTCCATGCCGATGTCCTCGCGGGGCGGGCACACCCAGCCGCCGTCAAGCCATAAAATGTCGAGCGGCCCGTAGTCGCTCGTCAGTTCGCCGATCTGGTTGTAAACGAAATGCCGGAAGTCGGCCCAGCGTTGCGGGTGCTTGGCAATCTGATAGTTGACGTGCCGGTTGGGGGGCGCGTAACGGCTCCACCAGTAGTCCTGCGAATGCCAGTCGGGTTTGGAGTAGTAGGCACCTACCATCATCCCGTGCTGCCGGAAGGCGTCGAATACGTGGCGGGCCACGTCGGCCTTGGGGTGGCTGGCGAAGGGGCCGCGGGCGATGGAGAAATCGCTGTATTTCGTGTCGTACATGGCGAACCCGTCGTGATGCTTGGTGGTGAAGACCACGTAGCGCATGCCCGCGGCCTCGGCGGTGGCCGCCCACTGGTCAGGGTCGAAATCCACCGGGTTGAATTCGCGGCTCAACCCCCAGTACCAGCGCTTGTAGTCGGCGTAGTCAACGGCGCTGTCGCGCGGGATCCACTCCTCGTCTTCCGAACAGATCGACCACGACTCCACAATCCCCGGCACCGCATACAGCCCCCAGTGGATGATCATGCCGAACTTCAGGTCCCGCCACTGTTCCAACTTCGCCTGCACTTCCGGCTCCGTCGGCGCCACGTAGCGGTCCTCCTGCGCCCAGCCTGCCGCAAAGAGCATCATCAATCCGAAAGAAATTATTATTTTCTTTATAATCAATAAATTATGAAGTTGAAAAAACAGTGGGGAAGGGCTTCTTTTCATCATTATATAAAAGAAAGATGGGAACTACCGCAGGTGAAGGATGCGGTGGATTTGCAGCGACAGCCGCCAGTCGGGATTCCGCATTACGGCTTCAATGCAGGCATTGAGGTTGGCTTGCCGTTGCTCTTCGTCGGCATAGTAGCAGGGTTGTAGCAGACGGTTGTCAGTCTGGATGTGAGCATATTGCGACAAATCCTGACCGCAATAGACCACCTTGAGTTCATCGCAGCGGGTGAGCACGCAGGGTTCGCTGTCACCACCGGCAAAGGCCGACTTCGGCGAGAGAGTCACCCAGTCGATGGAGGGCGGCAGCGGACGGGTGCCGTTGGTCTCGATGGCGACGAGGCGACAGGTGCGTGCCTTGAGGTAGCGCACAAAGGCATCATCGATGAAGAGGGAGGGCTCGCCGCCGGTGAGGATGATCCAACGGGTGCGGGGCAGACGGCTCACGGCGTCGGCGATGTCGGCCGACGACATGTCGTGGCCGCCGCGGTGGTCGGTGTCGCAGAAGTGGCAGTGCAGGTTGCACCCACTGAAGCGCACGAAGACGCTGGGGACGCCGTTGTGTGTGCCCTCGCCCTGCAGGGAGTGGAAGATCTCGTTGATGCGGTACACTTAGTCGAAGTTTTGGGGCGCGTCGTCGGCGATGTACGACGCCTTGTTGTCGCGCGACTCCCACACGTCGGCGCGGTAGCAGTTGGGCACGGTCTCCACAATCCAGTGGGCCAAGTTCTCGGCAGTGGGGTTGAAGTCGAGCACTTCATTCAGGTTCTTGTGGTCTATCTTTCCGTGTATCAGTCGTTTGATCTCCGTAAAGTCGCACACCATGCCGTTGCTGTCCAACTGTTCGGCGCGGCAATAGACGTTCACTTTCCAGTTGTGCCCGTGCAGGTTCTCGCACTTGCTTTCGTAGTCGAGGTAGAGTTGGTGGCAGGAGGAGATCTCCAAGGTTTTTCTCACGTAATACATGATGGGTGGTTTTAAGGTTGCTCTTCGTAGGGGGTGGGATCGTTGATTCCGGCTTGTCGCAGGGCCTCGCGGCGCTCGCGGCAGGTGCCGCACTTGCCGCAGTGCTTGGAACCTCCCTTGTAGCAGGAGTAGGTCTCGCCGTAGTCAAGCCCGAGTCCCTTGCCGCGGCGGGCGATGTCGGCCTTGCTGAGCAGGGTGTAGGGAGCGAACACGGCCACGCGCTCGTAGGTGCCGGCGGTCATCGCAGCCGACATCGCCGACACGAATTCGGGCCGGCAGTCGGGGTAGATGGCGTGGTCGCCGGCGTGGTTGGCGATGAGCACGCGCTTCAGGTGGCGGCTCTCCGCCATGCCGCATGCGATGGCGAGCATGATGCCGTTGCGGAAGGGCACCACGGTCGATTTCATGTTGTCGTCGTCGTAGTCGCCTTCCGGAATGTCGTCGGGGGAGGAGAGGAGCGCACTGGTGAAGTGCTGCCGCATGAAGTCGAGCGGGATGATAATGTGTTCGATGCCGAGACGCCGGCAGTGGCGGACGGCGAACTCGCGCTCACGGGCGTTCTGGAGCGAACCGTAGTCGAAGGTGATCGCCAGCGCGATGGCGTCGTGAAACTCGTATAGCATGGTGGTGGAGTCCATGCCGCCGGAGAGAATGATGACCGCGTCTTTTTCCATGGCTCAGTGGTTGGGAAAACTGGCGAGAAGGCGTTGGCGCACCATCTCCTGGTGCTCCGCGTCGCCGTAGTTGGCAAAGGGTTTGATGGCAATGCCACCCCGCGGGTTGAACAGCCCGATGACCTCAATGTACTTGGGGGCCATCAACCGGACAAGGTCCTTGAGGATGATGTTCACGCAGTCCTCGTGGAAGTCGCCGTGGTTGCGGAAACTGAAGAGGTAGAGTTTCAGACTCTTGCTCTCCACCATGCGGGTGCGCGGGATGTAGTTGATGATGATGTGGCCGAAGTCGGGTTGTCCGGTCTTGGGACACAGCGAGGTGAACTCCGGACAGTCGAGCGTCACAAGATACTCGTTCTCAGGATGTTTGTTCTCAAATGCCTCCAACACTTCGGGGGTGTAGTCGTAGTCGTAGCGGGTGTTCTGACTGCCCAACCGGGTGATGCCGCGCAACTCTTTTTCGCTTCTGGACATGGTTTTTATAATTTGCGGCAAAATTAGCAAAAATATTTGGATTATACGTTGGGCGCCCGGCGGCCGTGCCTCCGGCATTTTCCAACCCGTCCCTCAGACGTCTCCTCTGAAGGGCTGTTCCCCAACCGCATCGGCACGGCCGCCGCCGGGCTATCTGCTTTACTTCACTTCACGGTTGCCACGGCAGCAGGGCGGCTCAGCGGCTTCCGCCGGTCGCCGCTGGGCCGCCACTGCCGTAGGCAACCGTGCGCGTTTCGTGTCCGCTCCTATCCCTGGCGCACGCTCCCCGACTCGCCGGAATCTTGCCCCCGCTGTCCCGCTGCCCCCGCGGATTTTCTCATTTCCAATATTTTATCTTCCCAAAATAAGAATCATGAATCAATCATTGGAAAAATTTAGTATCTTTGCAGCGAAATTAAACGAAGTACACACTATCCGATAATTTGTCATCTAAAACCATATCATAATGAAAAAAACACTCCTTGTCATTGCTGTTATCTGCTTGTGTATAAGCGGATTCGCCCAACAATCCGGTACAACTATGAAGTACGACCGCATGTTGTATCAGATGCTCACCGAAGAGCAAATCGCCACCTTGGAGGACCAGGCACCTTCAAAGTTGGCCGACATCAACTTCACCCTCACCCATTTCTGCTATGTCGATAGCCAACTGCCGGCCAACACACTCGTATTGAACGACATCTGCACTTATGTCTCTCCCGGTCACACTTGCAATCCGGCCGACATCGTCGCCGGCAAGAAACTCAACCGCTACCACTACGCCCTTCCCACCGACGACACCCGCTATACCGCCTTTCCCGTCGGCAACAGCGGATTCTACGTCATCGCCCTGCCCAACCAAGAGTTTGTGAAGCAGCGCAACGAATATATGAAAAAGTTTGGTAATTAATCATTTACGAATATTAAACATCATCATAATGAAAAAAACTATACTTTTCTTAGGCGTAATTCTGTTGAGTGTGATATCTTACGCCCAAACGCAGTACATCTTGGGACAGTGCGGGAGCGACATCACCACCTGCAACGCCATCATCTACGACAGCGGCGGCGAAAACGGTAACTACAGCCCCGGCGAAGACATCTGGCTCACCATCCACCCCACCGGCGGCGCCGTCAACCTCCGCTTCAGCGGCGAATTGGGCACCACCCACGGCATTGCCAACACCGACACACTATATGTCTATAACGGCACCGACCCCAACAACGACTCCATCCCGTTGCTCATCGGCAGTAACGCCGTGAACTGGGTCAACGACGACAACCAGATCCAGGTGGGTGACCAGGAGGTGGCCGCCACCATCCAGAACCCCACCGGCGCACTCACCCTCCACTTCGTCTCCTCCGCCACTTCCCAGACCGGCGCGGGCTTCTACCTCATCGTCACTTGCGCCGAACCTTGCCAGCGCCTCCACGCCGGCATCGACTTCGCCAACTCCCACCCCGTGCCCCACTTCGACACCGAACTCAACGACGGCTACTACTACGTCGATTTCTGTCCCGGCGACACCATCCACATCGAAGCCACTGTCTCCTATCCCGACAACGACTTCAGCTACCATCAGGATGTCACCACCACCTACTTCGACTGGAGTTTCGGCAACAGCGGACAGGGCCAGTACGCACTCGACTATCTCTTCAACCCCGGTCAGGGCTATGACCTCACCATGAGCGTGCGCGACTCCCACAACGGCAACGTCTGTTTCGGTCAGACCCCGCTCTCCATCCGCGTGCGCGGCTCCCAAGACCCCTTCGTGAGCGCCAACCTGCTCGACGATGTCTGCCAGGGCGAACAGGTGCCCCTGTTGGTCAGTATGGACAGCGCGGCCACCATCCTCGTGCACCCTGTCGGCAGTACCCAGGAGTCCAGTTTGGCCGTTGACTCGGTGGTCTTCATCCCCGACGGCCCCAACTGTCCCACCCAGTGCTACAGCTCTTCCGTCAACTTCACCTCCTTCCCCCCCGGCGCCACCATCCAGAGTGCCGCCGACATCCTCGGCGTCCGCCTCAACATCGAACACTCCTATGTGGGCGATATCAACATTTCACTCGTCTGTCCTAATAATAATTCGGTGCTCCTCATGCCCGACCACTGCGGCAATGTCGGCGGCACCAACTACTCCTATCTGGGCATCTACTATGAACCCGACGGCAGTTATTGCAACGCCTCCGACAACACCCAGGGCACCGGTTGGAACTACTGCTGGAGCGAGAACACCACCTTCGCCCAGAACAGCGGCTACTGCTACCTCAACGCCAACCTCGGTCATGACGTGTCACAGACCATCGACTCCTCACACGTCGCCCACGGCTATCCCGGTCAGGGGGGCTTCGTGCAGGGCCAACAGTACTACACTCCCTATCAGTCGTTCAACAACCTCATCGGCTGCCCGCTCAACGGACTGTGGCAGATGCGGGTGTGCGACACCTGGGGAAGCGACAACGGATACATCTTCAGCTGGGAGCTGACCCTCGACCCGAACCTCATGCCGCAGGATTGGACCTACAGCGTCGATATCACCGGCATCAACTGGAGCGGCGGCAACATCGTGCCGACCTCCGACTCCACCGCCGCCATCATCTGCGACCAGCCCGGTGACTACAACT
>JAEEGL011557439.1_pt1 | contig 13713 bp, 8 predicted proteins | sample 9134231 | NCBI WGS metagenome assembly JAEEGL01 (sample SAMN16246548, study PRJNA631951) | gut metagenome | biome: gut microbiome; feature: rumen; material: fiber-attached | host: Bos | place: Iran: Karaj | collected 2018-10 | reverse complement strand
TTATTTCATATTTATTTTGTTTATTTTCTATTAAATATATTTTATCTAAATTATAATTTGATGATTCAAGTTGAATAATAGAATTATTAAATTTATCTAAATCTTTAGATTTTGAATTTGAATTAGATATAATAAAATCTATAATTTCTTTTAACTTTTTTCCATTATTTAAGCTTTCCCAATTTTCACCTAAAATAACTTCAATTCTTTTTTTATAAACATTAGCTTTTCTATTAAATTGATGATACCAAATAGTTTTACCGGAAACATCAGGAATTCCTTTAATTTTACTCATTTGAGAAGCTGAATCATTTTCATATTCATTTAATAATTTATCTCTTAATTCTAATAAATTTTTTTCAATAGATTCTAAAATTTGAGTTTGATATTCTTGAATAGCATTTTGGACTCTTTGTCTTTTCATTAATTTCGAAAATTTATTAAATATTTTAAATTTATCATTTACACTTTGAGCACTTGCTAATTGGTCACTTAAAGAATTAGAAATTTGACCTTCTATTTTTTCAGTAACTTTAGAATATTCTGATTTTGCATTTACCCAATTAACTTCTCCATTTTTAGATAAATCTAATATATTAATTTCACATATTTTATCATATGCTAATTGAATTTCTTTTACTAAACCTCCATTATTTTCTGTTTCATTTCCTCCACTTAAACTTGTTGTTATATCAATTAAATTTTGATGTTCTACTCTAAATTTTTTTAATTCTTTCAATCTCTTTTTTAAATTATCATGTTCAAAAGATTTAGGATAAATAATTAAACTTTTTTCATTTCTTAATTTTGTAATTAAAGGAATTTCCTTTTTTAATTTTTCATATTCAGCATCCCATCCATTTGAAAATAATTCTTTACATTCTTTATATAAATTAATAAAATCTGGGAATTTCATAACCATTAATTTATTACCTAAAATACTAATTAAATGAGAATTTAAATCTTTAGAAATGACTTCAATTAAATTCATCATTCTCTGAACAGGATACCAAGAAAGTTTCATTTTATTTTTAATATGTTCAAAAATTTTTTGTAAATACATTGTTATATCAGGAATTTTAGTAGAAACTAATAAAGGTGAAATTGGTAATTCTTTTAATAATAAATTATTGAATTCTACTTTTCTAATTGGTTCATCTAATTTAGAATCTTCTTCAAAACCTTTTGTAATAAAAAATTTTTTAGCATTTGCAACTAAACCTAAAGTAATTTTAACTTCAGGAGATTCAATTTGAATTTTAACATTTTTTAAAGTTATTTCATAATCTCTCCAAAAATTTATTTCTTCCATTGTATCACCTTGAGAAACTTCTCTTTCAAATTTAATTAAATTACTTATATCAGCTTTCCATTTATTAATAATTTCACATAATTTTGTTATATAATCATCATTATAAAGTTTACTTAATTCTTCTATTGAAGGTTCTTTTCCAGTTTTATTTTTTATTTCTTCTATTTTTGATTTTAAATTTGCCTCTGTTTCTAATTTTACTGTTGGAATATTTGAATTTTTTTGAGCTTGAGATAATAATATTACTAATTCATTTATATTTTTTTTTACTGTTTGAATTGCATTTGAACGTAAATTTTGACTTTCATTTTTTTCACTCATCTTTTCTGAAAATGAATTAAATAAAGGACAAAATGTATTTTGAATGTAATTTTGCATATTTTGAAATATACTATTATCGTTTCCTTCGCTTGAAAAATTCAATACTTGTAAATCTTTTTTTATTGATGAAATATTTTTACAATTTATATTTGGAACTTTCTTTATAAAAACTACAGTTGATGTTTTCATTGGTTTATATTGAAGTTCTGTTTCTAAAAAAATATCATCTATTCCTTCATTTGATTCATTCTCATTTTTTGTTATTGAAATTAATTTTAATGTAGGATCTACCGCAAATTTTTTCAAAAGATTTAAATGATTTTGTTGTTCAAAAAATTGATGAAGTTTTTCTTTTTCTATGTCTATCATTAACATTGATAAGTTTGTTATATATTCTATTAAAGGTTGTATGTTTATTTCAGAAGTTTCAGAATCTTCCTGTTCTTGGTTTGAAACAGGGTTATTCATTTTTAAAATTTTATATATATATATTTTTTTTTTGGATATTTATGATTTTTTATATTTAAATATAAATTATAATTATTTATTTAAAATGGAAATTTTAATTTTTTAAAGACAATTAAAATATTTTACATAAATCATTATTTTGATTAAATGGATTACTATCAATAAATTCATTTCTTATATTATGATATCTTTTAGATAAATTTTTATTATTTCTTAATTTAATTTGTGCTTTTTGATTATTATTTTCATTTTCATTTTTGTTTTTATTTTTTTCAGAAATTAATAATTTTTTAATTCCTTTTTCTAATTGTTCATCAGAACATTCTTTCAAATAAGAAAATTTAAAAGCTCTTAATTTTCTTAAAATATTATCATCATTTTTCATATAAATACTTAAAATATTTTCATTTTGACCAGGTAAATTTTCAGAAGAATTTTTAGAATTATTATAAAAATTAAATTGATATTTCATAATATTTAAAATTTTTTGAATATCATTAAAATTAGCATTTATACTATCAAAATTTTCTTCTTTTTGAATTCTATTTAACCAAATATCACAAAAGTTAATTAATTTAGTAAAATTATATTTCATTGCAATATCATATTTAAAAGAAGTAATAACTTGAAATAATTCATTACAATCTTTTAATTCGATAACATTTTTAAATTTAATATAATATTTAGAAATATCATTATCAAATAATTTAAAAGGAGTTCTATTATTTTTATCTAAACATAAAAATTCATTATTAATATTAAATAATTTTTCATTAACAGGATTAATAATTTTAACACTTTCAAATTTTGAAGAATTTAAATTTTCTAATTCTCTTAATTTTGCATTTGTGTCATTCTGTTTTTTATAATTATTTTTTCTATTTGAATCTTTTACTTTTTCATTATTTTCATTCATATTATCTAATAAAATATCATTAACTGCAATTTTTGGAACTACAAAACGAGAATTTTTTACCTGTTTTTCTTCTATATTTTCAGCATATTTTTTAACATTAATTTCACTCTTATTTATTTTCATTTTTATTTTCATTATTCTTAAAAATTCTTTTTCAAGTGATTCTACTCTGTTTGATAATTGATTTAAAATTTTATTAATTTTTTTTATTCTCTCTGTTGAACTTAATAAATTTCCTAATAAATTAATTTTTTTAGAAAAATTATCAGCTTTCACTTTTTTAGAAACTTCTTTTAAAATTTCAATAACTCTAAAAATTTTATTTTTATAATTATAATTATTTAAATTCTCACGAAAATTTTGTATATCTTCTTTAATTTTACCTACTTTATCATCAATAAAATTAATTATAACATCATCAACTTTTGGTTTTGAAAAAGTTTCAACTGCATCATCATAATTAATTATTAATTCATTATCTTCTTCAAAAATATTTTCTATATTATTTTTTTTTTGATTGTTTAAATTTGTGTTTGAATTTAACTTTGTATTTTCTATTAGAGGAACTATTAAAAAATCTGATAAATTTGAAACTGATAAATTTTTTTTATGTTGTGATGTAATTGTTATATTTTCTTCTATTTGTTTAAAAGTTAATTTATTATTAGTATTCTCATTATTATTATTACTTTTATTGTTATTACTATTATCATTGTTATTATTATTGTTATTATTTTTATCAATATTAGTATTATTGTTATTATTATTGTCATTAATATTATCATTGTTATTATTATTGTTATTATTTTTATCATTATTAGTATTATTGTTATCATTATTATTATTATTATCATTATTAGTATTATTATTATTAATGTTATTATTATTAGTATTATTATTCTTATTATCATTTTTATTATTATCATTATTATTATTATCATCTTTAATATTATTATTATTATTATCATTGATATTATTATTACTATTATTAGTATTATTATTATTATTGTTATTATTATTAGTATTATTATTATTAATATTGTTATTATTATTGTTATTATCTATTTCTTTATTTTCTTTTTCTTTATTATTATTGATTTCTTCATTTTGTTCTTTTTCTTTATTTTCTTCATTTTCATTTTTTTCTTTATTTTCATCATTTTTATTTTCTTCTTTTTCTTCTTCTTTATCATCTTTTTTAATTCTACTATCATAAATTTTTTTTGCTTCTTGATATAAAGAATCAATATTATCAGTGAAAATTTTATATAAAGGTTCTAAAGCATCAACATTTAATTTTCCTTCTTCACAACATTGTTGAATTTTATTACATAAAACAGAAAAATTTACTGCTCCAATATATCTACTTGTTGTTTTAAATTTATGTAATCTTGCTTTTATTTCTTTATAATTTTTTTTTTCGTATGCTACTGGAATTATTGTTTTTAATTCTTGATATGTATTTTGAACAAAATAAATTATTGCTGAATTTACTATTTCTTCATCAAAATCATCTATTGCGTCATCATAATTTATTTCACAATAGTCTGTTGACATTTTATTATTTTTTTTATTTTTTTTTAATTTTTAAAATATTTTATATATTCTTTTTTTTGTTTTAATTTTATTTTGTTTTAATATATACTTTTTTTTTGTAAAATTTAGCAAATTTAATATATAACTATTCATTTGGTTTTTGATAAAAAAAAATACTTTTATTATATTTAAGTTAAAATTTATGTATAAAATTAAAAATAAAAATATTTTTTTTTTTGAACAAGAACATTTCTTTCTTCACTTTAAAAAAAACAAAAATAATCTTATTTATAATTTACTTAAATTTGGAAAAATTAAATCAAAAAACATTTTCCTTTTTTAATTTTGTTTATAACATTGAAATTATTGATAATTATTTGAATTGAAAGTAGAAAATTCTTTTAAAGCATTAGTTCTTTTTGTATCGGGCGAACCAAAAATTTCAATATTATTTCTATTAAAATCATTTAAAAGAATAATCCCATTATTTTTTGTTTCTTCTTCAATAATTCTAAGTTCATTAATATTATTTTCATCAACATTATTTTCACTGAAATTATTTTCACTTTCTTCATTATATAAAATTTTAATTTCATTATCATTTTTATATTTATTTCTAATATATTTTCTATTTTTTTTTTCATAAGTTTTATCTTTATTTATAACTTCTGCTTTACAACAACCAAAAAAAGAAAAAGGTTTTATAATATTAATGATTAAACTAGTTCTTCCAATTTGAAGAGTCAAATTATAGTTAGGTGATATTTCTAAATTATTTTCTTGGACTAAAACTAAAGTTCCAAATTTAGAATTATAATCACTTAAATAAATCTCATTATTATTATTTAAAGTTAATATTGAATGGATTCTACTTATTGAAACTTCATTAAGAGTTAAATTAGATTCTATTCCTCTTCCAATTTTAATTGTATTATCATTGTTAAATTTAATTATATATCTTGTTCTTTCAATGTTTTTTTCATCTTCCAAAGAATCAAAAATAATATAATTATTATTTAAAACATCTATTTCTTCAAAATCAATTAAACTATATGTTTTTTCATGATATTTTATATAATCTGGAAATTCTTCTTTACATAATTCACAATTTATTTTTTTTATTTTAAAAGTCAATAACAATGGATTGTTATTTATTCTTTTTATTTCAATTTTTGTTTTTAACCATTGATTTAAACAATTTATATGAATATATTTCATTGTTCCAGAGCATTTACAAGGTTTAATTAAGGGATTATTTATATTATTATCTTCAATATAACATATTCTACATATTTTATTATTTTTTTTTTCTTTTATTTTTGGAGTTTTTATTAATTTATTTTTCGATTGAAAATTGTTTTGAAAATCCATTTCTGAATTATTATTTAATATATTTGATATACTTTCTTGTTTACTTAATGAGATAGTTGTTTCTTTTTTAGATAAATTTATTTTTCTATTTAATCTATTTTTTATTAAATCTTTAGCATCATTATTTTGATTATTTATTTTTATTTTTGTAGGATTTATATAATAATTAAAATCTTCATTTACATTTAAAATTCCATTTGTACATCCACTTAAAGAAGAATTTAATTTTGTTTTATTTATTAAATTTATCTTTTTAACCAATAACCATATTCTTCCAATTTTTAATATATCACCTTCTGAAATTTTATATTGATATTCTTTTTTTAAATCTGGATTTCTAAAAACAAACCAAGATAAATTATTCATTTTAATTTCATTATCATTTAATGAATTTGAAATAAAATAATATTTTTCATTTTTTATATTTATTTTACCTAATAATTCATAATCTTCTTCTGAATTACTTAATAATTGAAAATCTAAATCTTTTAATTCAATATCATTTTTAACTCTAAATATTAATTTTTCTCTATTTATTTTAAATTCTGAATCACAATAATCATCGTTGTTATAATCTATTAATTCATTTGAATCTTTTATCCATGTTTTACCTATTATATTAAGTCTGAAAATAATTGATATATTTCAAATAATATAAACTTACTTTTCACTGTTATTCATCTTTAAAATCAATTAAAATTATTTTTTATTAGAAATATTAATTAAATGAAATTGTTAATATTTAATAAAAATTATTTAACTTTAAAATGATAAATTTAATAATATATCTATTATATAACATTCCCTGATTTTTTAAAATATTAGAGATAAATAATTTCATCAATATTTATTTATTTTTTTTATTAAGAATTTAAAATACATAAAATTACTGCTTTTTATATCATCTCATAATTTATATAATAAATAAAATTAATTAATCCTACTTTATTTAATTAAACAAATTATATCAAAGTAAGTTTTTTACCAAAAGGTATTAATCATATTATTTTCAATCATATATTTTTTTAAATATCAATGTTAATTCTAAAAATAACATTTAAAAAAATATTTAAAAAAAGCGAATAACTCAATATCATTCTCCAAGTAAAAGTATAGAAGAAAAAATAAAAATTCAATAAAGTATCAAATTAATGAAAAAAATAATTCAAGTGATAAAATAATAGAATTAAAAGAATTTACTTCAAACAAAAACTTAAGCACTCGTTTATTAAAAGAAAATTTAATTATTTAGGAGAAAATTTAAATAAAAAATATTATACAGTTGAAAAATATGATGAACAATGTATTGAAGAATAAAAAATAGATAAAATAATTTGTTTAGAAGAAGATGAGGAGATGAAGTGAATGATATAGGAACATTAAGAACAGCAGATATAGGAATATCATTAAATTTAAATGAAACTTCAATTTCAGCACATTTTATTACAAAAAATTCAGATATAATTTATATATTAAATATTATTTGTGAAGGTAAAGGATGTTTAGCTAATACTGTTGAATGCTACAAATATGTTATTTTATGTAGTTTTATTAAATTCTCTTCTTCTGTTATTTTATTAAGTTTTAATTCTATTTTTCATACTTATCAACTAATTTTAACTGATTTTTTCTTAATTTCAAGAACTTCTCCTATTAAAATTTTAAGAGAAGAAGCACTAAAAGTTAATTTAAATTTTATTGTTGGAAGCTTATTATTTCAAAGTTTTATTATGGTTATTTTTCAATTTATTAGTATTCATTTATTAAAACAAAGAAATTAGTATTTTCAATTTTCAAAGAAATGATATTATATAAATAAAAATTCTATTGATATATCTTTTGAAAATAGTTTATAATTTATTTTTTCATATTTACAATAACTAATTGCTATTATTGTTTTTTGTATTGATACTTCTTTTAAAAAAGATATTTCAAAAAATAAAATGTTATTAAGTTATTTAATTATTTCTGTTTTATTTGGTTTTTATATGATTTTAGTTGATAATAGTAATTTAAATAATATTGTTCATATTGATGCTTTTGATGAACAAAAATTCAGGTTTCAACTTATTCTTTTAGTTATTATTAATTTTTTTGTTTTGTACGGAGAAAAGGAATTAATTCCTAAAATTAATAAATATATTCATGATAAGATAAATAATAATGATAATAATAATTGTAATCATTAAATCTTTATTATCTTTTATAAAGCATAATTAGGAAATAAAAACCTATTTGATATAAGAAATTATATGAATATATTTAAATGTATATAATTTTTGAAACCTAAAATTAGTTTAAATAACTTAAAGAATATTAATATTTTAAATTGTGAAAAATAATTATAAATAATAGAAAATAACCAAATAAACAAAGAAATAATAATTCTAAAATTGAAAAATGAGATATAATATTTATAATAAAAAACTAAATAATATATAAAATATTTTCATCATCAATATAATTTAATTTCCATTAATATTTTATAATGTTTAAAAGTGACTCATTTCATATTCTAAAAAAAACATATAAAAAAAATGGGAATATGTAATCAACCAAAAAACAAAATACAGAAAATAAATAATATAAAAGAAGATTCAGATTATATTTTACCAATAGAATATTCAATAAGAAAAAAAATATCTTTAGATTACACAATGGATAGTAATTTTATAGGAAAAGGAGGATCAGGAGAAGTATATATAGCAAGAAATAAAAAAGGAGAAAAATTTGCAATTAAAACAATAAATAAATTACATATTAAATATAAAGAAAGTATAATTTCAGAAGTAAAAATAAGTAAAAATGTAAACCATAAACATATAGTAAAATGTTATGGAGTATATGAAGATTTAAAAACAATAAGTTTTGTTTTAGAATTAATTGAAGGAGGAGATTTATTTGATTTTATAATAAAATTCCCAGGAAAGCATTTAGAAGAAATATTATCCTTAGAAATATTAATTCAAATATTAGAAACATTAAATTATCTTCATAACATATTAAAAATATGTCATAGAGATATAAAATTAGAAAATTTTTTAGTAAGTATAATAAATAATAAACCAAAAATAAAATTAATAGATTTTGGTTTAAGTTGTTATATTCCACAAAATAATTTTATGAATGAATTTGTAGGAACACTTCATTATCAAGCACCAGAAGTATTAGAAAGGGAAAAATATAGTAAAATGATTGATTTATGGTCAACTGGGATTTTATTATATATTATGTTATTAGGATATCCTCCTTTTAATAATGAAGATAGAAATAAATTAGAAGAACAAATTTTATATGATAATATTGATTTTGATCAAATATATAATCCTGATATAAGAAATTTATGTCAAGGTTTATTAGAAAAACATCCTGATTTTAGATTAAATGCTATTAAAGCATTAAATCAAGCTTATGATATTTATGAAAAAAATTGTAATGATGATGTTTGGATTAAAATTCGAAAAGATTTTAAACGAATTGATAATCAAAATTTAGGTTATGTTACTTTTGAACAGGTTAAATTCTTTTATAAAAAATTTAATATTAATTTTGATAAATATAAAGGAAATAATATTCTCTTTTTATCTGATTTTCAAGATTTAATTCATGGCATCTTATATTGAAATATTTTTTTTTTTTGGTATATTATTTTTTTGTTATTATTTGTAAAAAGATGATTAAATATATTTTTTAGGAAAAGTAAATAATATTTTATTGAGTAGTTATTTTATTAAATCTATTAGATAATATTTATGTGGTAAAAACTAAGTTTAAATTTCAAAAATTTTTAAAATAAAATAATTTTTTTTATTTATTTAAATTTTTTTTTTGTTTGAAAAGATAAACTTTTATTATTATTTTCTTCATTACTAATTCCAAGTGGAAGTCCATGAGCTAATAATAAATTATCTGCATATGATTTAGGTTTAACTTTATTTTTACTATAATTATTATTGTTTAATGAATTTTTAGAATTAATAATAGAATTTTTATTTGATAAATTTAAGGATAAATTATCTTTCTTACTTTTAATTTGAGCTCTTTTTGGAATTGATTTTAAATTTTTATTTTTCCTACTTTCATTATTATTATTATCATTATTACTTTGATAAGAATAAATAACTTTATTTTCATTTTTATCTTTTTCTTTTAAAATTTCAATTTGTTTAATTGATTCTTCAATTTTAGTAATATAATTATTTGGACAATGAGGATCCATCATTTTATCTATGAAATCATCACTAAATAATTTTTTTATCATATTATTTAATTCATCATTTTCATTTATTTTCATTATAATATTAGTTATTCTATTTCCTTTATTCATTGTTTCAATTGGATTATTTGATAATTTTTCATTAGGTTTATATTTATATTCTGAATTATTTATATTATTTGAAAGATATTGTTGTAATGAAGGACTTGAATTCTGATGTTGATTTTCATTCATTAATTCATTATTAAATTCGTATAATTCTTTATTAAAATTATTATTATTTATAATATTATTATTGTTATATTGATTTGTTTTTATTGGATTATTTGATTGAAATAAAGATTTTGTTTGTTCTGTTAAATTCAAAGGAGTATATTCTATTTTTTTTGGAGGTGATTGGAAAGGAATTGGAGTATCAATTTCTATATTTTTTCTATTTGATTGGTAATCTTCTTGAATATTATAATTTGGATTGAAATTATAATTATTATTTTGATTGTTACTTATGTTATAATTATTATTTAAATTATTATTATTTATATTATAAATGTTTTTTGAATTATTATTATAATTCAAAGTATTATTTATTTGGTTGTTTAATAATATGTTTTGATTTTGGAAATTTACTTGTTTTAAGTTTATATTTTCATTATCATTAATGTGATTATCATTATTATTATTATTTTCCATATTATTTTTATTATAATTGAAATCTTCTTGAATATAGTTATCACTTTTTTCATTTGAATTATTTGGAATATTAAATAAATTTGAATAACCTGATGAAAAACCACTTTGAGGTTTATATTGAGATATATATTGATTTGCTTTGATTAAATATTCTTCAAAATTATAATTTTTTCCTTTATTATTTCCAATATTTCTTTCTATAATTTCTAATTTATTTATTAAATCTGCTTTTATTCTTAGAAAATCATTAAAATTTGAAATATTATTAATTCCATTTATAATTTCCCTTATCAATACTCCATTATCAAATCTATTCATTAATAAAAAAATAAAAAATTTTTTTAATATAAATCAAATATTTTATTTAACTTAAATAAAATTTAATTCATTTATTTAAGTAATTTTTAATTTTTTCAAAAATAAAAAATCTCTAATAACATCACTACCTTAAATATTATAATTATTTTATTTTAAATTTATCATTAATTAATTGAAAGGATAATTTTATTGATTATTATTTTCATAAAAATCAATATTTTCAGAATAACTTCTATTTTTTGCTTCATAATATGGATATTTATTATTCATTTTTATAGTTTCTTGAATAACTCTATATTCATTGATTTTTTTAAAATCATTTTCTCTATTATTATTTCTTGCAGATAATGAACCATAATTTTGATTATAATATAAACCTTCAATATTGTCTGATCCTATATTAAATCCATCATTCTTTCTAATATTCTTATTATCAGATATATTTTTATTAGGATTATTATTTAAATAATTATTATTATTTTTATTATTATCATAAATATTATGATTGTTAACTCTAGAAGAAGTATTTGAATTAATTTGATTATTATAAATGGGATATTTGTTATTAGAATTATCTTTTTCATTTTCTGTTTGGTTTTTAAAATATTGTTTATTTATATGAAAATTTTTGGGAGGAAATAATATTTCTTTATTTCTCATTGTTTCATATAATTGTTCAAAACCATGAACTTTCATATTTCTCCATTTTTTAATTAAAAAAAGGATTTTTATTTTAATGTTTTTATCAGTTGTTTCTTTATTTAGAATTTCTCTAAATTTATTGGGTAAATCTAATTTAAAAATTTGTTTAGCGTTTTCACTTTCTCTTCCGATTTCGATTATATAATCTAAAATATCATATATTAATTCATTTGTTGAATTATAACATAAACTTTCATTAATAGCTTTTCCTAACTTTGTATTTCCTTTTTCATCTAATAATAAATTTGCAAATTTTTTCCAATCTTCTTCTTTTTTTCCTTTGTATTTTATAATTTTATTATATAATTCATTACTTCTCATTTTTTATTAGAATTATTTAAAAATAAAAAATTTAGATATACAAAAATTAAATTGTATTAAATTGGAAGAAAAGATAAAAAGTTAATTATAATAAAAAATTAAAAATTTCTAAATCCATTAATCAAATTGAATAAGGTTAAATTTTTATATTAAAAAACTAAATTTAATTATAAGAAATTTATAAAATCAAATTTGAGAATGATAAATGTGAAATTTATCTTTATTATAATTATAATTATTATTATTATTAAAAAAAACTATAGGATTGTTTTTTAATTGAGATTGTCCTAAATTATCCAAATAATCTCTTCTATAAGGATTAACATTAACTCTATAATAATCATGACTTTTATTTTTATAATAATTTTCATTATTTGCACGAAATAAATTTCTTCTTTTATTTAAAATTCTTTTTTTAATATTATCATAATAAAAAGGATTTGTAATATCACTTCCTCTTTCTTTTATAATATAAGGAGTAAAATCAGAAGAATTTTTTTTTAAAAAAGAATTATATTTCAAATTAAAAATATTCATTTCTGTTATTTTACTATTATCATTGTTATTATTATTTTTATTTCTTATATAATTTATATAATTATCAGTTCTTCCTTCTATTTCATTTTCTTTATTTTTCATATAATTATTATATGATTCCATTCTATTATCATGATCAATTTGAAAAATTAGTTTTTCATCGTTTTTTTTATTAAAATTAGAATTATTGATAATTTGTGTTGTTAATTCTGATAATTTCCTCTTTTTTCTATGATATATAAAAGGAGTTTTTGATAAATTATCTGAAAAAAATTTATATCTTTTAGAATCAGAAAGAGAAGAACCTTCACTAAAGTTTAAAAAACTCATTTTCAAAAAAAAAAAAAACAATAAAATAAATAAAATATTATTTCAAAATGTGAATGGAAAAATCATTTTAACTAATATTAATAGGAGATGGACGAATAGGAAAAAACATCATTAATAAAGAGTATATAAATTTTTTATTGATGAATTATGAAATTATAAAAAACATTTTACAGTCAATGTTTTTGGAGGATCATATTTAGAAAGATAAGAATTTTATGATGAATAAATAAATTTTAAATTGAATAATTTTTTTTAGATTTTAATTTAATATAGAATAATTTTGGGATATATTATTCCCTTTAAAATAGGATAAAAAAAATAAAAAAAAAAATGAACCTTAAATTTTTTGAACTTTTCATTATTATTTTTAATTCATTTATAATATGTGAAGAATTAACTTTTCAAACACAAATGTTTAAAAAAATTCATAATACGACAAAGATTGAATCAAAAAAAAATTTTTTAATATCACCATTATCAATATATCAAATAATAAGTTTATTATCAAATGGAGCAAAAGGAAATACTCAAGTAGAGATTTTAAAAACATTATTAATAGATGAAAATATATCTGATAAAACTTTAGATGAACTTAATTCAAATAATGAAAACATTATAAAAGATGTAAAAAATTCAGGAAAAATAAAAATAGCAAATGCAATATTATCAAAAATT
>JAEEGL017141356.1_pt1 | contig 13714 bp, 14 predicted proteins | sample 9134231 | NCBI WGS metagenome assembly JAEEGL01 (sample SAMN16246548, study PRJNA631951) | gut metagenome | biome: gut microbiome; feature: rumen; material: fiber-attached | host: Bos | place: Iran: Karaj | collected 2018-10 | reverse complement strand
TTACTGCTCATTTCAGCGTGTTCGGTCATTTTTCTCACCCTACTATAGCAACATTGAGTGTGAACTATATTGCCCAGCAGTTGATGGGCTTATTTGCCTATGTCGGAGTGGATGCATTTATGTTGATATCTGGCTACTTTATGGTGGTTAAGACTTCTACAAATTACAAGAAATCTATCAAACTGTCATTTGACATCATTTTTTATTCTCTCCTTATTTTTACAATTTGTTGCCTGATGGGTTTGATGCCATTGTCAAAGACTGACATATTGGGCACTTTCTGCCCTTGGGGGTATTATTGGTTCGTATTGAACTATATAGTAGTTTTATGTTTGGCCCCTTATATTAATAAACTTCTGCTTCAATTGTCCAAGCATCAGTATTTGGTACTTCTTATAATATTCACACTCTTTACAAGGATACTACAATATGCTTTGTTGGGCCATGTTTCAATAACTGTTGGTACTCTAGACTATTTTCTATTGTTTTATATAGCAGGAGGATATGTGAGATTGCATGTCAAGCCAAGATACTCAAATACTCGTAACCTTTGGTTCGGTCTGTTGTTCTTCTTTATTGTTATAATCATCGCATTGTGTATAGATGGCATTGCCTGTTTTACAGGTAATAATGATTTGTTAGCTCATAATATTCATTACAAGAATATAGACAGCTTGTTTGTGGATTTAAGCGCATTCTTTTTCTTTATGTATTTTGTTAATATGACTTTCTACTCAAAGATAATAAATAACTTTGCCAAATACACTCTTGATGTATATCTGATACATGTAAACAGACTTTTCATTCCATTGGTATGGGGAGGGCATGTCTTGTTTGTGGATGTAAATGACTCTTTGTTTATAGCGAAGGCTGTTCTGAAGATATTGGTGATTTATATGATATGTACGTTGTTTGGATTCATAAAGTCCAAAACGATTGATCTGTATTATCAGCGATTAGCAGCTAAATTTTGTGTTCATGTTAGGGGGCTAGGAGCTCTTTTTTTATATAGACTAGAAAAATGGTAGAAAATAGAGTTGAATATCTTGATGTTATAACCGCCATCCTTCTTATGTTGTGATTAAAAATAATAAGAATAACATTGTGAAGATGCTGATTGGACAAAATTCTGGGAAATGAACGAAATCTTAGTATCTATCTGTATACCAAGTTATAATCGACCTCAAGAACTACGTCGATTATTAGAAAGTATCGATTCCGAGGAAAATAAGGAATTGATAGAGATTGTTGTATGTGAGGATAAAGCCCCTAAACGTGAGGATGTCAGGAGGACAGTTGGTGAATATGCCGAAAAGAGCAAATATAGTGTTATTTATATTGAAAATGACAGTAATCTTGGCTTTGATGGTAATCTTCGCCATCTGATTCAAAAATCAAATGGAGAATATGTCATATTTATGGGTGATGACGATGTCTTTATTGAGAACCAACTTGATCCGTATATTAATTATATAAAACAACACAGAGAATGCGGATATATCCTTCGATCCTATAGAAGAGTCCTGTTATCTGGTGAGATTGTAGATTTTAAATATTTTTCGAATGATATGATATTTGAACCTTCGGATAACACCTATGTGAAGATGTTTGATAAAAGCGTATTTGTTTCAGGTTTTACTATCAAAAGAGCATATGCTAAGGAGTTTGAAACAGGGCAGTTTGATGGTTCATTATTGTATCAATTATATCTTTTAGCAGAAGTATGCCGGATTTATCCCAGTGCGTATTATCATACCCCCATTACTCAGGCATATGAAGGCGGAGTACCTCTGTTTGGAAACAGCAAGAGTGAGAAAGGTCTGTATAAACCAGGGAAATCAGTAGATAACAACCTACATTTTATGGGTTGGTATGTTAAGATTTTGGATTATGTTGCCGAAAAGTATCAAAACGACACCAATAAACAGATAAAAAAGAATATGTCAAAGTACTCATATACCTTTATGAGTGTTCATCGAAGTGATGGTATAAAGGTGTTTAATCATTATGTCGACGAATTGAGGAAAATGGGATTTGGCAGTTCTATATTTTTTTATATTTATTATCTTGGTTTATTGATTTTCGGTGAGCAAAAATGTTCTGATATCATTAATAAGTTAAAGATAATAATAGGTCACAGACCTTCCTTATAATTCAAATAAGATGAAGATTGCTAAGTGGATTATTGTTTGTGTTAATATCCCTCGGTTCATATTACACATATTGTTCTTTTTTTTATTCTGGGCTAAATGTCATAAAGATGTGGCAATAGGAATGGTACATCATAAAATTAAGGGCTCCTTAGTGGCAGGGTTCTTGTATTTGTTGACATTTGACAAGACGTACAGGAATTTATTTTATTATAGGATAGGTACATATAAATACCTTATGTATTATTGGGTACCTCCCCATAACAGTTTTGTAATAGCCAGTCATTCTGAGATAGGGGAGGGGTTCTTAGGATATCATCCTATTGGAACATTTGTTAATGCGCAGAGAATTGGGACAAATTTTGTGGTAAGGAACAATGTCACAATAGGTAATAATCGATCAGATGATGATAATCCAATAATAGGTAACCATGTGACTATCAATGCCGGCGCTGTAGTTATTGGTAGGATTAAGATTGGAAACGATGTGGTTATAGGTGCAGGGAGTGTAGTAACGAAGGATGTACTAGATAATTGTGTGGTTATTGGAAATCCTGCTCTAATATTGGAAGACAATGGGGTTAAAGTTCGGAAACCTCTTAGATGAAGTATGAACATACTTATTAATTGTTCAAATTTAAAATTGGGAGGTGGCGTGCAGGTGGCAGACTCTTTATGCTGTCAACTTCACAGATACCCGCATCATCATTTCATTATCGTTCTTTCCTCATATATGAAAAAAACGAGAGAACGGATCGGTGATGTCCATAATATTGATTTCTATGAATATGATGTAAAAAACAACATAAGAACAATTCTTTTCGGACGTGATTCATTTCTTGACGGTCTCGTAGAATCGAATCATATTGATAAAGTGCTTACAGTCTTTGGACCCTCCAGATGGAATCCCCAATGTGCACATCTAAGCGGATGGGCTATACCTCATTTACTTATACCAGAGTCACCTTATTTTAAGAGACTTTCAATTAAGGATTGGATTATAATTAAACTAAGATGTCGTTTATGGAAGTATATGTTTGAAAGAAGCTCAAAGTATTTTTGGACAGAAAATCCCGCTATCAGTGAGCGCGTAAGAAGTCTACTTCCGAATAAAACAGTCTTTTCGGTAACAAATTATTATAATCAGATATTCGACCAACCAAATAAATGGCGTAAGGCTGTAACATTACCTGCATTTGAAGGAACGACATGTTTGACAATATCTACTTACTATCCCTATAAGAACCTAGAGATTTTGATTGATGTAGCCAAATATCTGGAGGAGGTTCATCCTGATTTCAATTTTAGATTTGTATTAAGCATTCAAGATGGGGACATGAAAGTTCCTTCCGCTCTGTTAAAACATTTTGAGTTTATAGGAAGAGTTGATATATCAGATTGTCCATATTTGTATGAGCAGTCGGATATAATGATCATGCCATCTTTGCTGGAATGTTTTACAGCAACCTATCCAGAGGCGATGAAGATGAAGGTGCCTATAGTGACAACAGATATGTTTTTTGCAAAAGGTCTATGCGGGGATGCTGCCTGTTATTATAGTGCTGTTGATGTAAAAGAGGCTGCAGAGGCTGTGTATAAAGTCGCAACAGATAAGGTCTATTCATCCGCACTGATTGAGAAAGGGTTAAATCGTCTGAAGTCATTTGAAGATTATATAACCAGAGCCGACAAACTTGTCGATTTGGTAGTAAACGAGATTGTTTGATTGACTTTAAATAGAAAAGATAAATGCTATTTAATTCGCTTGAGTTTCTTTTTTTTCTACCATTGACATTTCTGTTATATTGGTTTGTATTTAAACAGCCTCGACACCAGAACCTTTTTATCGTGGTTGCCAGTTATATTTTTTATGGGTGGTGGGACTGGCGTTTTCTGATATTGATTGTAGTAACATCAGTTTGTAGTTATCTAAGCGGATATTTAATTGGGATAAATGAAGGTAATCATCGAAAAAAGAAGTTGATAAGCGCATTGAATATCTTATTAAATCTCACGATACTTGGTGTATTTAAATATTTCAATTTCTTTGCAGATAGTCTGGAAGCCCTTCTTCTCTTGTTAGGTTATCACATAGACAAAGTGACTTTGAATGTTGTACTACCCGTTGGAATTAGTTTTTATACATTTCAAGCATTGAGTTACTCAATAGATGTCTATAGGGGGCAAATAAAACCAACAAGTAATATTATTGCCTTCTTTGCTTATATTAGCTTCTTTCCTCAGTTGGTGGCAGGACCTATAGAAAGAGCGACAAACCTTCTACCTCAATTCTTGAAAAAACGCCAATTTAATTATGGGTGCGCAGTTGATGGCATGAGGCAGATGCTATGGGGATTCCTAAAGAAATTGGCCATTGCAGACAATTGTGCCTACGTCGTTAATTCTTATTGGAATGCATATAATGACCTGTGTGGTTTTTCTTTATTATTTCTAGGATTATTATTTTCCATACAAATATATTGTGATTTTTCTGGATATTCAGATATTGCAATTGGTTGTGCCAGATTATTCGGGTTTAATCTCAAACGTAACTTTAATTACCCATATTTTTCAAAAAGTATCCCAGAGTTCTGGCGTAGGTGGCATATGTCTTTGATGAGTTGGTTTAAGGATTATGTATATATACCATTAGGAGGTAGCCGATGTTCTAGATGGAGGTCATTTATGAACATAATGATTGTCTTTCTTTTAAGTGGATTATGGCATGGCGCTAATTGGACTTTTGTAATCTGGGGGGGATATAATGCATTGTTAATCATAGTCTCTAATATTGTAGGATGGAATGGTAAAGACGATAAATCCCCCCAAACAGGTATCGGTCTTATAAGAAGTATAAAAACACCGATGACTTTTATGTTAGTTATTCTTGGGTGGATGATTTTTAGAGCAGAGAGTATGGATCAGATAGGTCATATTTTCAATTCTATAATCTCAAATAATTTTTTTAATGCAACACAAGTTGTAGGAAAAAAATATGCATTAATGGCTCTTGCAATGTTTTTAGTTGAATGGATTCAACGAAAGAATGAACACGCTTTGCAATTACCCAATAATAAGATATTTCGTTATAGATGTACGAGATGGACTTTGTATGTGTTACTATATTTGTTTATTATGACATCAATGGGACAAAGTCAGACTTTTATTTATTTTCAGTTTTAGTAATGATGAAAAAATTCCTTTTGTCAATTTTAGAGCTTGGGTCTATTTTACTTATTATAACATTTTCAATAGAGATCTTACTTCTATTTGTTCCAAATTGTTATTCATATAAGCGTGAATACATAGAATCTCATATAGACGATATATCTATATTATTACTTGGTAATTCTCATGTGGCTCATAACATTAATCCAAAGTATATTGGAAATGGAGTGTTTAACACGGCAATACAAGGGAGACCTGTTGTTTTTGATGTAGAAATGGCAAAAAGGTACGTTCCGGAAATGAAAAGCCTTAAAATTGTTATTATGCCATTGGATTATTTTAGATTTTACTTTGGTAGGGATCGTTACAACCCTAGAGACATTAGACCAACATTAACGACTTTCTATGAGAATACGATCAGATGTATGTATTACAAGTATATGGGCTTTCGTATAGATAATGTTTTGTATTGGTCTGAGTTCGTTAATTCTAAGGAAGACTATATTGCACGACTATTTAAAAATAAAGAAGAAGCCATCGAGTGTGATTCTTTAGGCTATTTTAAGTTGAAATCTTCAACCCAAAGAGTTGCGGGCTGGGAATATCGGTGCCTTCCTCAATTAATAGACTCCACAAAAAAAAAAGATATGGACTTGTATATGGTTTTATTTGACCAATATAAGGAGCTCGCAGCCATAACTTCTCAAAATGATGTGAAATTGATACTGTTAGGAACACCAGTATTCCAAACATATCAAGCGGATATGAACAAAGGTGTTTTAGTGGAGATGCAGGAGTTTGTTGATTCATTACAATCAATTTATTCGAATATTGAGTACATTGATTATTCTTTTGATGATAGATTTCTACCGGAAGATTTTAGCGATGCAAGTCATCTTTCATTTGAAGGTGCGAAGAAACTTTCAGAAATTATAAAAAAAGAAATCATAGACGTGAATTAATGGTTACAATATTAACTATAGGGATACTCCTTTTTGCATTTGAAACTGGTTATATCGAGTTGGCTAAGGGCTTCAATATTGTTGATAGACCTCACCATCAAAGTTCTCATTCAGGAGAAGTAGTTAGGGGGGGGGGCATTGTTTTTTATGTTGCATTTCTTCTTTGGTCCTTTTCTAATGGTTTGTTCTTTTATAGTGGATTTATCGGATTGTCTATTTTGGCTATAGTAAGTTTCATAGATGACATTCATAGTGTCAGACCCTCAATAAGGCTTGTTTGCCAGTTTTTCGCTATTTTTTTTCTGTTTTATCATTCTGGTCTTATTCAACATCCAATGCATGTTATTATTCTTCTTTCAATAGCGTGTGTTGGAGCCATGAATATTTGTAACTTTATGGATGGGATTAATGGTATGACGGGTGGGTATTCACTAGTCGTATCGTTAGCGCTATTATATGTGAACGAGAAACATGTGTGCTTTATTGATTCGGATTTGCTTGTATTTGTTATACTGTCGATTGTAGTTTTTAACTTCTTTAATTTTAGGAAACGTGCAAAATGCTTTGCAGGTGATGTCGGATCGCTATCGATGGGATTTATTTTAGTGTATATGGTATTAAGATTAGCATTAAAGGGGCATTCCATGAGTTGGATATCATTGTTGATAGTGTATATGGTGGATGGAGGATTGACTATATTACATAGAATATTACTCCGTGAGAATTTAATGAAGCCGCATAAGAAACATGCGTATCAGATCATGGCGAATGAGCTGAAGATACCGCATCTGGTGGTGTCTGGGATATATATGGGATTGCAGGCGGCTTGTTGCGTGTGGTATATCGTATTTCCTGGCTATTTGTCTCTTTTCTTGCAATCAGGAATACTTTCCGCTATGTATTTATTGTTTATGAAGAAATATTATTGTCTTCATGCCGCAAATCACTAATATGATTATTATTCTATTTTTGAGCATATTATACAATGAGATAATTACCTTAAGATATAATAGTGTTAGGAAAAATGAGCGAATTTGAGTTGCCAATAAGGGTTTATATAGCATGTTTAGAAGTAAGAATACCTTCATACATCTATCATATTTTACTAACTATTTTATTTATTGGCTTCTTTATACTTTTAATATGCTTTGGCATAAAAAGAGGTATTAGATATTCATTATATCTTATCCTTGTAGAATATTTTGCTTTAATTATATGTTCTACAGTCATTTATAGGAATGAATTAGTTGAAAGAGATTATCATTTTAAACCTTTTTGGAGTTATTACACTTCAAATCCCAATCACTTTACTTTTTTACCTGACCATATTATGAATGTGGCAGTGTTTATTCCTATTGGAATAATAATTGGAGCTCTAATGAGAAAACGTGAGTGGATAAAAATCTTATGTTTTGGGCTTTTACTGTCCTTAACCATTGAATTGCTTCAGTTTGTATTTAAGAAAGGGACTTGTGAAATAGATGATTTGATGAATAATACTTTAGGGTGTTTGCTAGGTGCTTTATTTATATTTTTGATTCGGAATGTGTTGAAAAAATTTTTAAATTGTAAAAAGATATGTGTAAAAACAAATTGATTGCTCTGCTGACAAACAATGACGATGACGTTTATTGTTTTCGAAAGGAACTAATTGAAGCGTTGATAAAAGATGGATATGAAATGTTGATATCATGCCCTGATGGACCAAAATTTGAATTAATGCGGGATATTCCTTATATTTATGATAATCCTGATATCGACCGAAGGGGTACAAATCCAATCAAAGATACTGGTTTGTTAATTCATTATTGGAATTTGTTTAGAAAATACAAACCAGATATTGTTTTAACATATACAGCAAAGCCAAATGTTTATGCGAGCCTAGCAGCACATCAATTGGGAATCCCTGTTATCAATAACCTGACAGGCCTAGGCAGTGTGGTTAACGAGAAAGGATTGAAAAAAGCATTTATCATGTGGCTGTTCAAAATGGCATATAGAAAGTCAGCCTGTATGATGTTTCAGAATGAAACAAATATGAAGGTGGCTATAAAAGCCGGAATGGTAAATGGGGATTATAAGCTGATACCGGGTTCTGGTGTAGATACAGATCGTTATCCATTGCAACCTTACCCTGATGGTGGTGATGGTAAAATAGGCGCACCTGTTGTTTTCAATTATATTGGCCGTATCTTACGTGATAAAGGTGTCGATGATTATATTGAGGCAGCTAGGCGTATAAAAGCTGAATATCCCCAAACGGAATTTAATATGCTTGGCTTCATTGAACCAACGGAAATTCATTATGAGCAGGATTTGAAAAAACTTCAGGAAAGAAACATCGTGATTTATAGGGGTAGTCAGAGTGATATTAAACCATATATTGCTAGGGCACATGCAACTATACATCCTTCTACATATGGAGAAGGAATGAGTAATGTTTTGCTAGAAAGTTCATCCTCAGGAAGGTTTTTGATAACTACTAATAATCCAGGTTGTCAAGAGACAGTTGATGACAATAAGACAGGATATGTTTATAAGGGTGGTGATATTGAAGCATTGGTAACCCTGATTAAAAGATTTTTGGCCTTGCCGAATAATCAGCGTAAATTCGCCGGAGAACTTGGCAGGATGAAAATGGAGCGTCTGTTCTCACGTAAAATTGTAGTAGATGCATACAAGTTAGAAATAAAGAAAATATTAAGTAAATGAAGTAACATTATGAAAGTACCATTTTCTCCGCCAGATATGACGGAACTTGAAGCAAAAGAAGTAAGAGATGCGATTCTCTCAGGTTGGATAACTACTGGTCCAAGAACGAAAAAACTGGAGGCACAGATTTCGGAATATGTGCATACGGATAAGACAGTGTGCCTGAACTCTGCCACGGCAGCTATGGAGATGGTGTTGCATCTATTGGGTGTGGGTCCTGGCGACGAGGTGATAGTGCCGGCATATACTTATACGGCAACGGCTTCAGTGGTGCAGCATGTGGGGGCGAAGATCGTGTTCGTGGATTCGCAAAAGGATTCTGTGGAGATGGACTATTCTTTGCTTGAGCAGGCTATCACGGAGCGGACGAAGGTGATCTCGCCAGTGGATTTAGGTGGTGTTGTGGCTGACTATGATCGCGTGTATGAGATTGTGGAGCGCAAGAAGGGGCTGTTTAAGGCAAAGAATGCGCTGCAGGCAAAGATTGGAAGAATTGTGGTGTCGGCAGATTGCGCTCATTCTTTTGGTGGTATGGGTAAAGGAAAGATGGCTGGCGAGATAGCAGACTTCTCTTCGTTCTCATTCCATGCAGTGAAGAATTTCACAACGGCTGAGGGTGGAGCAATGACGTGGAAGTTGCCTTTCGGTAATGAGGTGGTGCCTACGGATGTGGATTATATGCCTACAGTGCCTAAGAAGGAATGCGAGACGTGGAATGAGTTGCTGTATCGTATTTCGCAGCTGTTCTCACTTCATGGTCAAAATAAGGATGCCCTTGCAAAGAGCAAACTTGGTGCCTGGGAGTATGATATCATTGGCCCATGGTACAAGTGTAATATGACGGACATCATGGCTGCGCTGGGATTGGTACAAATGGAGCGTTATCCGAAACTGTTGGAGCGTCGTCATGAGATTGTAGAACGTTATAATGCAGCATTGAAGGATTGCAATGTGGCTGTATTGAACCACATGGATGCGGATCATTGTAGTTCACATCACTTATATCTAGTACGTTTGCTTGGTAAAACCCGCGAGGAGACCAATAAGGTGATTGAGCTGATGGCAGAACGTGGCGTAGCCACCAACGTACATTACAAGCCGCTACCCATGATGACAGCATACAAGGCTCTTGGTTATGATATTGCTAACTATCCGAATGCTTATCATCTCTTCGAGAACGAGGTGACGCTGCCGCTGCATACTTGTTTAACAGATGAGGAGGTTGACTATGTGATTTCGAATTTTGTAGATATATTAAAGAATTCGTGAAAAGATTATTTGATATTATATCGAGCGGATTGGGATTGATCGTTCTGAGTCCGCTCTTTTTAATTCTTGCTATCTGGATTAAATTGGATAGCAAAGGGCCGGTATTCTATAGACAGGTGAGAGTTGGCAATAAGAACAAGGACTTCAAGATTTTTAAGTTCCGCTCGATGAGAGTGGGGGCGGATAAAGGAAGTCTTGTGACTATCGGTGGTCATGATCCTCGCGTGACTAAGAGCGGGTATTTCATTCGCAAGTTCAAATTCGATGAATTGCCGCAGTTGATCAATGTATTTCTAGGAGATATGTCGTTGGTTGGGCCTAGACCTGAAGTAAGGCATTATGTAGATTATTGGACACCAGAGCAGATGCACGTGCTGGATGTAAGACCTGGAATTACTGACCCCGCTTCGATTAAGTTCCGCAATGAGAATGAACTGATGGAGAAAGCGGAGGATCCTGAGAAATATTATATTGAGGTGATTATGCAGGAGAAGATCAAGCTGTACTTGGAGTATGTGGAGAAACACAGTTTCTTCTATGATTTTGGGCTAATTCTTAAGACGTTCTTCGTGATTGTTCATGAAAGATAGGTACTCAGGCGAGCAAAGCTCGTAGTTGGGTGATTGTGAAGGAACTTTGATATAGACCATGACGCTAACAATATGGAAGACTTGAAAGAACGATTGAAGGAACTGATGGAGAATGAGGCTCGAAGTTGTTCGATGGATTTCGGCTGTATTACTCCAGAGTACGTAAGTAGAATGTGGGGTGGTGAGGTTTCAAAAGAGGAGATTGCTATTGCTCTCAAAGAACTGAAATCATCTGGCTTTGGTCTATGAGGATTCTGTAAGCCATTTGGCAATTGACTTCGTCGAATGCCATCACGACTCGGCAAACTTCAAACAAGTTTGGTTTGCTCTCGCTGCTTTGGCAATTCTCAAGACTCGCAAGCTCGAATGAGCGACCAGAGGTCGAGCGCTGTAGCTTGGGGAAGGATTAAGCGAAACGAATAACAGACATTGGAGTCATGGGTATCTACTGTTTTATGAGACGCACGAGCTTGCTCGCTTCGCTTGTCGAAGAACTTCAGTAGTCCTGTGGATCCATGTTTGTTTGTAAAGAAAAAGCAAAATAATGAGAAAGCGACTTTCCTGGTTTTTATGGAGATGTGTTATCTTCTGCATATAAAGATTTGATTATTTAAGAAGAATATGCTCTTTGAAATAATACGAGTAGCATTAGGATACCAAGATTGGGTTAGCCATATACTGTCGGAAAAGGAATGGCTGAGAGTATATCAGGAAGCAGTTAGGCAATCTGTGGTGGGAATTTGTGTAGAGGGCATGTCTAAATTGCCTAAGGAGCAAAAACCACCCATGGAGTTGTTTATGCAATGGGTAGGAACCGTTTCGCAGATACAACAACAAAATGAGATAATTGACAAGCAGTCGGCAAAGATCTGGAAGCAACTGAAGGATGATGGGTTGGAAGCTGTCATACTGAAAGGGCAGGGAATTGCTGCAGAATATGGTAGATTGGCTACGTTTAGGCAGAGCGGCGATATCGATATCTGGGTAAAGGGGGGCTTTCAGAAAGTATGTGATTACGTTCAAAAGACCATTCCAACAGACGATTTGGCATATCACAGATTCCATTATCATTATTTTGAGGATACCGAGGTAGAACTTCACCACAGGCCAACACTGATGAGGAATCTGATAGATGACAGGAAGTTAGCGAAGTGGTATGAGTCGTTTGGGGCTGAGAGCTTCGTGTATCTGGAAGATAAGGGGTTTGCGGTACCTCCTGTGGAGTTTAATAGGGTATTCTTATTAACACATATTTATCGGCACTTCTTGTTTGAGGGCGTAGGACTGAGGCAGGTAATGGATTATTATTTCGTACTTGTAAACCACAAGATAATAGATAAGAGTGAAAAGATAAAAGTGAAGGAGGCCTTGCGGACTCTGAGGCTGGAAAGGTTTGCAGGGGCTGTGATGTGGGTAATAGGGGTCATGGTATATGGTGAAAGGTTCTTCGACAAGCGAAGCGGCAAAGCCGACTGTCTGGTAGATTCGTCAGTGGACCGGAGCTGGATGATTTGTGAGCCGGATGAGAAGGAGGGGAAATTTCTGCTGAATGAGATCTTTCTGTCTGGGAATTTCGGCCAGGCTGATCATAGGTACCACTATAAGAGGCTGTTTAAGTTGCAGAGAATGATGTCTCGCGGAAGTCATTTGTTGGTGCATTATCCCTCGGAGGTGATTTGGTCGCCAATTTGGATTGTGTATCATTGGTTCTGGAAGAGGAAAAGGAAGAGAGAGATTCATAAACGGTGGAAACTGAATTGAGTATAAAATGACGTTTCGGGATTTTCGAGATTATAATAAGGTTTTGATAGATGGGATCCCTCATGATCTATATGTAATAGCACTGGTCGTATTCTGCGCAGGGACTGTCATGGCTCTTGGACTAAAAGGATGGAAGGGCGGATGGCGAAAGGTGATTGGCTTGTTGCTGGTGGAATATGTGGCGTTGATCTATTGCTCGACAGTGTTTTGTAGGAAAGTGTCGGAGAGGGTAGGACATGATTTTAGTCCTTTCTGGAGCTATTTTTCGTATTTTAGAGGGGAGGATGACGGGTTGCTGGTGGAGAATATCATGAATGTGGTGGTGTTTATTCCGGTAGGTATACTATTGGGCTGTGGCTTCCGTCAAATGAAATGGTGGAAAGTGCTGTTGATAGGTGGAGGTATCTCAATCTCGATCGAGACGATGCAGTATTTCTTCAAGCGAGGATTTGCTGAGGTGGATGATATGATGCATAATACGTTGGGGTGTGTGATCGGGTACTTATTGGTTCAAGGTGCATGGTTCATGGTGAGAGGTTTTAGACGCCGGAGGATTGCTGGATGAAAGGTAAGCCATCAGTAAACCCCGTATTGCAGAGTTCCTCCTAAATTGTTAGAGAAATCTTCAAAATCTTATAGGATTCTCCAAGATTCTTGGAATAAGTCCAGGATTCTTGGAGGATTTTCAAAGGATGTCAGAGGATGCCTTTCTGCTTGAGGTTATGCGGAAGAAATTCTAGCAGGTCACGTGAGTAGTCTTCATCATAGTCGTGGATGTGGGTGAAGAAGTAGTTCAGCCATTTGCGGACATCGACCTGTGCCAGTTTGCAGCATCCCATAAAGGTGTAGATGACAGCCGCGTCCTCGGCTGCATCGTGGTTGCCGCAGAAGAGATAGTTCTTGCGCCCCAAAGCCAGCGGACGTACGCTGTTCTCTATGAAATTATTATCTATCATGTACCTACCGTCTGTGGTGTAGCGTGTCAGTTGACGGATGTGTCCCAGAAAAGATCAGGGGACGGTTCTTTGATCCGTTCTTAATTAAGGGATTAAAGTATCCTGTAAGGAATAAAAGTCATTAAGTGATATATGCCGCGACAGGC
>JAEEGL016995411.1_pt1 | contig 13714 bp, 10 predicted proteins | sample 9134231 | NCBI WGS metagenome assembly JAEEGL01 (sample SAMN16246548, study PRJNA631951) | gut metagenome | biome: gut microbiome; feature: rumen; material: fiber-attached | host: Bos | place: Iran: Karaj | collected 2018-10 | reverse complement strand
GCCAATGAACCGGATAAATACGATTGGTGCGTAGATGAATACGTAAAAATGCTGAAAAAAATCCACAGCATTATCGTTCCTGATGGCGAATTACCATCAATTAAAGAAAAAACGTTGCGTTCTGTCAGACGGATGAAAGACTGCCTTCCCGACGGTCTTGGAGATAAGCTTGTTGCAATGGTCGAGGCGATACCGGAATCAAATCATATGATTCATGGGGATTTTCATACAAAAAATATCGTTCTTGCCGGAGATGAAGTTCTTGTTATAGATATGGATACTCTGTCCGTTGGTCATCCTATCTTTGATTTTATTCATATGTATAATGCATATGTCGGATTTTCAGAATATGATCCTAAGATAGTATATGACTTCCAGGGATATAATACTGAAGTGTCTCATAAGTTTTGGCACGACTCCCTTATGAAATATCTCTGCACAAAAGATGAAAGCCGATATAAAGATGTTGACGATAAAGTGCGTTGTCTTTCTTATGCAGGTCTTATTGATTGGGGAACCCGACATCCCGATCCCGATCCTCAGAAAGGAGCAGCAACCATCGAATTATGGAAAACAAGACTGGTTGAAATTCTGCAAAGGATTAATACCCTTGATTTTGACATATCGGTCGATGAACAAACAAATGCAAATGAACTTATAATAGATGCAAAAACAGAAAATCTTGAAAAAGTCATCGACTTTGTGAATTCCAGACTTGAAGCCGTTGAATGTCTGCCAAAACATCAAATGCAGCTTGATATAGCCGTTGAAGAGATTTTTGTTAATATCGCACATTATGCGTATGCTCCTGAGGTAGGAAAAGCGGGCGTAAAAGTCGAAGTATCAGATGATCCTGTTACTGTTGCAATAACATTTACGGATGGGGGAGTTCCTTACGATCCTCTGAAAAAAAACGACCCCGATGTTTCGCTGTCTGCAGAAGAACGTGAAATTGGCGGTCTTGGAATCTTCCTTACTAAAAAAATGATAGATGATATTTCTTATGAATATAAAGAGGGCAAAAATATTCTTACCTTAAAAAAAGCGTTGAAATAAAACAAAAAGGATTCCCCAAAAGGAATCCTTTTAATGGTCGGAGTGACAAGATTTGAACTTGCGACCTCTTGGTCCCGAACCAAGCGCGCTACCATCTGCGCTACACCCCGAATTATTATTTTATTCAAGCTTTGTTATTATAGCACAATATCATCTGACTTTCAAGAGTGTTTACATTTTTTTCAAAATTTCATTGATCAAACAGCTCCGGTTCGATGTTTTCTTTTTATTGTTATGTGCTTTAATTAAAATACTTGACAAAAATGTTTTTTCAATTTATAATATGATCGTTCGAAACGAATAAGAACAAAATTGTGAGGTATACTATGAATACACGTGATCGTATTAACGCAATTCTACATTATCGTAATTACGATAAAATGCCTGTTGTCCATTTCGGATTCTGGGGAGAAACACTTACAAAATGGAAAGAAGAAGGTTTTCTCACTGAGTGGGAAGCAACACACTACTGGGATAACGGCGGATCCTGCAAGGAGATTAATGAAAAACTCGGCTTCGACTGCGCGTGGTCTACGACCATAGGTTCTCATACCGGACTTATGCCTTCCTTTGAAGGTAAAGTTCTTGAGGAACTTGGCGACGGATGGATAATCTCTCAGAACGGCAACGGTCTTATAGAAAAATCAAAACGGGGAATTTCATCTATCCCCGCTACGGTCGGCACTTTGCTGAAAGACAGAAAAGCATGGGAAGAACTATATCTTCCAAAGCTTCAGCCGTCAGAAAAAAGATATGATATCGTCGGTATAAAAAAATTGATACCGGAATTAGACAGCATAACAGATCGTCCGGTGGGTTATCATATAGGAAGTCTCTACGGAAGTATCCGTGATATGCTTGGCGTTGAAAATCTTGCTTATCTTCAGGCAGACGATGAAGATTTATTTGTTGAAATAATAGATACCATAGCCTCTATAGCTTATGAGAACGCAAAAGCAGTCTTTTCAACAGGTGTCAAAGTTGATTTTTGCCATTATTGGGAAGATATCTGTTTTAAAAACGGTCCGCTTGTAAATCCGGATGTTTTTGAAGAATTTGTTTTACCCCATTACAGAAAAATATCTGATCTGTTACTTGATTATGGTGTAGATATAATTTCACTTGACTGTGACGGCTGCATTGATAAACTTGTACCTATCTGGTTGAAGGGCGGAGTCAATACCATGTTTCCGATCGAAGTCGGAACATGGGAAGCGAGCATCGAACCTTGGCGAAGACAATACGGGGAATATGTACGCGGTGTCGGCGGTATGGATAAACGTGTTTTTGCAGAAGATTATGCCGCAATAGATAAGGAAATTGAAAGACTGAAGCGCCTTATTGATCTCGGAGGATATATTCCTTGTCCTGATCACAGAATCGCTCCGGATGCAAAATGGGATAACGTCAAATATTATTGCGATAAAATGCAGAATCTTAAAATCTGACATCGTTGTATCGTTTAAATGAATTGACAATATTTTACCCTTTATTATTTGTTAATTTTACATTTTCTTTGTTTATAATATAATTATAAGGCTAGAATAGCATATAATCCCGGAGGCATTTCCATATGAACAGCGAGTATAGTACACAAACAAAAAAACGTGGCGGATTGGCATTTGTCAGTGTTATTATAATGATGGCAGTATGCGTTGCAGCCGCGGTCGGATTGTTTGCCGCCATTTTTAACGATACGCCGGACGATACCAGTAATATCGAATCTGTTCGCTCTGAAATTGATGAAAAATACAGTCAGCAAATAGACGATCTGAATAAAACGATTGCCGACCTTCAAAATCAAATCAATAAACTGAATGGCTTGGTCGATTCATCTCAAGCTCAATCGACATCTGTTTATACATCTATTGCACCGATAGGGGAAACTGCTATAGAAGATATATCGGAGGCTGTAAAGCCTTCAATTGTAACAATCGTTGTGAGTGTACCATCTACACGGTATCAAAGTGGATTTTTCTACTATACTGTGGGTGGAGTAACATCTTCGGGTTCCGGAATAATACTTGATACCGATGGCTACATTGTCACAAATTATCATGTTGTTTCGTATTATGACTCATACGATAATGTTACAATTGATGTCACTCTCTCAGACGGCAGAGAATTTCCTGCCCAATTCATCGGCGGAGATAAAAATAACGATCTTGCAGTTATTAAAGTTGAGAATGCCGAAAATCTTGTTCCGGCAAAATTCGGCGTTTCCTCCGATCTAAAGGTAGGAGCAGTTGTTCTTGCGATCGGTAATCCTCTCGGTATAGAATTTGCGGGCAGTGTGACGCTCGGTATCGTTTCTGCTCTTGACAGAACCATCGACAAAGAAAACACTGCAGATTCAATGATTCAGACTGATGCAGCGATCAACCCCGGCAATTCCGGCGGGGCACTTGTCAATACGAAGGGTGAGGTCGTCGGAATTACGACATTGAAAATCTCGGATACTGAAGTAGAAGGTCTCGGTTTTGCTGTTCCCATCGATTATGCTACGCCGATCATTTCAAATCTTGTAGAATACGGCTATGTGAAAGATCGGCCTGCCACAGGCATTGCCGGCAGCACAGTATCAGCTTCAATATCAAGATACTACGGTGTTCCTCAGGGCGTGATCGTAACAGAAGTTGAAGAAAACAGCGGCGCTGATCTCGCAGGTATTCAGGTAAATGATATAATTACGGAGATAGACGGTCAAACTGTTGAAAGTATGACCGATATCCAGAATGTTAACTCTACTCACAAGGTGGGGGACATTATAACTGTAAAAGTATATCGCAACGGTGAATATTATACGACCAACCTTAAATTGATGGAAGACCGCGGAAGATAAACGATCATGTAAATACAAATGAACCGACAGATAAAATCTGTCGGTTTTTTGCATTGTATGATTTAATTATTTTATAAATTCAGATATCAATGTTCCGCATTTGCTGCAACCTACAAGAGTGCAGTTTTTCTTTTCGTTTTCATGATGCGGCATAATATCAGCAGTTCTGTATCCCGAATCCAGATAATCCGAAACAGCTTTTTCGATGCTTTCCGCTTCTTTTTCCAGTCCGAAACTGTATTTCAGCATCATCGCCGCTGAAAGAATCGTTCCTATCGGGTTCGCAATATCCATTCCTGCTATATCCGGTGCAGAACCATGAATTGGTTCATAAACGCCGTTCGTTCCGTTACCGAGACTGGATGAAGGAATCATGCCTATAGAGCCTGTGATCATAGATGCTTCATCAGAAAGAATGTCTCCGAACATATTTTCAGTAACTATAACATCAAACTGAGACGGATCTTTAACTATCTGCATTGCACAATTGTCTACGAGCATATCAGTCAATTCAATATCAGGATATTCGTCAGCGATTTCATGAACGACCTTTTTCCATAGTCTGCTTGAATCAAGAACGTTACTTTTTTCAACGGAACAGAGCTTTTTTCTTCGTTTTTTTGCGGTTTCAAAGCCGATCCTGCATATTCTTTCGATTTCTTTTTCGGAATAGATCAAAAGGTCAGATGCATATCTAATACCGTTTTCTACTTCGGTTTTATGCTCACCGAAATAAACACCTCCGGTAAGTTCTCTGACAATAATAAAATCAATACCTCTTTCAACTATTTCTTTTCGCAACGGTGATGCCGAAGCGAGCTGCTTCCATATTTTGGCAGGACGATTGTTGCTGTATGCACCCATCCCTGCCCGGAGTTTCAATAGTCCTTTTTCCGGACGCAGATGTCCCGGCAACGAGTTCCATTTGTTGCCTCCTACGGCGCCCAGAAGAACGCTGTCACTTTTTCTGCATAAATCCAGCATGTTGTCAGGTAATGGCTCTCCCCATCTGTCTATTGCAATTCCACCCATATCCACATCTGTATAGTTGAACCGGTGACCGTATTTTGTCGCGATCTTATCGAGCACAAGCTGAGCCTGTTCTATTATTTCAGGGCCGATACCGTCTCCTTTTATAACAGCAATATTCTTATTCATCTTTCTTTTCTCCCTCGTTTTTTATGGCAGCAAGCAAACCTCCGCTTGCAATAATACTCTGAATGAACTTCGGAAACGGCTGTGCTGAATAAGTTTTTCCTGTTGTAATGTCTGTTATCAATCCTGTGTCAAAATTAACGTTAACTAAATGACCTGCGCAGATCTCATCGGCTGCTTCACTGCATTCAAGGATCGGAAGACCGATGTTTATTGCGTTACGATAAAAAATTCTCGCAAAGCTTTTAGCAATAACGCATCCGACCCCGCATGCCATGATCGCAATAGGGGCGTGCTCGCGTGATGATCCGCATCCGAAGTTTTGTCCTGCAACTATAATGTCTCCTTTTTTTACGAATCTAACGAATTCGCCGTCAATATCTTCCATACAATGTTCGGCGAGTTCTTTTGCGTTTGAAGTGTTCAGATAACGAGCAGGAATTATAACATCGGTATCAACATTGTCGGAATACTTAAATACTTTTCCTTCAGTCTGCATGATACTTTCCTTTCTTTCGTAAAAAGTCTGTTGACGATTACTCTGCGTATTCGGTAATATAGCCCGTCAGTGCACTTGCTGCGGCAGTTTGAGGAGATGCAAGGTATACTTCGCTTGACGGATGCCCCATTCTTCCCACAAAATTTCTGTTTGTTGTCGCTATACATTTTTCTCCGGAGGCAAGAATTCCCATATATCCTCCGAGGCATGGACCGCATGTCGGCGTTGATACGACTGCCCCTGCATTTATAAATTCAGTAACATAACCTTTTTCAACGCACTCGCGCATGATCTGCATTGTAGCAGGAATTATAATACATCTGATGCCGTCTTTGATTTTATTTCCTTTAAGTATCTTGTAAACAGCAGTCATATCTTCCATTCGTCCGTTTGTGCAGCTGCCTATAACGACCTGATCGATTTTTATATGTGAAAGTTCTTTCGCCGGTCTTGTGTTTTCCGGTAGATGAGGACAGCTTACCGTCGGAACGACTTCAGAAAGGTCTATGCAGATAGTTTTTTCATATTTCGCATCTTTATCAGCAGAGTATATAACAGGGCTTCTTTCAGCTCGGTTATCAAGATAAGCAATCGTAACACCATCAACGGGGAAAATGCCGTTTTTTGCGCCGGCTTCGATAGCCATATTGCAAATACAAAGTCGGTCATCCATTGAAAGTGAGGCAACGCCGTTTCCGCAAAATTCAAGGCTCTTATAAAGCGCGCCGTCAACTCCGATTTTACCTATCAATGTGAGAATAACGTCTTTTCCACTTGTATTTTTTTTTAGTTTTCCTGTCAGCTCAACTTTGATTGCCGACGGAACTTTGAACCATGCCTTTCCTGTCGCCATTCCTGCGGCCATATCCGTGCTGCCTACACCCGTTGAAAACGCTCCGACCGCTCCGTATGTGCATGTGTGACTGTCTGCACCTATAATACAGTCGCCGGCGGTCACTACACCTTGCTCCGGTAACAATGCGTGCTCGATGCCCATTTTGCCTACGTCGTAAAAATGACTTATACAATGACTGTTTGCAAAGTTTCTGCATATTTTCGACTGTTCAGCTGCTTTAATGTCTTTGTTCGGAACAAAATGATCGAGAACTATCGCGATCCTGTCCTTATCGAAAACATTGTCAAAACATGCTTTTTCGAATTCTTTTATTGCTACAGGAGCGGTTATGTCATTACCGAGAACGATATCAAGCTTAGCTTCAATAAGCTGCCCGGCAACAACACTTTCAAGACCTGCATGTGCGGCAAGGATTTTTTGCGTCATAGTCATAGGCATATGTTTTCTCCTTTATTTTATTGGATCTTTCATGTTGTTGTAAGCGCTGAGAAGTGCATTTGCACTCGCATGAATAATATCGGTATCGGTTCCTGCTCCCCAGAAGGTCGTTCCGTCTTTATTGTTTATGCCTATATACGCCGCAGCAACGCTTCCTGATCCGTGTTCCTGCATGCTGTGTTCGGTATATACACGCAGTTCATAAGAATCTCCGGTAAATAATTTCAGTGCATTGCTTACGGCATCCAAAGAACCGTTTCCGGATGCACGGACATTTTTTTTCTGTCCATCAATTTCAAATACGATTTCTGCTTCAATATCACGCCTGTGCCTTCTGTGAAAATGCATTTCGACAATCGCAACAGGGGAGTCCGTTCTGAAATACGTCGCTTTGAAAATGTCAAAAATGTCGGATACTTTGAGTTCCCTATGTTCTTTGTCTGAAATGCTTTTACAAAGGTAACTGAGATTTTCGCGCATTTGCGCAGGCAGAACATAACCGTAATTCTGTTCAAGTAAATATCCTATGCCGCCTTTACCGCTCTGGGAATTTACGCGAATAACATCTGCGTCGTAAGTTCTGTTCAGATCTTTGGGGTCGATCGGAATATACGGCACATTCCACTCCGTGATATTTTTTTCTTCCCTGTATTTAATGCTTTTTGCTATGGCGTCCTGATGACTGCCTGAAAATGCCGCAAACACAAGCGCTCCGGCATATGGCGCGCGCTCATATACATGCATTCCGGTGCATCGTTCATATTCGTTAACAAGATATGGCATATCCGAAAAATCGAGCTTCGGATCTGTGCCGTGAACATACATGTTCATAGCCAGGGTGATTATATCTACATTGCCTGTGCGTTCACCGTTTCCAAAAAGCGTCCCTTCCACTCTTTCCGCACCGGCAAGCAATGCAAGCTCCGTATCGGCAACGCCTGTTCCTCTGTCATTATGCGGATGAAGTGACAATGTAACATTTTCTCTGTATTTCAGATTTTCGCTTATGTATTCAACCTGGCTTGCATAAATATGGGGAAGGCTCATTTCAACCGTAACAGGCAGATTAATAATAACATTATTGTTTTTAGACGGCTCAAGCACGTCAAGCACTGCATTGCAGACCTCAAGTGCGTATTCAGGCTCTGTGCCGGTAAAACTTTCAGGAGAATATTCAAATCTGAAATCACCTTCATATTCTTTTGAAAGTTTTTTTACGAGTTTTGCTCCGTCAACGGCTATTTGTTTGACCTCTTCTTTTGATTTTCTGAAAACCTGCTCTCTTTGTACTGCGCTGACCGAATTGTAAAAGTGCACGATTGCCTTCGGCACACCTTTGCAAGACTCAAATGTCTTTCTTATAATGTGCTCCCTGCATTGCGTTAAAACCTGAACTGTAACATCATCAGGGATCATGTTTTTATCAATAAGCGTTCTCAGAAATTCAAATTCCGTTTCGCTTGCAGCAGGAAACCCCACTTCTATTTCTTTGAATCCGACTTTCAGAAGAACTTTATAAAATTCGAGTTTCTGTTCAAGATTCATCGGAACTACAAGACTTTGATTCCCGTCTCGCATATCAACGCTGCACCATATTGGCGCTTTGTCGATTTTTTCTTTTTTTACCCAAGTGTCGTGTTCTCCTGGGGCAGGGAAATAGCCTGTTTTGTACTTGCTTGCATTCATAATGGTTTTTCTCCTTTTTTAATGCTTCGGGAGAAAATAAAAAAGTCCCAAAGCCTTTGTAATAAGCTTTGAGACGGGTGAAATCAACACTCGCGGTACCACTCAAATTGCGGTTCTAAAACCGCCTCTCTTTGGGATCATTCAATCCCTATGCATTAACGCAGCATTCACGGGATACGCCTACTTATATACAATGTTCGGATATCCGGCTCGGAAGTGAGGGGCCATTGGGAAAATGCCATACCGGTTCGCAGCAAACACCGGCTCTCTGAAATGACTGTGATCCCGACCTTCTTCGTCTCAGCCTTTAAACTTATTTTTTACAAATGGATTATACCATATCTGCACTTTTTTGTCAACCCTTTATTTGCAATTTTTTTATGCGGTTATGCTTTTGTTGAAAATCTGATTTATATGCGTTTTTATCACTGAGTAGTGCTTGACAAATCATGTTTTATATGATATATTTTAAACAATATTTATTGTTGCGGGTATAAAAATGAAAGCAGTTATTTTTGATATGGACGGTGTCCTTGTAGACTCCGAACCGGTTATAATAGAGGCGTCGCTGCGTGTTTTTAAAAAATACGGTGTGAAGGCAAAAGAGTCCGATTTCAAGGAATTTACCGGAATGGGCGATGATATTTTTATCGGAGGAGTAGCGCGTAAATACGGACTTGAATATGATCCTTCAATGAAAATACAGGCATATGAGATATATCTTCAGATAATCGATACCCATATAAAAAGATTTCCCGGCGCATTACCGCTTATAAAATATCTTAAAGAAAAAGGAATAACTCTTGCAGTTGCGTCTGCGTCCGATCTTATAAAGGTAAAAGCTAATATCAAGGCGCTCGGAGCATCCGAAAATGATTTTAATGCTGTAATTACAGGAAGTGATGTTCAGAGAAAAAAGCCGTTTCCCGATATATATCTTAAAGCTGCCGATGCTATATCAATTGAGCCTTCCGAATGCATTGTTGTCGAAGACGCTGTATCCGGAACGATAGCAGGAATCTCGGCAGGCATGAAAGTTGCGGCAGTAACAACGTCATTCCCTGAAAAAGACCTTTTAAACGCAGGCGCTAACTGGGTTTTTGATGATATTTATTCGGTTTCGGAATTAATATGATATGAAAGAAACAGGTGTTTTTGGCTCTAAATTCACGCCACGACAAAAACTTATTGCATTTCTCTGCTTCGGAGCTTATCTCTCCGCATACCTTATTCGTGTTAATATATCAATTGCTCTTCCGGATATTTCCAAATATCTCGGCTACAGCGATAATTCCTCGATCGGATATATTCCGGGAGGTTTTTTCTGGACATATGCGCTCGGCCAGCTGATATCCGGATGGGTCGGCGACAGAGTGTCTCCTCGCTATATGATTTTTATAGGACTTTTCTCTTCTGCGCTGATCAATATTCTCTTTTCTTTTTCATCTTCATTTCCTGTTATGATCATACTGTGGGCATTGAACGGGGTATTTCAGTCTATGCTCTGGGCCCCAATAATGAAAACCATAGTTCTAAATTTCGAAGGTATCCGTCTCGGGAAAATGACGTTTTTAATGTCTATGACTCTCGTTGTAGGCTATTCTGTTTCCTGGAGCGCTTCAACGATTATAAAAACGTTTTTGGACTGGCATTACGTTTTTTTGATCCCTGCCTTGTTTTCCGGAATATTTTCTGTGATTTGGCTGATCCTTTACAAAAAAGAGCAAAAACTTCCCGCATTCGGAAAAAACACATTAACATCAAATTTCCGTTCTTTGTTTTCAATGAAATATTTTCCCGTCACGGTCATTTTAATGCTTGTTGTCGGTCTGTTCCACGGAATTATCAAGGAAAGCATCAACACATGGCTTCCTACTATGATGGACTCCTTCGGTTCTTTTTCGCTTTCATCAACACTGGGCGTGCTTGTCGTTGTTCCTGTCGTAAATTTTATCGGAATCGTTTTGATGAGAACAATTATGAGCAGGGGAAGGTTAAACAGTTTTTACACGATTTTTATTCTTCTTCTTATTTCACTCGGAATATCATTGCTTGCTTCATTCCTTTCCTTCAGCACGATTGCTCTGATAGTGATGACTGTCGCTCTCAGCGGATTGACATTTGCGTCAAACCCTGTTTTGACAGCATTTTTCCCCATTGAATTTGCAAAATGGAACTGCGTTTCAACAGTTGCAGGCACAGTAGACTGTGTTATTTATCTCGGCGCCGCTCTTTCCAGCCCTCTGACCGGATTTCTTGCCAACGGCAGCGACTGGTCGCGAGTTACCGTAATGTGGTCTGTTGTTCTTTTTATTGCAGTTATCGCATCTGCTATTCTAAAGAAAACTTCATCAGCTTTTTTTAAAGCTAATTCCTGAACGTTTTGTCGACTATATGATTTTGTGAGGTAAAATATGTTCTGTAAATGCGGTAAGCTTATGTCCGAAACCGATTTCGGATACGAATGTATATGCGGACTTAAAAAGGATCGTGAAGGAAACGATATCTCCGATATTGAAGCCGAGCATGTCCATACAGAATCTATGCGCATCGCAGAAATAAAAAAACGATATCATTCTAAATATCCTAATATGAATGATCCTGTTATTCGGGTTACCGAACCTGTGCCTGAAGATGACACAACAGATGAAACTTTTTCTTCGATAAAACCGTCACAGATAAAAAAACGAAGAATCCAATCGAAATAAAATCATTTTCAAGGAGTTAAGATTATGGAAAAAATCAAGGTCTGCACTTATAACCTTCGTATGGAAGTCAAGGGTGACGGAATAAACATGTTTACTAACCGTACACCTTATATCCGCGAGGCTATTCGCAAAGAAAGTCCCGATATAATCGGCTTTCAGGAAGTTCGTCCTCATATGCTTGTCTGGCTTCGTGATTCATTCCCGGAGTATACTGTCGTTGGCGCGGGACGTGGCTCGGACTATAAGGACGAATCAAACCCTGTTTTGTTCAAAAAAGATAAATTTGACTTTATAAGCTATGATATGTTCTGGCTTTCAAAAACACCTTTTGTTCCCGGAACACTTTACGACGAAAACTGCGGCTGTCCGAGAATATGCGTTGTCATCACTTTGAAACTTACGGACGGAGAAAAACTGTTCAGGGTATATAATACACACCTTGACCATGTCAGCGCCGAGGCAAGGAAGAACGGTATAAAAATGATCCTTGAACGCATGGATAAAGACGATGAACGCATAAAGGTTCCGCACCTTCTTATGGGTGACATGAATGCGTATCCGGACAGCATTCCCATGCGGTATGTTATGACCTGCGAAAACAGAAAATTTCAGGATCTCACCTCTGAAATCAAAACCACTTACCATGCATACGGAACGCATTCCGCAAAGATAGACTATATTTTCGCGTCCGGCAACGTTACGGGAAGCAATGCAAAAATATGGGACGATTGTCACGACGGTGTATATCTTTCAGATCACTATCCTGTAAGTGTAGATGTCGAACTTAATTAAAGAAAATGAAACTTGCTAAAAGATTTATTCTCATGGCAAAAAGTCACTGGGGTGAACTTGCAATAACTGTAATTGCACTTATCGGAAGCTCTGCCATGAGCCTTGTTACGCCGGAAGTGATCAGAAGAATGACGGCCTCTCTTACTGATCCGCAAGGAATTTCAACATCGATCCTGCTACAGTTTTCTTTGATTCTCATCGGAGCATACTTGCTGAGAGGAGTTCTGCGTTTTGTTGCTATGTATGTGAGCCACATAGCTGCGTGGAATTTTGTAGGTGAACTGACACTTAAAGTATACGACAAATATCAGTCAATGTCTATGCGGTATTATCAGGATAAGCAGACAGGTCAGCTTATGAGCCGCATGGTCAACGATACGCGTTTGCTTGAAGTTCTTATCGCTCATTCTCTTCCGGATCTTATCTCAAATATTCTCGTCATAATAGGCGTAACTGTAATGATATTCATTATCAATCCATTTCTTGCCGTGCTTACCCTTATTCCCGTTCCTTTCGTATTATTCGCCAGTTCCTTCTTTTCAAAAAAGGTTGCTCCGCTTTTCAGGATCAATCAGGAAGTGCTCGGAGACCTTAACGGGGTTTTGCAGGATAATCTTTCAGGCATGAAAGAGATACAGGCATTCGGAAAAGAAAATTTTGAGCATGGAAAAATGCTTGACAATACAAAATACTACAGTTTTGTCAATATCCGCGCAAACAAAGCAAACGCAATATTCCATCCGTCTGTCGAATTTCTCACATCTCTCGGTACCGTTATTGTTGTAGGAGTCGGTGGATTACTTGCAATGAACGGACAGATACAGACATCGGATATCGTAGGTTTTTTCGTTTATCTTAGCTTGTTTTATCAGCCTCTCGCTGTTCTCGCCAGACTTGTTGAAGATGTTCAGACATCTCTCGCAGGTGCTCGCAGAGTTGCAGAAGTTTTAGACAGTAAAAGTGAGATCGAAGAATCTCCCGATGCCTATGATCTTTCTTCCGTTGAAGGAAATGTTTCTTTTGAACATGTCTCTTTTGACTACATAAACGGAGAACATGTTCTCAAGGATATTTCATTTACCGCAAAAAAAGGCGAGATGATCGCGATTGTCGGACCTACAGGTGTAGGAAAAACAACTATCGTATCTCTTCTTGAAAGATTTTATGACCCGCTTTCAGGTAAGATAACGATTGACGGTCATAATTTAAGAGATATAACCATTCATTCACTAAGAAACAATATTTCGCTTGTTTTGCAGGATGTTTTCCTCTTTAACGGCACGATCGAAGAGAATATCGCATACGGCGTGGATAATTATACAAGAGAGGATGTCGTTGCTGCCGCAAAAGCCTCTTATGCAGATGAATTTATATCAAAAATGCCAAATGGTTATGATACTGTAGTAGGGGAAAGGGGAGTTCGTCTTTCCGGCGGCCAGAAACAGAGGATCGCTATTGCAAGAGCTGTATTGAGAAACACGCCTATTCTTATTTTGGACGAGGCAACGTCATCCGTTGATACGGAAACAGAATCAAATATCCAGGAAGCTATTGAAAAACTGATGGGTAATCGCACCATAATAGTTATTGCGCATCGTCTTACAACTGTTATGAAGGCAGACAATATCATTGTCCTTGAAAAAGGATCTGTCGTTGAACAGGGAACTCACAAAGAACTGTTC
>JAEEGL014992956.1_pt1 | contig 13714 bp, 20 predicted proteins | sample 9134231 | NCBI WGS metagenome assembly JAEEGL01 (sample SAMN16246548, study PRJNA631951) | gut metagenome | biome: gut microbiome; feature: rumen; material: fiber-attached | host: Bos | place: Iran: Karaj | collected 2018-10 | reverse complement strand
TTAAAAGTAGTAAATTAGGAGGATATCAAATATCATGAGTATGAGTGATCCAATCGCAGATATGCTTACAAGAATAAGAAATGCGGTAACAAATAAATTTGACACAGTAGAGATTCCATCATCTAAGATGAAAGAATCAATTGCTAAAATTTTAAAAGACGAAGGATATATTGCCGATTATGAATTAGTTAGCAATAAGAGCTTCAAAAATCTAAAAGTAAAACTTAAATACGATAACAATAAAAAAGGAAAAATTATTTCAGGTATAACAAGAATTTCTAAGCCAGGTCTTCGTGTGTATGCTAGCAAGGATAAAATGCCACAAGTACTTAATGGATTAGGAATTGCAATTGTATCAACAAACCAAGGTGTTATTACTGACAAAAAGGCTCGTGAACTTGGTGTTGGTGGAGAAGTACTAGCTTACGTTTACTAATTATAATTATTAATTCTGAAAGGCTACTTAAAAGTTTTAGGTAGTAAAATTTAAGAGAGGAGAAAAAAATGTCTAGAATAGGAAAGCTTCCCGTAAAAATTCTTGATAAAGTAACAGTGAATGTTGATGGCGACAATGTAGTTACTGTAAAGGGACCTAAGGGAGAACTTAAAAAACAATTCAATAAGGCTATGAAAATTGAAATTGACGGCACAGAAGTAAAGGTAAGCCGTCCTAATGATGAAAAACAAAATAGAGCTCTTCATGGTTTAACAAGAACTTTAATAAATAACATGGTTATAGGTGTTACTGATGGATATCAAAAAGTTCTTGAAATAAATGGTGTAGGTTACAAGGCTGCAAAGCAAGGAAAGAAACTTGTTTTATCACTTGGCTTTTCACATCCTGTAGAGATGCAAGATCCAGAAGGAATTGAAACAGTGGTAGCTGAAAACCTTTTAACCATAAAGGGTATCGATAAAGAAAAAGTTGGTGCTTATGCTGCCGAGATTCGTGGACTTAGAGGACCAGAACCTTATAAGGGCAAAGGTATTAAGTATCAAACTGAACATATAAAGAGAAAAGTCGGCAAGACCGGTAAGAAGACAGCTTAAGGAGGTAGGATAGATGATTAAGAAAGTAAATAAAGATAAAGTCAGAAAGAAAAAAGCTCAAAGAATAAGAAATCGTTTTCACGGAACAGCTGAGCGCCCAAGACTTACAGTATTTAGAAGCGATAAACACATCTATGCACAATTAATAGATGACACAGCTAACAATGGTATAGGAAAAACATTATGCCATGCAAGCTCACTCGGAAAGGACACAGGTCTTGCACATACAAATACAGTTGAAGCAGGCAAATATGTAGGAACAGAGATTGCAAAGAAAGCACTTGCAATGGGAATCAAAGAAGTTGTATTTGATAGAAGCGGATACATATATCATGGAAGAGTTGCTGCAGTTGCCGAAAGTGCACGTGAAGCAGGACTAACACTATAAGAGAGGATTTGAGAATGAGAAAGGAAAAAGAAAAAGTAAGAGAAGAAGTAGTAGAAACAAATAAAGTAGAACTTAAAGATACTGTTGTTGCTATTAAGAGAGTTTCTAAAACCGTTAAAGGTGGTAGAACTATGCGTTTCTCAGCTCTTGTAGTTGTAGGCGATGGAGATGGACATGTAGGTGTAGGACACGGAAAGTCAGCTGAAATCCCAGAAGCAATTAGAAAAGGTAAAGAAGCTGCAACAAGAAATATGGTTGAAATTAGAAGAGATAACAACAAATCAGTCCCTCATGATTTTATAGGTAGTAGCGGAGCAAGCAGAGTTATTCTTAAGAGAAGCCCTGAAGGAACAGGTGTTATCGCAGGTGGTCCAGTTCGTTCTGTAATGGAAATGGTTGGAATTGAAAACATAAGAACAAAATCACTTGGTTCAAGAAATAAAACAAACGTTGTTCTTGCAGTTCTTGATGGCCTTATGAATATGAGCTCGCCAAAAGAAATCGCAGCAAAACGCGGCAAGACAACAGAAGAAATTCTAAAGACAATCGTTAAGTAATAGGAGGTAAGGATCAATGGGTAAGATAAAAGTAAAATTAGTAAAGTCTCCTGTTGGTGCAATTCCAAAACAAAGAGCAACTGTGGCTGCACTAGGACTTAAAAAGATTAGACAAGTAAAAGAACATGAAGATAATAAGGCTATCAGAGGAATGGTTCAAAAGGTATCTCACTTGGTAGTTATAGAGGAGGCATAAGATAATGAATTTATCGAATTTAAGACCAGCTGCTGGTTCTGTTCAAGATAATACATTTAGACGTGGCAGAGGACATGGTTCTGGTAACGGCAAAACAGCAGGCAAGGGACATAAGGGTCAAAAGGCAAGAAGTGGTTCTCCAAGACCTGGTTTTGAAGGTGGTCAAATGCCACTCTATAGAAGAATTCCAAAAAGAGGATTCACAAATAGAAATTCAAAACAAATTATTTCGATCAATGTTAGTGAACTAGAAAAGTTTGAAAATGGAAGCACAGTTGATGTAATTATGCTTCTTGAAACAGGAACAATTAGAAAAGTTCTTGACGGTGTAAAGATTTTAGGCAAAGGTAATCTTACAAAAAAATTAACAGTAAAAGCACACGCATTCTCTGAAGGTGCTAAACAAAAGATCGAAAATGCAGGTGGAGCTATTGAGGTAATTAAATAATGTTAGAAATGATTCTAAATGCATTTAGAGTTAAGGAAATGAGAGGTAAAATTCTCTTTACTCTCTTTATGCTAATAATTATTAGATTTGGGTCTAACCTTCCAATTCCAGGTGTTCAAACAGATTATTTTGCTAATCTATTTGGACAATGGTCGGCACAAGATGCTGTAGGTTGGTTAAATAGTATGACTGGTGGTTCTTTTGAACAACTTTCAGTATTTGCCCTTTCAATCACACCATACATTACTTCTTCAATTATTATGCAACTTTTAACTATCGCTATTCCTGCACTTGAAGAAATTCAAAAAGAAGGTGAAGACGGTAGAAGAAAAATTGCAGAATATACAAGATATGTAACTGTAGGTCTTGCTCTTGTTGAATCAACAGCAATGGCAATTGGATTTGGTGGAAGCGGGCTACTTAAGGAATACAATGCACTATCTGTAATAGTTTGTATAGTATCGATGACAGCAGGATCTGCCTTCCTTATGTGGGTTGGTGAAAGAATAACTGAACGTGGTATCGGTAATGGTATCTCTATCGTTCTCTTATTCAATATCATAAGCTCACTCCCAAATGATGGTCATGTAATATTTGAAAGATTCCTTGCTGGTAAGACAGTAGCATTCCAAATCACTTATGGACTCATCATAGCTGCAATTCTTATGGCGATCATTGCACTTTCAGTAATTCTTGAAGATGCAAGAAGAGAAATTCCAGTTCAATATTCAGGAAAGATTGTTGGAAATTCTTCAACAGGTGCAAGAGGTTCAGTTATTCCTCTAAAAGTAAATACTGCAGGCGTTATGCCAGTAATTTTCGCTTCAAGTATCATGAGCCTTCCAGTAATTATTGCACAGTTCCTTGATATTAATTATCAATCACCTATAGGATTTGTAATTCAGTTCCTTAATTCAGGAACATGGGCAAATCCAAATTACCCAATATATAGCATAGGACTTGTTTTATATATTATTCTTGTTATTTTCTTTGCATATTTCTACACTTCAATCACATTTAACCCAAATGAAGTATCAAGTAATATTAAAAAACAAGGTGGCTTTATTCCAGGTATTAGACCAGGTAAAGCAACAGCAGATTATTTGACAAGCATTCTTAATTATGTAATTTTAATTGGTGCTGTAGGTCTTGTATTAGTAGCAATCATACCAATTATAATTTCTGGAACATTTAATATAAGCAGACTTGGATTCCTAGGAACATCACTCTTGATCGTTGTGGGTGTAACTCTTGAAACGCTAGATCAGATTAAGTCTCAATTAGTAATTAGAAATTACAAGAGTTTCCTCTCAGAGTAAAGAAGGCGTTATATGAACATAATATTACTAGGGGCGCCAGGTAGCGGGAAAGGAACCCTTGCTACAAGATTAGTTGATAAACTTAACATTCCTCATATTGCAACAGGTGATATTTTCAGATTTAACTTAAAGAACAATACTGAACTTGGAAAGCTTGCTAAATCATATATGGATAAAGGAGAGCTCGTACCAGATGATGTTACTTGCAACATGGTAAAGGATCGTTTCCAAAATGATGATGCAAAAGAAGGATTTATACTAGATGGTTTTCCAAGAACAATTCCTCAGGCCGAAGAACTCGATAAGATACTTAAGAGCATGAACAAAAAAATTGACTACTGTATCTTGGTAGAGGCAGATGATGACAAAATCGTACACAGAATGACTGGAAGAAGAGTTTGTAAGAACTGCGGGGAAATATATCATACTGTTACGCTAAAACCTAAAAAAGACGGTATATGCGATAAGTGCGGAAGTGAATTAATCCAAAGAGATGACGATAAGGGAGAAGTTGTAAAAGACAGATTAAAAGTATACCATGAGTCAACAGCACCACTTATTGATTACTATAAAAAACAAAATCTTGTTCACAGTGTTGATGGATTTGCTAGCGTAGATGAAGTTGTAAAACAGGCATTAAACATAATAGGCAAATGATTTCAATTAAAAGTGACAAAGAAATAGAACTCATGAGATGCGCAGGCAAAATACTTGCCGAAGTCCACGAAAGAGTAGGCGAATTCATAAAAGCAGGAGTTACTACAGCACAAATAGATGATTTTGCAAGAAAGCTCATAGAAAAAAATCACTGCACGCCAAGTTTCTTAGGACTTTATGATTTTCCAGCATCTGCCTGCATATCGATTAACGAAGAAGTGATACATGGTATCCCAAGCAAGAAGAGAATAGTTAAAGATGGAGACCTCGTATCGGTAGACCTTGGAGTTTGTTATAAGGGATATCATTCGGACGCAGCAAGGACACATATAGTAGGAAGCACAAGTAAAGAAAAAACTGACTTAGTAAATAGAACGAAGGAAAGTTTTTTTAAAGCATTGAATGTGTGTCATGAAGGGAATCACATTTCTGACATTGCAAAAGCAATAACAGATTATATAACACCATTTGGATACGGAATAGTTTACGATTATGTGGGACATGGAATTGGAACTAATATGCATGAAGACCCAGAAATAAGTAACTATTACACTCCCGACATGAAGAAAGGTGTCAGAATGAGAGAAGGTATGACGCTGGCAATAGAGCCGATGATAAATCTAGGCACAGCAGATGTTGTAACAGATGAGTTTGACGGATGGACTGTTACAACAGCCGATAAAAAAGTTAGTTGTCACTACGAAAACACAATACTTATTACAAAAGATGAACCAGAAATTTTTTCACTTTTATAGGAGAAGAGGATGTCAAAAACAGATGTAATTGAAATTACAGGTACAGTGGAAGAAAAACTTCCAAATGCGATGTTCAGAGTAAAACTTGAGAATGGCCATGAAGTGCTGTCACACATTTCAGGCAAGCTAAGAATGAACTACATTACAATTTTGCCAGGAGATAAGGTTAGACTAGAACTTTCACCTTACGATTTATCAAAAGGTAGAATTGTGTGGCGTGATAAATAAAATAATACTTACCTTTAAGACTATGGATGCGCGGCTGACAGTTTGACTGTTATGCATTTGTAAAATACTTAAAGGGATATTATATAAAGACATTGTTTAAATTTTTAAGCAAAGGAGCTAAAAATGAAAGTAAGAACAAGCGTAAAACCAATTTGCGAAAAATGCAAAATTATTAAGAGAAAAGGCGTAGTTAGAGTTATATGCGATAACCCAAAGCATAAACAAAGACAAGGCTGATTTAATTGTTATTAAACTTTAATTAATTTTAAGGAGAGAAAAAGATGGCACGTATAGCTGGTGTAGATTTACCAAATCCAAAGAGAGTAGAAATCGGACTTACAGCAATTTATGGTATTGGTGTTTCAAAGTCCAATGAAATTCTAAAAAATGTTGGCGTTGATCCTAATACAAGAGTAAAAGATTTAACCGATGATGAAGTAAGAAAGTTAGGTGATTACATAACAGAACATGTAATGGTTGAAGGTGACTTAAGAAGAGAAAAAACACTTAACATTAAGAGACTTAAAGAAATTGGTTGTTATCGTGGAATTCGCCACAGAAAAGGACTTCCTGTGCGTGGACAAAAAACAAAAACAAATGCTAGAACATGTAAGGGTCCAAGAAAGACAGTAGCTAACAAGAAAAAAGCTACAGCAACAACCTAAAAGTTAAGTAATTAAAGGAGATTAGAAACAAATGGCAGATGAGAAAAAGCCTATAGTCAAAAAGGCTGGAAAGAAACGTGTAAAGAAGAATGTAGATAATGGAAGAGCATACATCCAAAGTTCTTTCAATAATACAATAGTAACTATTACAGATAATCACGGAAATGCAATTTCTTGGTCAAGTGCAGGTGCACTAGGTTTTAGAGGCTCAAAAAAGAGCACACCTTATGCAGCTCAAATGGTTGCAGATGCTGCAGCTAAAGCAGCACTCCCAACAGGAATTAAAAGTGTTGATGTATTTGTAAATGGTCCAGGAAGTGGCCGCGAAGCTGCAATCAGGCAGATTGACTCAAATGGAATCAAGATTACTTCAATGATGGATACAACACCAATTCCACATAATGGATGCAGGCCACCAAAGAAGAGACGTGTATAATTTTTATTAAACAAGATGAGATTGTAATTTAGGAGGATATATTAATGGCAGTCGATAGAGTACCAGTGTTAAAAAGATGTGCCAAGCTAGGTATTGAACCTGCAGTGCTTGGTATCGGTAAGAAATCAAATAGAAGAAAAGAAGTAAGACAAAAGAAGCTTTCAGAATATGCAATGCAACTTAGAGAAAAACAAAAAGCTAAATTTATATATGGCGTTTTAGAGAAACCTTTCAGAAATTATTTCGCAAAGGCCGAAAGAATGTCAGGAAAGTCAGGTGAAAACCTCATGATACTTCTTGAAAGAAGATTAGATAATGTAATTTTCAGAATGGGTCTTGCAAGAACTCGTAGAGAAGCAAGACAAATAGTTGGTCACAAACATGTATCGGTTAATGGCAAGACAGTTTTTATTCCATCTTATTCAGTAAAAGTAGGTGATGTAGTAGAAATCAGGGAAAAAGCCAAAGAAACCAAAAGATATAAAGAGATTATTGAAAAGTGTGAGGGAAGAATTGTTCCAGAATGGATTGAAAAAGATGCCTCTGGAATGAAAGCAACGATTAAGGCATATCCAACACGCAGCGAGATTGAGGTTCCAGTAGATGAAATGCTTATAGTCGAGTTGTATTCTAAATAATTAACCCGTTCAATAATAAATTTATATAAAAAGAGGTAAAAGAATGTTTGAATTCATTACACCAACAATAAAAATACTAGATCAAAGCGAAGATGGAAGATATGCAAAACTTGAATGCGAACCACTTGAGCGTGGATATGGTCAGACACTTGGCAATTCATTAAGAAGAGTTATGCTTTCTAGCCTTCCTGGCTTTGCAATTTCACAAGTAAGAATAGAAAATGTCCTTCATGAATTTGCAACAATTGATGGAGTTAAAGAAGATGTAACACAAATCATTCTTAATTTAAAAGAAGTTGATATTAAGAATTCTTCTCAAAACACATCTGATAAGCATGCTAAGATTCATGTTCAAGGACCATGCACAGTAAAGGCTGGCGATATAGAGGCAGATAATGAAATAGAGATAATGAATCCAGAAAAAGTTATCTGCGAAGTTACAAAGAAAACTAGTTTCACAATAGATTTAATAATGTCTTTTGGTCAAGGATATGTAAGCAGCGAAAAGAATAAAGAGAAAATTTCTAAAGATGAATTATCTCTTGGATATATCCCAATTGATTCTTTATACCAACCAGTAGAAAGAGTTAATATGACAGTAGAAAATACTCGTGTAGGTAACCAAACAGATTATGACAGACTTATTTTAGATGTGTGGACCAATAGAACAATGTCTGCCAAGGATGCAATTTCTTATGCAGCACAAATTCTTAACACACACCTTGAATTGTTTAGAGATCTATCTGAAATTTCAAAGAAGGTTGAAGGCTTTGCAGAACCAGAATCTAAAGAAGCCAACGAAATTCTTGAAAGAAGTATTGATGAACTTGAATTCTCAGTTCGTGCTTATAACTGTTTGAAGAGAGCAGGTATAAATACTGTTGGAGATCTTGTAAATAAGTCTGAAGATGAAATGATAAGAGTAAGAAACTTAGGAAAGAAATCTTTACTAGAAGTTAAAGAAAAACTTGAAGGCTTAGGAATTACACTTAATAAGTCTTGGGAATAATAATAGATTAACCTAAATAGGTAAGTCTAAAAAGCACATTTAGGAGGAAAATAAATGCAGTACAGAAAGTTAGGTAGAACATCACCACAAAGAAAGGCAATGATTAGAAGCCTTGTAACACAATTACTTTGGCATGAAAAAATTAAAACAACAGAAGCTCGTGCCAAGGAGACAAGAAAGGAAGTTGAAAAGCTTATAAAGCTCGCTGTTAAAGAAAAAGATAATTTTGAAGAAGTAACAGTAAAAGCTAAGGTAGCTAAAAAAGATGCCAACGGAAAGAGAATCAAAAAGGAAGTCGATGGCAAGAAGAAAGTCGAATACGATATAGTAGACAAGGTAGTTAAGAAAGATAAGCCATCAAGATTAAATGCAAGAAGAAAAATTCTTTCAGTTCTGTATCCAGTTAAGGAAGTAGGCGATACAAGGAAGAAAAGAGTCGCAGTAAATCTTGCCAATAAACTTTTTGATGAAATTGCTCCAAAATATGAAGGAAGAAAAGGTGGATATACAAGAATCATCAAAATTGGAGAAAGAAAGGGCGATGCATCTATGCAGGTTCTTATGGAATTAGTTTAATAATACTTAATAATATTTAATAAAAAAGTTCTATATTATATAGAACTTTTTTATTGTTTTATATAACTTATATGCAATTTGATATAAAAAACATATTAGACGCATGGGACTTATCGCATTAACTTAATCTATGATTAATATGACTTTAATGGTGGTTTAACGGGAATCTTATATCATTGACATAAGCTAAAAAAGCAAGTATACTATTATTTTGTGAGGAATGGTATGGTAAACAGAGTGAAAATATTGTTTTTATCAGCTATATTTGTTATAGCAAGTTTTACAATAGTTTTTGCTGAATCTGTAAGATACATAAATATTGATCATATATCGATTAAGTTAAATATTAATTTTGATTTAGATGATATAGAAAATGATTCATTACCTGACATATCTTATGGTGAGGATTCTCAATCTAATGTATGGACTAACAATTCAAAATATGAAATAGAATCTGCCGAGTGGAGTTTTTTAGATCCTGAAGAATTTAAAATAGGATCTGAACCTAGAATTACAATTTACTTATCAACAAAAGAATATGAATATGGTGGCAGTGATTATTACGAAAGAGTATATAGATTTAATAGTTCGTATTCTGCCTCAACAATTACTGTAAGTAATGGTACGTTCATTTCTGCACATAAAGATTCAAACTCTTCACTTAGAGTTATTGTCGCAACAAAACCAATCAAGGGAACATATAACACACCAACAGATGTTTATTGGGATGGAGATACTGGTGTAGGGCGTTGGGTGCCTGCTGAAACAAGAGATTCTGGGTATTATGCACTCACACTTAAGAGAGGAAATTCTACAATAGCAAATATACCAACAGTTAGAGATTATTCTTATAATTTTGCTCCTTATATAACTAAGGCAGGAGATTATTCGTTTACAATAAGAACTATAAGTAAAGACGGAACTGATAAATATGGTAGGAAATCTGAACTTTCAAATTCAGGTGACTGGGCCGTTACAGATGAAATGATTGCCAAGGGCATTTATGGTGGCGGAACAGGAACTGGTGGGTCAAGTTATAATTATAATACAGGAACTGGTATCGGCTGGGAATCAATAAACAATGTTTGGTACTACAAAAATCCTGATGGTTCATATGTTAAAGATGCATGGAAACTTGTTAATGGCAAATGGTATAACTTTGATGCTGAAGGCAAGATGAGAACTGGTTGGTGGACATCAAACAAGGGTTTAACATATTATTTCAAACCAAGTGGTGCAATGGCTGTAGGTTGGATAAAATATGAAGGTTTTTGGTATTTCTTTAATACAACTAATGACACATATATAGGTTCAATGCTTTCTGGTATATGGTGGAATGATAAAGGTAAACTGTATTATTTTGATGCAGGTGGTCGTATGGTTACTGGTTGGCAAACTATTAAAGATGAACACGGAGTAAGTCACCAATATTATTTTTATCCAGAAGTTGCAGGCTCTACACAATATGGTTATCTCGCAACCAATACAAGTATAGGTGGGCTTTCTGTGGATGCTACTGGCAAAAGAATTAATTAATGTCAAAAATAATATTTAAAGATGTTTTTTATAAATATCAATCGCAAGTAGAAAACGAAACTAATGACAATATTCCCTTTGCCCTTTCCGGCATTAATTTGGAAATTGAGCAAGGGGAATTTGTTTGTTTGCTTGGGAAAAATGGTTCAGGCAAATCTACTCTAGCAAGGCTTATAAATGGATTAAATCTTCCAACAAGCGGCGAAGTTTTAGTTGATAATATATCAACAAGAGATGAATCTAAAATATATGAAATCAGAAAAAAGGCGGGGATTGTTTTTCAAAATCCTGATGATCAAATCGTTTCTTCTATAGTAGAAGAGGATATTGCATTCGGACCGGAAAATTTAAATATGACACCTTCTGAAATAGAAGAGAGGATAGATAGTGCTTTGGGCGCAGTATCTATGATGGAATATAAGTTTTCAGACCCTTCACATTTATCAGGCGGACAGAAGCAAAAAATAGCTATTGCAGGTGAGCTTGCCCTAAAGCAGGAAATTATAGTTTTTGATGAACCTATGAGTATGCTTGATGAAAAAGACCGAAAGGACCTAATGTCTGTGATACTAAAGTTAAACAAGAAGGACCATATAACGATTGTTTTAATTACGCATAATGCCGAAGAGGCTATTTATAGCGATAGAATTGTGGCTCTTCAAAAAGGAACTGTTAAATATGATGGTCCGACCAAGGAATTTTTTGGAAATATTGAAAACGCAAAATCCTTAGGTATAGAAATTCCTGTGGTAAATAAAATAGCGCATAAACTATCTAAAAAAATAAATGGATTTAATACAAATATACTTACAAAAGATGAGCTAGTAAAAGAAATATTAAAGTACAAAAAATGAGTATAGAAATTAAAAACTTAAATTATGTTCATAGTACGCAAGGGGAAGCCTTTGGCATCAAAGATTTTAATCTGAAGATTGATGACGGAGATTTTTTGGCAATTGTAGGACCTACGGGATCGGGTAAGACAACATTTATAACACATCTAAACGGCCTTGTAAGTGCAACAAGTGGACAAATCATAATTGATGGGCAAAACATATACGATAAAAACTATGATTTAAAATCACTTAGGTTCAAAGTAGGCCTTGCTTTTCAATATAGTGAAAACCAACTATTTGAAGAAACAGTTCTAAAAGATGTATCCTATGGCGCAATTAATAAATTAGAATATGAAAATGACATACAAAATAGCAAAATTAAAAAAGATAAAAAATATAAAGATGAAATACATGCCAAGGCAAGTGAAATTGCAAAGGATGCATTAAAATTACTTGGTATAGAAGAGTCTTATTATGAAAAATCTCCATTCTTGCTTTCTGGCGGTGAAAAGAAAAAAGTTGCTATAGCAGGGATACTAGCCATGCAACCAAATTATTTAGTACTGGATGAGCCAACTAGTTCCCTTGATATAGAGTCCCAGTACGAAATTTTTGATATATTGAAAAGAGAAAATGAAAAGGGCAAAACAATTATTGTTGTATCCCATGACATGGATATGGTTGCAAAGTATGCCAAAAAGATTTTATATATTAAAGATGGCAGGCAGATGATGTATGGTAATACAAAAGATGTTTATAATCAAATTTACAACAATAATGATGAACGCTCTTGCGATATTTTACCTCAAACAATTACCTTGTGTAAAATGCTTAAGGAAAATGGAATTGACATAGATAGTGTCCCTCTAACTGAAGATGAGTTTGTTGAAAAGATAATAAAATATGTTTAAGGATATTACTTTAGGAAAATTTATTAATGTAAAAAGCTTACTACACTCGCTTGATCCAAGAGTCAAGATAATTGGCTTACTTATATATTTTATTACGCTTTTTATGTTTAGTTCTGCTTTATGTTATGTACTTGCAGGCATAGCTTTATTTGCCCTTGTTTTGCTTAGTAATATTAGATTTTCACTTATATTTAAAAGCCTAAAATCGATAATTACTCTCCTTATTTTATCTGGCCTTTTAAATTTATTTTTAACAAATGGCAGTCCTATCTTTTCGTTTTGGATATTTACTATTACTTATGAGGGTCTAATTCTATCAATAAAGATGTGTTTGAGGCTTATTATATTGATTATGTGTTCTTCACTTCTTACATATACGACAACTCCTAAAATGCTCACCGATGCGATAGAAAAATTTTTGTCACCTCTTTCAGTATTTTCATTTCCTGTCGCCGAAATCAGTATGATGATAGGGATAGCACTTAGATTTGTACCTGTTCTTGCAAGCGAAGTAGATAGAATTACAACTGCGCAAAAAAGTAGAGGTGCTGATTTTGATTCAGGAACGATCGTTAAGAAAGTGCAGGTGATAATACCAATCATTGTGCCTCTTTTTATATCTGCCTTTAAAAGAAGTGATAGCCTTGCTCTTGCAATGGAGGCAAGATGTTTTGGATGCGTTCTAAACAAAAATGGATTTGTTATAAGAAGCAAGCTTCATCCACTAAAGTATAATAGGAAAGACTTTTTTGCTTATGGTGTGATTGTAGTTTATGCTTTAATTATGTTTTTGGTTTCAAAAATAAATTTAGTTTTTTAAGATAAACTTATAAACAATATTTCAAATCATAAATGTATTTTATTTAATCTAAGTTTAATCCTATTTTAAGCCATTTTTATTGACACAATAATGGCTTTTATTGTAAAATATAAATGTATGCGACTTAGATGTGCATGCAAAATATTAAGATATGGCTTAGCCTTTTTTTTGGTGTGTAATTTTGTTATATGCCCTATTTTGCCTACTTTAAACGGCGTAAATGTAGCATATGCAAATGTCACAACTCAGGTAGCTGTTGTTTCCAGTACGGGAGTAAATGTCCGTTCAGGTCCTGGAACAGGTTATAAAATATTAGGCCTTGTTACTACAGGATACAAAGCTCAAATTTTAGGAACGCGAGTTGGTAGTGATAAAAAAACTTGGTATAAAATTTCATACAATGGAAACGAAGGATATATAAGAGAAGATTTTTTGAAATTTATGAAGCCTTACACATATGATGCTTCGTTTGAATCGGCACTTAACATGCAAGGTTTCCCTGAAACATATAAAGATGGACTTAGGATTCTTCACGCCAATTATCCGAATTGGACTTTTTATGCTCAGCATACTGGTCTTGATTGGTCATATGCAGTTGATCAAGAAATGAAAGGATCGAGATCACTTGTCCTAGATAGTAGTATTTCTTCCTATAAGTCAACAGAAGATGGCAAATATGATTGGAATAC
>JAEEGL014816055.1_pt1 | contig 13714 bp, 9 predicted proteins | sample 9134231 | NCBI WGS metagenome assembly JAEEGL01 (sample SAMN16246548, study PRJNA631951) | gut metagenome | biome: gut microbiome; feature: rumen; material: fiber-attached | host: Bos | place: Iran: Karaj | collected 2018-10 | reverse complement strand
GTAGAGAGGATGATTCATCGTCATGTGGAGCGCGGACACGGATGTGACCGGATTGTGGCAGAACGTCTCCTGGAGGCGAAGCGCCCCATGGTCGTGCTCGGCCAGTGCCGCCGTCGCCATTCCGCTTTTGACAGGCAGCGGTTTCAGAAAGCCGTCATTGCACTAAGGTCCCGTGGTGTGGTTCTGGCCGAGAGGTTGTGCCAGTTGCCGGTGCCTGTGGTCCATGCTGATGAGGCTTTGGCAGCGATCGGCGATGATCCGGACTTCAGTCCCGATCTGGTGGTGTATCTTGGCGACACCGTTGTCAGCAAGCGCCTGCGGTTCTTTCTGCGAAAGGCTGAAGAAGCGAAGGTTGTTATGGTGAATCTGGATGGAGAAATCCATGATGTCACCATGCATGCCGATGAGGTGGTGGAGGTGGGCGCGCTGGAAGATGTTTTCTATGCCGTGGCCGACCTCATAGAGGACGAACAGTTGGCGAAACTCCCTCAGGATGAAACCTCGAGGAAGTACCGTACGGGTTGGAAGACCGTTTTGGAAAAGGTTGACCAAGCCATCGAAACGTATGAGCCATCCTTTTCGCAGATGGCTGCCGTGAGGTATTTTGAACAACAGATGGAAGACATGGAGAACGATTTCCATGTGCATTACGCCAACAGCACAGCCATTCGTTTGGCCAATAGCTATGCTCAGCATCCCGTCTTTTGCAACAGAGGGGTGAATGGTATCGACGGATCCCTGTCAGAGGCAGCAGGTTTCTCCGCAACTGTCGATGACCTCGTGTTCTGCGTGACCGGAGACTTGAGTTTCTTCTATGACCAAAATGCGCTCTGGAACTCCAATTTGAAGGGCAATCTGCGAATCATCCTGCTTAATAACGGCAAGGGAGGTATTTTCGGACTTCTGCCCGGACTGGAACAGAGCGAGGCCTCCCGCCTTCTGGTCAGTGGCGCGCATCACACCTCTGCGCAGGGTATCTGCGATCAGAATGACATCGGCTATCTGAAGGCTTCTGATATGCATGAAATGCAGATGGGCATTGTGACGTTGGTTACCCGCCAGTCACACCGGCCCATGCTGCTTGAGGTCTTCACGGATGCGGAAACCGATGCGGCAGTGATGAGAGACTACCTGCGCTTCATCAAAGACAAAATCAAGGAATAATATCAAAAACACAATAAGATGGCAAAAAGAGAATGGAGAAAAATCAGGGATTTCGAGGAAATCCTGTTGGAGGAATATCATGGGATTGCCAAAATCACCATCAATCGTCCTCGGTATCGGAATGCGTTCACACCTAAGACCACCTGGGAATTGTCACAGGCCTTTGCTTACTGCCGTGAGGCACAGGACATCAGTGTCGTGCTGTTGACCGGTGCAGGCGACAAAGCTTTTTGTTCGGGAGGCGATATGCATGTGAAAGGCCGTGGCGGTTATGTTGATGAGGAAGGCATTCCACGTCTGAGTGTCCTCGATGTACAGATGCAGATCCGTCGGTTGCCCAAACCCGTCATCGCCATGGTCAATGGCTATGCCATCGGTGGCGGCCATGTCCTGCACCTGGTATGTGACCTCACCATCGCCAGTGAGAATGCCATTTTCGGACAGACAGGTCCGAAGGTGGGTTCTTTCGATGCAGGCTTCGGTTCGTCCTATCTTGCACGGATCGTAGGACAGAAGAAGGCCCGTGAGATCTGGTTCCTCTGCCGTCAATATACTGCCGAGGAAGCAGAGCGGATGGGAATGGTCAACAAAGTCGTTCCTTTTGACCGTTTGGAGGACGAGTGCGTGGAATGGGCTGAGATCATGATGGAGCGCAGTCCGCTGGCTCTGAGGATGATCAAGGCTGGACTGAATGCAGAACTTGACGGTCAGGCTGGCATCCAGGAGTTGGCTGGCGACTGTACCATGCTCTACTACTTCCTGGACGAGGCTCAGGAAGGCGGAAAAGCCTTTTGGAGAAACGCAAGCCTGATTTCAGGAAATATCCCAAACTGCCCTGATTCAGATGCTGCGATTCTCGATATCCGGGCGGACTTTCCATTTCCGCCAACCCGCAGGCACGTCCCGAGGCGTATATACCACCCGGCACAGTTGGTTCATCACCCTGACAGATAGTGAGCGTCCCGGTGTGGCAGGGGTGGGGGAGTGCGCCCCTTTGCCCGATCTGAGTTGTGATGATATCGCAGGGTATGAGCAGACCTTGTCCAGCCTCTGCAGCACCGTGGTGGCGACAGGAATCATCGACGAAGGTATCTGGCGCCCCTATCCCTCCATGCGTTTCGGTATGGAAACCGCCATGAGGAGTTTGGCTCACCCCGACGGTATCATCTATGACACTCCGTTCACCCGGGGTGAGGTGGGGATACCCATCAATGGTCTGGTGTGGATGGGCAACTACGAGGAGATGCGGCAAAGGATGGAAGAGAAAATCCGACTTGGTTTCCGTTGTGTGAAACTGAAGATAGGTGCGATAGACTTTGAACAGGAACTGGATTTGGTCAAGCGGATCCGGCAACGCTTCTCCCCGGAGGTCATCGAACTGCGGTTGGATGCCAATGGGGCATTCTCGCCTCAGGATGCCCTGAAAAAACTTGACCGCTTGTCACGATATCATATTCACTCCATCGAACAACCAATCCGTCAGCATCAATGGGGGGAAATGGCACGCCTCTGCAAGAACTCGCCGATACCCATCGCTCTTGACGAGGAACTCATTGGAGTCAATCTTCCGGATATGAAAGCGGCCTTGTTGGACACCATCCGTCCTTCGTATATCATCCTCAAGCCATCGTTGCATGGTGGGATGCTCGGCGCCGAGGAATGGATTAGGATGGCTGAGGCCAGAAATATCGGTTCCTGGGTGACCAGTGCCTTGGAGAGTAATGTGGGACTGAGTGGCATCGCACAGTTTGCCGCCCACGTCTATGGCTGTCCACCCCAGATGCCACAGGGATTGGGCACCGGACAGTTGTTTACCGACAATATAGAGGGCCCCATAGTGATACGTGGTGACCAGTTGTTTTTCCTTCCTCAGAACCTGTGATGATGACCCTTGCAGATTTTCTTGCCGAATGGCATGATGACTCACCTTGGTTGACCGTGCACACCAGCGGTTCCACGGGTGATCCCAAACCCCTGCGTGTGGAAAAGGAGCGGATGAGGCAGAGCGCACTCATGACATTGTCCTTCCTCGGAGTGGAGAAGGGAGAAACGGCCTTATTGTGCATGCCACTTGACTACATCGCCGGGAAAATGATGGTGGTGCGGTCTGTCGTGGGACAATTGAAACTCATCTCTATTCCTCCTTCAGGCCATCCGATGGCAGATCCCACAGTAAGGGATGAACCCATAGGATTTTCGGCGATGGTTCCCCTGCAGGTATATAATAGTTTGCAAGTGCCTGAAGAGAGGGAACGGCTCAAAAACGTCTCCCACCTGATTATCGGTGGGGGAGCCGTGGATCCAGACCTGGAAAACCGTCTCCGTGATTTCCCGAATGCCATATGGAGCACATACGGGATGACAGAGACCCTGTCACATATCGCCATGCGGAGAATCAATGGACTACAAGCTTCCAGTTGGTATCAACCGCTTCCGGGAGTCGTGATTTCTCAAGACGATGAAGGATGCCTTGTCATCCATGCCCCAAAGGTTTGCGCTCAGGAGTTGAAGACCAACGATATCGTGGAACTGCACGCCGATGGACAGCGCTTCAAGATTCTTGGAAGAAAGGACAATGTGATCTGTTGTGGAGGCATCAAGATACAAGCAGAACAAGTGGAGGAAATCCTCAGACCTTATCTTGCCGCCCCCTTCTACATTAGTAAAATGAAGGATGCTAAATTCGGTGAAATACCCGTGCTGGTGACGGAGAGTTTAGACAAAAAAACACTGGAAGACATTATTAGTCATGTCCTCCCCAAATACTGGTGTCCTCGAAAAATAGTCACAGTGAAAAAACTTCCTGTCACCGAAACAGGCAAGCCCAGACGCTCTGTGATTCCTTTAAACGACGGTTAGTCTTTCGACCAACCGTCGTTATGATGAAATCTTATTGTTTTTCGTCTTCCATTTCTTCGGTGCCCCAGACACTCTTGTTGTTGGGCAACTTGTCGTATCTCTCTTCCCAATCACCCTCGAAATTGTTGCCTGGAAGTGAGATATCATCCTGTTTTGCATCTTCAAGCACAGAGTTGACCAAGTTGATGTCAACATAGCGAGCCTCTGGAATTACATAAAACTTTTTCATGTTAATTGATTTATTATTGTTTTATTAATATTTTTATCAGGCGTATTCTTTAACCCTTTTTTTAGCTGAATGAAGACTAACTGATTGACCTTTGTTTATACAAATCGATGCAAATTTATAAAAAATATCTTTCGCAACAAAGAAATTTCCATTTAATTTGCGATTTTAGTCTTTTTTCTCGTTAACTTTTTCCTAATTCGTACTTTTTTGTTCTTAATGAGTCAAAATATAGTTGACAATCCACATGATATCCGACACGTTCACCCTGTTGTCTTCATTGGTGTCTGCGTTCTGGAAGATGAATCTCTCAGGTTGGGAACCGAGGATGTAGTTGACGCAGGCCATGATGTCAGATACATTGACTTGTCCATCGCCATTGGCATCACCTTTCAGTGGGTCGTAGTCCTCATCGGTGGTGAAGAGAATCACGTCTTTGGGTGATGTGGCCTCGCTGACATCCAGGTAGCAGGTGTTGTTGGCGATATAGGTCAAGGTGATATTGCCTTGTGTGGGGTCTTTGATGTTTTCCTTGCCGAAGGCAGCTTTCTCGGGACTGAGGATACGCATGGTCTCCGGATCGAAGGCAGTGCGGTAGTATTTCTCATTGCTACCCTCGTCATCGCTTTGGATAGCGTTTTGAGCACCGCTCTCGTCACCGTTCTCGTCACCGCTCTCGTCACCGCTTTGTTCACTGCTACCAGCGTTCTCATCCTTAACCCAGATCTCACCCTTCAGAAGATTGGTTCCTGAGATGGCTGCAGGTTCGGTGGCCAGTGGCAACAAACGGTTACCTATGGGTTCGGTTGAATTGCACTCCAGCAGCACGGCTGTATTGGCTGGTACGATGCCATCCTCGACTTCTACGATATGTGCTCTGCCGTCTTTCAGAATCTTATCTACAATATAGGCTTTTACACCGTCATAGCACTTGTAGGGGAAGGCGGTACACATGGTGGTGTAGTATTTGCCGTTTTGTCTGGTAGTTGGGCAGGGCTTGGCTCCGAAATACCATTGGTCCATATGTTCCTCGTCAAGCAGCTCCACTGACCAACGGTAGTTGTTCTCCGCATTGGGACGGTTGTAGAGGCTGGGGTGGGTTACTGTACCAATCAGTTCGATGTTGCTCTTTGGTCCTGTGATATTGTCTTTGATATATCCCGTGAAACCACTATTCTGACCGAAGATGAAGTAGTCGTTTTCGAGGTACTTCTCGATATGTAACTTCATTCCTCCAAGTTCGTAGGTAGAGACCCCTTGAGCAATCATCTCCACTTGTTTCAGACCACCGGCACCTGTGGATTTTCCTTTTAACTTAATGACAATAGCCGGCGTTGACAGAAGATCTTTATGGTTGCCCGGCATGAACATAAGGGAGTTAACGAAATAGCGCTGTTCTTCTTCAAGGGTGTTTTCAGTTTTGCCGATCACACCCATATAGCGGTTGGCATGAATGTTCCTTAGCCTCACATAGATGCCGTCTTGTATGTTTTTTGATTCAAATTCAGCAACGTATGTACCTTTGGTTTCTTCATCTACAGTGATTGTGAGTGGATTTGTTGTAATGAGTTCCGAAGAGTTATCTTTTCTCCATCCCTTGAATGTGCTGCATAAGATGTCAGGGGTTGCAGTGATAGTAACGGTCTGCCCGATTTCATTCTCGGGTATGTCAATAGTGACAGTGCCCAAAGACTCATCAGATGACTTGGGGTATACCATTCCTATTTTAGAAAAATAGGCTATATATTTAGTTGTCAGAGGATTGTCGTGGTCATCGGCTAGTGTCGTCACAAGATCCGTGGCATTACGTGAGGTACTAAAAGGTATTTCATTGTTGCCATCTATTCTTGCCCAATAGTTAAACATATATCCTTCTTCTGGTTTGGCAAAAAGATAAGCAGTCACGGTGACAGCTTGGACGGTGACTTGAGAACTTTCTGAAAAAGTTACTGTTCTGTACCAATTCTTCCATTTGATATTTTCTTCGTCTTCAGGTTGATTGGAGGCATATACTTTGCCATATCCTTTTGGTTGCGCATCGACTTCGAAGCGATAATAGAATGTAGAACCACCAGCAAATGATTCTAACACAGCCATTAGAAGAAAGGCTGTAAGAAGGATTGTTTTTTTGTTCATGAGATGTTAATTTCCAATTTGTGGCAAAGTTAATAAAAAAAAAGCTTTTCCGATACTTTTTTCTCACTTATTTTGTTTTCGGCCAATAAGATAGCAACTTAGAGTCCTAACTAAGAGGGTAACGGATAGGAATTGGTGCGTATTATCCAATTGGGAAGAAAGTGGCGTTATGGCGATAAAGCCTATGAGGATTATTGAATATATCAGGTAAATATTCCAGAAATGTGTTTTTTTATGCCACAGTAGCCATATAAGAATGGGCAGAGGGTTAAATGGGATTAGGTACCAGTTCCAGCGGTTACCGAAGAGGTTGGCGAATACTGAGGCATAAAGCACTATGATTCCCAACAGCGTTTGGGTCATTAATAGGATAACATCGGTAATATGTGCTATGCGTTGCCATCCGAAGCACCATTCACCTATGGTGATTATAAAGACTATGATAAGTATAATAGAGAAAAGAATTGTCGGGGTGATAGGAGAGGGTGATATATTTGCCGTTTGGGGCAATAATTGCTTTTGCTCACCTGTGAGCAATGGTCGTTCCTTCACCGTGTCATTAGCTGCTATGATAGCGCCTTTCAATACGTCTATGATGTTATTGGGCGAAAGACGGTATTCTGTTTCAAAACGCTCATCGCTCACTGCACCATAGAAAATCATATAAATAAATTGTCCCCAGGGAGTGTGGGCGGAACAGTGCCTGAGAAGATCGCCATTATTGAGAGACATTTCTTTGGGCATTTCCTTGAAATCCACATGTTCACCGATTAGTGCATTTTCTATCATTAGAATGCTCATCATCGCACAATTAGTTTTTAACAGGTTAAAGGTGAGATGCGGAGGTTTCACCATCTCCTCGTCAAGGTTTTTCCAAAGTAATTGATTCTCGTGAAGAGTGAGGTTTAGTTCATGTTGGGTTACACCACGTCCCTCTTCACTATAACTTCGTATGAATTCGTCTGAGGGTACGGCCACAACCTTTGCTATCGATTGACCAGTGAAGAATTTGATGTAATCACCAGGTTGGGCATCCATTTCCAGTGAGAAACAGTAGTCCAATTTATGTTCAGGACATTCCATCCTAAGTGCGCAATGTCCAAATGAGGAATAGATGGCTTCGCCAGGTGTGGCTACTACCAGACTTGCTGTCACAAATTTACTGCTGACGTTTTCTTCCTCGTTTGTGTTACCCAATAAAGGAATGCATATGGATAATAAAATGGAAATGATATATGTTCTCACGTGAATTATTTATTGTAATTGTTTGAAATAAAAAAGGTGATGATTGCTCACCACCTTTTTTATGTATGATTGATTGTATTGGGTTAGTCTTCCCAAACACTCTTGTTACTGAACATTTGACCAACAGAACCTTCATTGACATCATCATCTTGACCTGTGACATCGCCAACGGGGATGTATGACTGGTTGCCAAAAAGTTCGTCGAGCACGCTGTGCTTAATACTCAAGGTCATTACCTTGCAAACCGGGTTGATATATTGTTTCTTCATAATTCAAAAGTTATTTTAAGTTATTTGATAACCATTTTCTTTCCGTTCACGATATACAGACCCTTTGTAGGATTGTTGACGATACGACCCTGAATGTCATAGATGGTGTTGTTCTCCACCTTGTTGGTGCTAACCTCGGTGATGCCCTCAAGCCATGTCTCGTAATCAACGATGGCGATATTAGCTTCTGCCAATTCTTCAGGGAGAATCATGAAAGCCCTGTTGGCAGCCATTGTCTCACCAGTATACTTGAAGAAGCCAAGTGGATTCTTCTTGTTCTTACCCTTATTGAAGACTCGGATAAGCTTTCTTGTTGTTGGAACACCCTTGTTGATGGCACCTGTTTCATTGTCAATTGGGCGGATTATGTAATAGAACTCATCTTCATCAGTAGCACCATCGGGAGAGTTTGCGTCGAAATCCTGTGGGAAGAAGATACCGCGGAGGAAAGAACGGTCAGTTTCTTCTTGAATTGCATTTTGAACATTTGCCTCAACGCAATCACCTTTGGGATGGAGGAAGTTGTTTGCATGATCCATGCTTGCGCATTCAACCACAACCGGAGTACGAGCAGGAACTGTTCCTGTGTATTCTGTGGTAGTTACGAAACCAACTACAGCATTTTCAGGATCAGCTGACGGGAATTCTTTTACAGAAGGCTCATCCTTAATACCCCATACTCGTACAGTATTGCCGCCATTCTCTACAGATTCGCCATTCTTGACGATTTCCATTGGGAAGTCAACATATAATGTTCCGTAGTAGTGGCCGTCATTGCCCTGAACAAAAGCATCCATTGCAAAATAGTTGCTACCTTCAGCCTCTGTTCCAGGAACGATTTCCTCGATAATCCACTTAGCATAGTCACCAGCAACTTCAATTTCGCGAGTATAACCTGAAGTTGGATAGTCAACAGTGTTGTTGTTAGCAAAGCTAATGAACTCAGTACCATCACCCTCACCCGCAACGTGCTTCTGTGCATTCTCATCCGATGGGGGGAGGTTGAAGTTGGTGTCAACGCGACCGCCAATCAGATAGTAGGTGTGCCCCATGTGGATACGGTTGGTGTAACCAGAGAGTTTGTAGAGGAAGAAAGACTCCCACTGCTGCCACAGGTCTTCCTGCTCATTATCCTTACAGTACTGTTCAACACCATTAAATAACTCTGTCCACAATGCTTCCTCGAGACCTTCTGCTTGCTCTTTGAAACCATTCTCTACCAAGTAGTTGGCAAGTGGCCTTGTGTTAGGAGTTGTACTCTTCAGATACCAAGCAGGATCACCAGCCTCTGTGGTGGTGGGCTCAAGGTACATTTTCATGAAGCTGAACATGTCCTCAATGACTTCATCCACATCAAGTCCCCATTTATTAACAGTGTTCAACCCCGATAAAGAACCTCTTAGTCCACTCTTCAACAACTTGACCAACGATCCATAAACGGCTGCAGAAGCATCAACAGCTTGTGAGCGGAGGTTCATCACCTCAAGGTCGTTTTCTGTGAAGTCAACATACTCCATTCCGTCGCCATCTGCTTTGGGAGCTTTAACTTGAGGAGTTTGCTCATTCTCATAGGGCTTTGTAGCAATGTAGAGCACCGTGCCAGGCATGGTGATTGCTGCAGCTTTCTTAGCCTGTGGCTGAGCCGTTGTGGGAGATGTAACGTTAATAACGCCAGTTTTCTTGTTGAGAAGGTAACCAGCATTGATCACGCGGTAGTAACCGTTAGGGGCTTCAGGATTCACGGTTTCTGAAACCTGAGCATAAGACCCAAGGCTTACCGCTGAAGCGATAAACGTCATCAATAAACCTTTCGTAAATTTTCTCATAATTTAAATTATTTAAGTTTATATATAAAATTTCCTCTTCTATATCTCATGGAGGTAAATCGGCCTTGTTTACTCTATAGGATTGATTCTTAGGGTTTTAGCCCATTTTTCGTGTCAGTCCAGTGGTTTTCTTAGCTTTCTTACTCGAATTTCGATACGCTATTTTGCTGCAAATTTATAAAGTCTTTCTCAAACTGCAAAGATTTTTTCACTATTTATTTCTTAAAAAATGTAAAAATTCTGATTTTGACATATTTTACCAATATTTTTTCAACATTCCCTGAGAAAATCCATGGCTTCCTCGATTTCCTTGATGGAGGCTGTCTGGTTGATGCGGATATCGCCTATTTCTCCCAGTAAAGTGAAGTTGATGTCGTCGCCTCTGTTTTTCTTGTCGTGCTTCATGAGTGCGGTCAGCGCTGGGTAGTCATCGCAGGTGATGGACAACTTGCCATAGTGTTGTTTGATGAAATCCACCGTGGTACGCATCTTGTCGGTGGGGAAGTCTGTTTTGACACAGCTCAGGTAAAGTTCACATGTCAGTCCATAAGCCACGGCATAGCCATGGAGGATGGGGTGTCCCTGTTGCAGAGACCATGATTCGAAGGCGTGTCCGATGGTATGACCTAAGTTGAGCGCTTTACGGATGCCTTGTTCATAGGGATCTTGTTCGACGATCTTGGCCTTGACGTCGATAGACTCCGCCACCATTTGTTGGAGTTGGTCCAAATCGGGGTGGAAGAGGTCGAAATTGATGAGAGACGCCCATTTCTTTTGATCAGAGATCAGTCCGTGCTTGAGCATTTCGGCGAATCCTGAGCGCAGGTTTTGGTCATCGAGGGTCTTCAGAAACCGGGTGCTGATAATCACGTCGGCAGCTTGGGAGAAAGCTCCGATTTCGTTTTTCAGTCCGTTGAAATTGATGCCTGTCTTGCCGCCCACGGAGGCATCGACCATCGCCAGCAGGGTGGTGGGTATGTTGATGTAGTTGATGCCGCGCTTGAAGGTGGAAGCGGCAAAACCGCCCAGGTCGGTCACCATGCCGCCACCTAAGCAGATCATGCAAGAGTGGCGTGTCGCACCGCGGTCGCCCAACGTTTTCCAGACGTGTGTGAGATTCTCCAGCGTCTTGTTTGCATCCGTGGCGTCAATCGTGATGAATGACGCATCCTTCAAACTGGGGTGGTTGCGGAGCAGCGGCCAGCAGTAATCACGTGTCATGGTGTCGGCCAGGATGAATGTCTTGTCATGGCTGCACTCGGCGATGGCGATGGCAAGATCTTGGTCAAGTGAGGATGATATGGTGATTTTGCTTATCATCTGCGTATCTTTTTACCTTATTATATATTTATTTGTCACTTTCTCCTGATGAGAGGTGTGAATCTGTCATTTTTGACACCTCTGCGTGAAAAATCGCTGCAAAGTTACCTAAACCTATTCTAAAATAAGAATTTTCTCGTGTTTTTTACCTTATTTTATTTAATTGGTCGTTTTTGAGACTTTTGCTTCAAACTGCATTTTTTGATAACAATCTTTAAACCTTGCTCATCGAAAAACGTCAAAGAATCAAATTTCACCGGTATGGAGTACCGGAATTAGCAATTAAAGGTAAAATGATGAGAAATTTATTTACTTGCCTATGTCTATGGCTTGCTTTTTCAGCCACGACATACGCACAGCAGGGAATTAAGGGACGAATCGTGGACAAACAATCGAAGGAAGGCATCTTACAGGCCACCCTTCAGTTGCTCCGTACAGACAGTACGTTCGTCAAAGGTGCGCTTTCCGATGAGGAAGGCAACTTCACCATGCCGGTGGACAGTGCCGGCACGTATATCCTCAAGATTACGAGCGTGGGATATACAACAATCGCTAAACGCCTTACCTTGGCAGAGGGTAAGGAGGCCGACCTCGGTGATGTCACCATGAGCGGCGACGCCATCCTCCTTAAGGGCATCACCGCCACGGGAATGGCATCGAAGGTCGTGGTCAAGGAAGACACCTTCGTTTACAACTCCGCCGCCTACCGTGTGCCGGAAGGATCGGTCGTGGAGGAATTGGTGAGGAAACTCCCTGGTGCACAGGTGGATGATGACGGCAAGATCACCATCAACGGCAAGCAGGTGAAGAAAATCCTCGTTGATGGCAAGGAGTTCATGACCGGTGACACCCAGACTGCCCTGAAGAACCTCCCCACATCGATTGTCAATCAGATCAAGGCTTACGACGAGCGGAGCGACCTGGCCCGCATCACCGGTATTGATGACGGTGAGGAGCAGACCGTGCTTGACTTTGGCCTCAAACCAGGTATGAACAAGGGATTCTTCGGCAATCTCGACCTCGCCATTGGTACGCATGAGCGCTATGCAGAGCGTGTGATGGCTGCGTTGTTTAAAGATAAGTACAGAATCATGTTGATGGGCAGCGCCAACAACACCAATGATATGGGTTTCCCCGGCGGCGGTGGCCGTAGAGGAGGCGGCGGCATGGGCGGCGGAGGCAATGGCCTCAACACTTCGAAGATGATTGGTCTGCAGTTCAACTACGAGGATACGGACAAGTTGAAGGCTGACGCCAGTGTCAGGTGGAACCACAGCAATGGCGATGTTTACTCGAAGCAGTCAACGCAGAACTTTGTGGGTGTCACGAAGTCGTTTGAAAACAGCATCAACCAAAACTATACTCGTCGTAACTCATGGAACGGTCAGATGCGCGTGGAGTGGACTCCCGATTCAATGACCAACATCATGTTCCGGCCGAGTTTCACTGTCTCGTCCAATGACGGCAACCAGTCCTCGGTGTCTGCCTCCTTCAATGACGATCCATATCTTTATGTCGTTGATCCGCTCTCAGAGGAAGGTCTGAAACAGCTCGCCAGATACAGCGCCGACAGTACGAGGATCATCGTCAACCAACAGAACAGCGTCAACCTCTCCTATGGCAAGTCTAATTCGCTCAACGGCATGTTGCAGTACAACCGCAAGCTCAACAACCGCGGCCGCAACATCACCCTGCGTGTCGATGGCAACTACAGTGACAACGACAATACAAGCCTTTCCATCAGCAGGACTACGCTCTACCAGACCCTGAGCTATCTCGGTCTTGACTCAACCTACCAGACCAACCGATACAGCCTGACGCCGAGTACCCGCAAAGGTTATTCGCTCCAGACGGTCTATACCGAGCCGATCGCCAGGACCATGTTCATGCAGTTGAGTTACCGCTACAACTACAGCTACAACGAGAGTGATCGTTCCACTTATGACTTCGGCTATCTTGGCACAGCCTTCTCCGAGGGTATCGTGCCCCGTTACCGCACATGGGCTCCCTATCTTGACCGCGTGTCTGACGGCATCGAGAACCATAAGGAAAAGAACTTGAGCCGTTATTCCGAATACAAGAACTACACTCACGACATCCAGCTCACCTATCGTTGGATCCAGCCCAAGTTCCAGCTCAATGCTGGAGTCATGATGCAGCCGGTACGATCACGTTATACTCAGGACTATCAAGGTGTTTTTGTTGATACTGTCAGGACCGTCACCAATATTTCACCGACGCTCGACTTCCGCTATCGTTTCAACCAGTTGAGCAACCTCCGCATTCAATACCGCGGAACGACCTCGCAACCCAGCATGTCTGACCTGCTCGACATCACCGACGACAGCAACCCGCTCAGCATCACCAAGGGTAATCCGGGTCTGAAGCCATCGTTCACCAACAACTTCAACCTGTTCTACAACACCTATATGCAGGCACATCAGCGTTCGGTCATGACGTTTGTCAACTTCAGTACCACTCGAAACAACATCAGCAACTTGGTGACTTACAATGACCAGACTGGTGGTCGCACCACTCGGCCTGAGAACATCAACGGCAACTGGAACGTGAATGGTGCTTTCATGTTCAACACGGCGATTGACAGCATTGGCAACTGGAATATCAACACCTTCACCAACTTGGGCTATGTCAACAATGTGAGCTACCTC
>JAEEGL013933279.1_pt1 | contig 13714 bp, 14 predicted proteins | sample 9134231 | NCBI WGS metagenome assembly JAEEGL01 (sample SAMN16246548, study PRJNA631951) | gut metagenome | biome: gut microbiome; feature: rumen; material: fiber-attached | host: Bos | place: Iran: Karaj | collected 2018-10 | reverse complement strand
CAGGAACTCAGGAGAGAAGATGATGTTCTTCACGCCGTACTTCTTACGCACGGAATCCGTATAACCCACAGGGATGGTTGACTTGATCACCATCAGCACATTCGGGTTCACACGCAGCACATGCTCGATGGCATCCTCTACAGCAGAAGTGTCAAAGAAATGATTTTCATCATCATAGTTGGTAGGCGTTGCAATCACCACCAGTTCTGCTGAACGATAGGCTGCATCCTTATCCACGGTGGTATGGAGGTTCAGCTTGCGCTTACCCTCTTTCACCTCTCTGAAAAAACGTTCAATCTCATCATCCTGAATCGGACTGATGAAATCATTCAACTTATCTGCTTTCTTGGGAGTAGTGGTTATCGCCGTCACTTCATGGTGCTGGGCGAACAGCACAGCAAGAGACAGGCCCACATATCCTACGCCGGCTACTGTAATCTTCATAAATTCATATAATTATAATATTATTTTCTTTAAAACAAACAATGCTTAATTCCTCGCTCTATACATCAATTATGTCCATTAAAAGCTTCAACTGTGGCTTGCCCTTGTGCTGAGATACCCTCTCGTTTAAACACCTTTACAATGGTAAGAAAGATAATCTTCAAATCCAAGCCAAAAGTCAAATGGTCGACATAATACACATCGTACTTGAAACGCTCAGTGAAAGGCAGCTCGTTACGACCGTGAATCTGAGCCCATCCAGTGATGCCAGGACGGACTTCGTGGCGTCGCATCTGTTCAGGCGTATAAAGCTTCAGGTACTTTGGCATCAATGGACGAGGTCCTATCAGCGCCATGTCTCCCTTTAGCACATTAATCAGCTGTGGCAACTCGTCAATAGAGGTTGATCGCACAAACTTCCCAACCTTTGTCAGACGGTCTGCATCAGGAAGCAAATTACCCTCTGCATCCTTTTCATCAGTCATCGTCTTAAACTTGATTACCTTGAATATCTTCGCATCCTTGCCCGGACGCTCCTGCAAGAAGAAAGCCCCTGCTCCTTTGTTGGCAAAATGCAGCCAGATTGCCACGATAACAATCAACCACCCAATACACAATAAAGCAACAAGAGCTATCAAGAAGCTTAATATTCGTTTTAAAAAAAGCTTATACATAATCACAAATTTATCGTTTGAACAATACCCCAATCAATCTCCTTATCTGCAACTTGTATGTTCACAAAAGCATGCTCTTTTAAAAGTCTAACCAACTTACAATAAGCATCACCAGTACCCACATTACTTTTAGCATACCTTATAAAACGATTCTTCAATGTGCCTGGCTGTTTGAAGTATTCCTCATAGTCAGCCTTACTCATCAACTTGTGTTCCTCTTGTATCAAATCAGAAAGATGAAAATAACAAATATTATATTCTCGATTCTCTATTGTTCTATTCACGAACCAATAAGGAATCAGGCGGAAATACCCCCCTCCAGAATAAGCAATCTTTTTACCCAGCACAGTTGTTAAGCCGAGAGGATATTCTTTCAAAGTTGCCCCCTCGAAAGAGACCTTGCAAGGAACATCACATGGAAATGAAGGATAGCCACCGAAATCTCTTGTTGCAGGGAAAATAGAAGCATCATTTTCTATGCCACACTCAGCCAGCGAACTTACAGCCCATTTATTATTTTCTGTTATAGAGAATGCCGGAGCACGATAGCTAAGTACTTTTTGACCTGACACATCCTCCAGAGCCTTAATAGCATCCTTAGTATCCTGTAGCAGTGTAGCTTCATCCATTTTGTCTAGCCAAGTATGCATATTCGAGTGGCATCCTATCTCATGCCCTCTTCCTGCTATTTTTTTTACAATCTCAGGGAAGTCTTTACCCAACTGCCCTACACAAAAGAATGTCGCTTTCAATTGGAGCCTATCTAGTTCATCTATCAACTTGGTAAACGTCTCGTCAAATTGCTTATATCGGTATGAACGCCCACCTCGGTGAGCTTTTTCAATGTACCATTCTTCGATATCAAAAGTTAAAATATTCATATCTTAAGCCACATCAAAATCTATTAATTGAAAGAAAATATTATCTTTATTAATCGGTGGTAAAGATCCACCTGTCAGATCAAGAAAAATCAGATGAAAAGGAGAATGTTCTATAAACTTAGGAACAGTGAAATAACCTTTCTCCCTGGCATTGCTTCCCAATCCGACATACAGATTCAGTGGACGTATTAATTTATTGTATTTTTTCAAATTCAACTTCTTTAAAAAGTCTGAATCCACCTTCCCCATAAATGTCTTAATTAAAGGTGCCTTTTTGAATTTCCATACGCCTCTTGTCCCATAAACATTTCGACCATCAGTGCTATAATTTAGTTTTGACAATCGCCATTTCAAGCCTTCTTCGTCCCAATGCATTTTATAGACTTTCTTTCCAGAAGGCATGATATCCGAACTAAAGCCAAACAACACCTCTAACTGACCTATGTCAGAAAAATTAAAATACTTGATAAAACCAGGATAACTATTTGCATTAGCTACGCCAATCACAAACTCGTAACCACATTGTACAGCATAATCATAAGTAACCTTTGCCAGTGTCTTGAAAAGACCTTTTCCACGATGTTTTGGATGTGTCACAGTAGCCATACTCAGCAAACCTGATACTATCCTGCCAGCTATCTCCATCTTTACAGGAATCAATGCATAATGCGCTGCTATTATGTCTTCATACAAAGCGTTGTATGACAAAACTTTCCCATTAGGGTTATCCAAATACCAATACTTAAAAACTCCACTCGTAAAAACATGTTTCCCCCTATATACTGCATTCTGTAAGTCAACGAGCTTTTGCATATCATCAGGGGCAGTGAAATCTAGTCTTTCAATTATATAATCTTGACCCATTATTCATTCCTTTCCTACAATAAACACATAATTTGTAGTGGCACTTCCACCAATATTCAGCATCATGCCATTCTTGGCATCCTTTATCTGATAGCCGCCAGCCTTGCCCGTTACCTGCTTGTAAAGATCAAGGAACATCCTTGCACCAGAGCCGCCTACAGGATGGCCACAACCAATCAAACCGCCAGACGGATTGATGGGCTTGGAACCGTCAAAAGCAATTGTACCATCCTCTACAGCTTCCCACTCCTTACCCGGCTGAGTAATGCCAAAGGCAGAAATGGCAGCATACTCGCTTGAGGTGAAACAGTCGTGGGTCTCAAACACGTCTATGTCATCAACGGTCAGTCCCGCACGCTTATAAGCATCCTTGCAGGCCTGGCGAGTCCAAGGCAGCACATATTTAGAACCTTTATTGTCAGCTATCTTCTTGTCAAACAACAAAGGGGCAGTCCTGTGACCATAGCCCTTCACAATGGGCTTATCCTTAATTCCCTTCTCATTCAGATACCTCTCAGAACAAAGCACCACAACAGCTGCGCCATCTGTAACCTGAGAACAATCTGCCACTCCTAAAAGACCGCCAACATACGGATTGCTTTCCGTACCACGATGTGATGCCTCTTCAAAGCTCATAAACCACTTTCGGGTCTGGGCTAAAGGATTCCTTTTGGCATTAGCGTAGTTGATGCACGAGATCCTCGCCAAGGCATCCAGATATAGCTGCTGGTCAAGACCATACTTTTCGATAGTCGCGTCGGCCAATCTGCCAAATAGTTTCGGAAAAGGTAATTCAATACCTTTACCTTCCTTCTCATAATAAGCCGCACGCCCCAATATATCGCCACCCACCTTAGAATTGACAGATTTCATAATCTCCCAACCCACTACGATGCAAACATCATATTCACCTGAAATGATTTTAGTAATTGCGGCGTCTAAAGCCACAGAACTTGAAGCGCAAGCTGCCTCATATCTGGCAGATGGTACACCGTAGAATGAAGGATTAACCTCCGTCAGAAAAGCTCCCAAATGTCCTTGACTGATATACTGCTCAGCTATGAAATTACCGACAAAAGCAGCCACTCTGTTCTCTTTATTCAAGGCAATCATCTCTTCGAACGAAAAGCCCGCATCCTTGAAGCCGTCCTCGACAGCCTCCTTCAGCATAGCAATCATGTTCTTGCCCTCTTTCGTCCAGTTACGCTCGAAATCAGTCTGAGCGCCACCCAATATATATACTTTTTCCTTCATCTTCTTCCAACATTTTAGTTTGCCTTAAAGAACAGGCGATAATCATACTTAGACTTAATCTGCTCAGCAATGATATGGTCAATATCGACATTAGCCAATATCTCAGGTTTCAATCTCTCCTTCATCAAGGCACCCAAATCACACACTCGGGTAAAAGCTTCCATCATAGCAAACGGAGGACACCAGGTAAAACCTGTCGCCATGACATCATCAGCCACTCGCAAATCGTAACCCACATGCTCAGCCGTATATAATGCATATACGATATACCGAAGCAAGAACCTCAAGCAGATATCAGCCTCCTGACTCTTATTGGAGATCAGCTCAAGGATGGCATCGTCATAATCACCTACTTTCAAGAACTCCTTCATACGTATGGCAAATGGAAAAGAATACTTAATCTCATCACGATACATGCCAGTCTTGATGTCATAGACCATCATCCTTCTTTCTCCGCTATCGTACTTGATCATCTTGTAAAGACCCTGACCTGACTTACGACCCAACTTCTTCTCATCAATCAGTTTCTGGACATAAGTTGGCAACACAAAGTGATGATGAACATAGTCATTAGTATTCTCGTATATGTTATCTACAATAGCCTTGTGAACATCCAAACCCACAAAGTCAGCTGTAGTAATTGGAGGCATTGTTCTACCTGTAAAAGGACCTAACAGGGAATCAATGTAATCCACGCCGCCATTATCTTGATATTTCTCCGCATACTGCAAAGCCTCGTTCATGAAATAGAAACCAATACGATTACCCAAGAAAGCTGGAAGATCTTTACTTTCTGCTACTGTACGATGCAAAGTATCTGTAAGATAAACTTTCAAATCAAGATACATACCCATATCACTATAAGGTGATGCTGTCAACTCGCACAAAGTCAGCTGATAAGGTGGGTTGAACATGTGGACACCGAAAAACTGACTCCTGGTTGCTTCAGGATAACATTCAGCCAACCTGGTAATTGAAAGACCAGATGAACCTGTACAAGCCACAGCCCCCTTTCTCAAAAACTCACCTATTCGCGAATGTAATCCTATCTTTATCTCCAGATTCTCGGCAGCACTCTCAAAAACAAGATCCGATTCCTGAACACAATCTGCAAGCATAGAATAGTCCACAGGAATTAGATTGCATGTAATGCTATCAGCCTTCACCGTTTTACCTGCCTTTATAGAAGCCTTCTTTGATTTATCCAAGTCACGGCTTACCATATACACCTTGGCACCTCCAAAAGAAGCAAAAATGGCTGACACATTCGTACCCATGGTACCATTAGCCCCAACAACTGTTACTGTCTTAATAACCATATATCAAACTTTTATACCATTATTTATCAACTTACAGAAATCATTCAACACAACGCCAGAACGTATAATCCGTGCAGGATTTCCAACAACAACAGAATGATCAGGAATATCTTTTGTCACGACACTACCTGCACCCACTACAACATGATTACCTATTCTGATACCTGGCATTATAATACTCCCCCCCCCTATAAAAGAATTACAACCAATATAGGTATTTGTGATTAATCCTCTTACATGATCATGAGCTAACATAATAACATTACCTGTAATCATTGAATTATCACCAACATGAATACCTTTTGGATTTTTACTATAATCAAGTACAGCCCTGCGAGAAATCTTCACGTTCCTACCTATATCCATCCCATAAACTTTGGTAAGTTTCCAATGGTTGAACTTAGAATACTTCCCATAAGCCCACACTCTGAAATCACTAAATAAACTCATATTGCTATTACATTTATGTTTACAAATGTTTTATCTACTTGAATAGCCTCTGGGTCCTAAGGCCCAAAGGCAAAACACCTTGCATATTAATCAAAGTGTTAGATAATCAGCGCTTTCGAGTAGCGCACATGAATTGCCAACACATCTTCCTGAGAACAACCTTGTTTTTTAGCCAAGTACTCCAGCAATGAAAAACAAGTATCAAGCTTTACACTTGTTATAACATCTCGGATGTCCTTGATGGTGTTGGGTGAAATACCTGCCTCCTTAGCAATGTCTGCTGCAGAGAGCTCACATCTTCGATAGAGGGACTCAATGTCCTTTCCTAACTGCTTCCTCGCAGCCTCACGGTTGTAACCGTTGAAGAAAAGTTTTTCAGCCATAAAGAATAATTTTTAAATGTAAATAAAACTAAATTAAACGCAACTTTTTGCGATTTTAGTCAACAAAGATTAAATAGCTGAAAATAAAAGGATTAAAAAGGAAATCGCATTGAATTATTTCTTATCTTTGCATCATATCCACATGGATAAAATTAATAAATATTTTTTAAAATTATTTTATTGCAAATGATGAAAATTCTAAGAATCTTCCCCAATATGAGGGAAACGGGCTATGAGGAACTGTCGTTCTCACTGCTATTCGAGATTATCACAAGCGACAGACTCAAGGCGGTTACCCAACTATACCGTGAAATGCGAAAAGCAGGGAAACGGAACTTAGCTGAATACAGAGATTCACACTTCCCCGCCATTATGCCATGCCATCAGACAGGTCTCGTGCACCTGCGTTACACGAAGCTGGCCAGTGACCAGGCAGACATGTTGGTGGATGCCCTGCATGACGTACCCCATGTAGTCCTGGTCTGCCAAGGATTAGAACCCGGCACCGTAGAAGTGCTAATCAAGTACAACGAGCAAGGCTTCGACCAGACAGAAAGCAGCATTGCCAACTACAGACTCTATGAGAACGCCGTGAAGGAGGCCAACAAATACCTCCTCGACTATACTGGCAAGACCACAGCCTGGACCGACATCAAAACCATATCCCACAAGATGCTACTCTGCCATGCCCCTTCAGCCTTCTTCAACCCTGATGCCACCAGCCTGCACGATGAGCTGACCCAACGGGACAACGAACGGCAACAAGAGGCTGATGCCATCCGTCAGTCCAAGGCAGAACAGAAAAAGGCCTCCAAAGAAAAGGAGGAGGTCATCAAGACCCAGCGCATCATGGACTTCATCGCCCGTCAACCCCTACGCTTCGATGTGATCAAGCGGATAGTCCAGATACAGGAGAATGACGAATGGCGTGACATCAACGACCGCGATATCAATACCTTGATGCAACAGTGTGCCATCGAATGTGGTTTCGATATCACTCCTGGCATCTTCAGGGCCAATCTCTTCAGCAACAGTGTCAAGCAAGTGCATCCCGTCAGAGAGTACATCCTGAATCTGCCAGCATGGAATCAAGAGACCGACTACATTGCCCAAGTAGCAGACATGGTACATGTCAAGTCCGATAAGACCCAGTGGACCGAGGCTTTCCGCAAGTGGTTTGTCGGCATGGTGGCATGCTGGATGAATGCCCATATAGCCAATCACACCATCCTGACCATCATTGGAGAGCAGGGCATCTTTAAGACCACCTGGCTTGACAGCCTCTTGCCACCAGCACTGCAACGCTATGGCTGCAAGATGTCTGTTAATGACCGGATAGACCGTGACGACCGCATCACAACCTCCGAATATGCCCTAGTCAACATCGATGAGCTGGATCGTATGCGCGACCGTGAGCTTAACTCCCTCAAGTCTCTTTCAAGCACCCCCTGCATCAACGACCGACAGCCTTACGGCATTGTCAAGGAACAGCGTGAACGCATGGCCTCCTTCGTGGCATCAGGCAACAACGACAAGTTCCTCACCGATGAAACAGGCAACCGTCGATTCCTCCCCTTCTATGCTGAGAGCATCGACTCCCCCTACGAGCATCCACTGCCATACGAAGGTATGTATGCCCAGGCCTATTACCTGTTCATGCACGGCTTCAAGTACTGGTTTGACGAGAAAGATGTTCAGGCACTCAGTGAGCACGTCAACCAGTTCAAGGTCATGAGCCCTGAGGAGGAGCTGCTCACCGTCTATTTCAAGCCTTGCAATAAAGGAGATGAAAATGCCAAGGCACTGCGTGTGGCAGAGATTGCTTCACGCCTGAGCCGTTGGGGCAACATCCCCTATCTCATCGACACCCGCAAGCTAGGCTTGTTGCTCAACAGGCACGGATTCAAACAGATCCGAAAGGGACATGCAGGAATCAGGTATTATCTGGTCATAGAGGTTGACAGTCAGCAGATTGAGTCCAACCATAGGATTGATGCCCTGTGACATCTCCTCAGAGATGCTGACAATGCTGACAGCAAACCTCTATGTCTTGAATCTTATATAAAAACTATAACTTAAAATTTTCTGCATTGCGTTCTTGCGATGCAGATTTTATATTTTGCCTTTTTCCCTATATATAACAAAAAACACTGTTTTATTGTCAGCGTTGTCAGCATACAGCGGAAAGAGGTATTACCAATAGCTCCACAGACCTATTAGTAATAACTCTTCTGACCTATTACTAATCGCTCACCCCACCTATTAATGTCACATAGAAAGCACAGAAAACACAGAAAAAAAAATAGTGTTTTTCTATATATCTGTGATATCCGTGATTTCTGTGTGAGATTATACTACGGCTCTCCCAAGTATTCAAACAGCAGTGCCACCTGCTTCAAGGTAAACACCTTCTGATATGGGCTGTAACAAGTCTCCTCCAACCTTCTCACCAGTTCATTATTCTCACGGATCCACAGATTCAGCCTGTTCAGTGCAGCCCTTTCTGTAATATTCGGTGCGTATGCAACAGCCAGCTCACTCTTCTTGTATGCCTTCAATTTCATGTCTTTGATCAGTAATTAATGATTCATAATTCCATTACAAAGATACAAACAATCCAGCAAACAAACAAGCATAATATCACATTAAGTCATTGAAACTCATATCATTTTAGAATAAAAAGCAAAGATATCACAAAACCTCATGCTATCTCATAATCTCACATTCAGGCATAGTAATTTTGCAGTGTCAACGTTGATGAGCTATTAACCTTATTATTAACTTTAAAAACTTAAATGTATGATCAATTACAGTTTAGTCAAACGTTACTCCAAGGTTGGTGACAAGACCAGCCCGATGATGAGCTATGCCAGGGCTCAGATGACCAGAACCATGACGCTCGACGAGTTCGCTGAGCACATCTCTAACCACGGCTCCGTTTATAGCAAGGGCGACATTTACGCCATTCTGATTATGGCGGTGGATTGCCTCCGTGAGCAGTTGCTGTCAGGCATGAGAGTCAGCTTGGGCGACCTTGGTGAGTTCTACCTCTCCATCCAGGGCAAGGGAGCTGCTGAAGGCACTACCTACAATCCTGCGGTCCTCGTCAAGAACCTTCGTGTTATCTGGGTACCAGGCGACGAGTTCGAGAACCTCGTACAGGACGCCGAGTACAACCATGTGCCTACCCTGAAAGACAAGCGCAAGCTGCTCAAGGCCAAGAAGGAAGGTTCAACCACTGTTGACCTGACCGATCCTGAGAAGCCAACAGCAGGCGGTAACTCCGGCTCAGGTACTGGTAATTCAACCGGTGGCAACACTGGAGGCAACTCCGGTGGTGATAATTCCGGTGGTGGTGACGATGGAGGTGGCGACGACCTCGATATTTGATAAAGCTTCACACGAATCTCACACAGAAAGCACAGAACTCACAGAACCAATAGAAACACTAAAATCTATCAGTGATTTCCATGATTTCTGTGTGACATTAAATCAATTATTATGAAACTTAAAATCAAAGTCAACTGGAATACTGTCATCCAGGCCTTACTGGCTGCAGCTACCACTATTGCAAGTGCCATCACCCTCAACGCCTGTGGTCTGATATGAGATCCATTGCTTTCATCATCCTGCACTGTTCGGCCACCCGTCGTGATCGCCGATACACCTTTGAGGATTGCAAGTTCGACCATGTGAGTCACCGAGGCTTCAAGGACATTGGCTACCATTACTACATCGAGATGGATGGTAGCATCCACAAAGGCCGTCCCGAGAGCGTGATGGGTGCCCACTGCCTCAACCGCAACAAACATTCCATCGGTATCTGTTACGAAGGAGGGTTAGACGAGTACGGCATACCTGCCGACACCCGTACTGAAGCTCAGAAGCGTAGCCTCATGAAGCTGCTCAAAGAACTGAAAGCCGACTATCCCGACGCTATCATCATGGGACACCGTGAGTTTGACCCCACGAAAACCTGCCCGTGCTTCGATGCCGAAGAATACCGTGCTGTATTTGCAATGTAAGTTATTATTAATTATTCATTTCCCATGCATTACATCAGAGACCAACCCCTTTACTCATTGTTTATCTATGATTTCCGTGCTTTCTGTGTGAAATTCAAATAGTCCGAAAAGTCCTTAACTGAGTCAGGGAGCTCCAGCTTCCTGACTTTTAAATATTTATTCAACGTCTCAAACAACTGCTCACCTGCAGCGTCACGATCTGGGAACATATACAGCGTAAAGTCCCGCAGCAGCTCAGCGTCCTTCGGTTTAAAAGCCGATGCGCCTGGAATGGCAACAGCCTTATGTCCAGCAGAGAGCAGTCCGATACAATCCGTCACCCCCTCAGCAATATAAAGCGTCTCATGCCTCTTCATCATCTTCACAACTGGCTGATTATACATAAATGAGGATTCACCCTCTAAGAACTGGAAGCGAGGAACCTTCTTTACGTTGTTTATTGACTCTCTCTTCCCTAAAAAACGACTCTGAATCGTCAACAGCTTCCCATCTATATCATAATAAGGAATAATCAAGCATGGTGTCTTAAAGAACAAATACTTCCCGAACTTACCATCCCTCACGATGCCCGACTTCAGGCACAACTCCTCTCCAAATTCCTTTATCAGCAAATCACAAAGTTTCTTCCCATCCGTGATAGACCCGATATGCAGATCCTCCACCACCTCCGGCTTATATTTCCTCTCCTCGAACAGGAACTTCCTCGCCATGTCTGACAGCCCAGCCTTGTCAACTACCCACTCCAACACCTTCAGCTCCTCTCCTACCATAGAGGAGGTATCGCGATGAGCCTGTGGAGTATTAAGTGCCGGAGGAGTATCCTTCTTCTTCACCACCACATCATACAATGTATTCCCTGGCAGATAAATACCAAACTCAGCTGCCAGCCACTGACAAGCCTCCTTGAACCCGCATCCCTCATGCTCCATCACCAGCGATATCACATCCCCTTTATGATTGCACGAGAAGCACTTCCACGAGTTGATCTCCTTCCAAAGCCTTAGCGACGGAGTTTCATCCTGATGCAGGAAGCAATGTGCCATCTGCCCCTTGGCAGTCACCTTGCCATGCAGAGATATCCCTAATTTGTGGGCTACCTCTAAGATGTCTAAAGAGCGAAGGCGATTAATATCCAAAAAGGCAATCATAAATCTACTAAAAAAACACTAAAAAAGGATGCTCAAAACCTTTACTATTGAAAATAAACACTTATTATAAAACAGCACAAAAGGTATATTAAATCATCGTAACAAGCAATATATAAAAAAGACCACATACACTACTTACAAAACAACTCTATTGTTATATCTCCTGTTACAGCTGGTATAGATATAATTCCATACACAACATCATTATAGGAAAATGTTGAAAAAGAGCTGGATGTAATATCCTCTGAATCCATAATCACAGAACATGAATCAATTCTCTTTCCATCTTCTGGCGTAATTAAAGAGAAGAATGTATTTTCACATTTACTGCTCATAAAACTACTTGTACAACCCATGGTTTTCTGTTCAACTAAAAAAGATGTAGTATTACTTTTAGGGGAAGATACAAGTGAATAAGACGCTATATTTATTGCATCAAGTACTACTTGTTTTGCAATTCCGATATTATTTGCATTTATGCCATTAAACATAGCTGAATTTGATGGGATAGAAGCAGTTTGTACCCAACAATCCTGCACATCTGATATTACAGGAATATAGTCAACATCTTTAATGCTAATTCCAAATAGAGGATTTAAAATATACTCAAACAAGGTAGCTCCCGTGACATAATATCCGATTCCAGCATCCAGATGCTGTGTATCAGACGCGAGATCTCCATCGCCTTCAATGCCATTGTGATACCCATATTGAGAAAGAGATGTGTTTCTTGCATTTTGCAAAGCTACGCCGACAGGTATTACATCAATGTCAAACTTAGATTTCATAACCTGCGCAGTTTCTATGATATGACGAGTCTGATCATTTTGACTTTCTCTTGTCTGATAGCCTCCATAGCCAACCGAATTTGCAAGACCGTCAACAAACAATATTGTAGGCTCATAATCACAATTATTCCTGGTATATTCAATCATCTGCTGCAAACAAGATGTCTGCATATCAGACCAAGGGACATTAACTTTTAATTCTTCGGCACCTCTCTGAAATAATATTATATCCCATTGTTCATCTTGAAGAGCATGTTGATATGTCCTATATCCCTCTTCTCCTGTTCCTTTTTCCCAAGAGCCATTAGAAAATTTTTTATACCAACCGAAATCCGCATTACGTGCAAACATTGACGAAAGATGTACCAAAGGCCTAATCTTAACTACTCCGATAGAAGCACTCCCAGAATAAAGAAGTCCACAAGTAATATCAATTCCTGCATGGCTTGCAAGAACAGGGAACATACTAATAGTATTAACGCCAAAAGATGAACCAACCAAAAGTACTTTAAGTTTATTTTTCACTACGGTAACTTCACACTCTGCTATCAACGTACTATCAATTTCGGACTTACAGGTAATCATTGCACTACCTTCCTTCAACGCCATAACCGTTCCACCAGGACTTACAGAAGCCACCTTTAAATTGTTTGATGACCAAATTACATTTTTGTTTGTTGCATTTGTTGGTTCTACATTAACAATTAAATTCTCATATTCACCCTCTTTAAGAACTAATGAGGACTTGTTGAGAGAAACACTTTTCACATTAATTGACTCTGTTATCTCTGGAACATTTATTATTATGCTATTATCTTCTTTAGCATTACATGAAATAACAAGGAAAGAAATGGAAAATAAAAGCAACTGCCATAACTCCCTCATATTTATATCTATTTAATTTAATTTCTTCATACCGACACGATACATGTTTATTCCTTTGAGTCTTCAATGATTCAATTTCAGACTTGTCTATTTGGCCAATTACACAATTCCTAAACTCGAGATGTCTACTATTTGAAGTTCGAGAAAGATCGTCATATCTATTGGTAAATCTTGAAATATAGCAATCCTTAAATGTAATCCAATAAGTACCCTGCAAATGTACAGGTGCTTCAAAACGGCAATTGCTAATAGTTGTTGCGGTTCGTCCATAAGCCGATAAATTTTCATCATTGCTCCAAGTACCGCTCAATTTTAGGTTTAACCCAAATATATTGTGTGATAGCAATCGCACTTTTATTCATTACTATCTTCTCCTACTTAGTCTTCAAGTTAATCTTATTAGCATTTGATATTATCCTATCACCTGACTTATTAACAAAATCATTGGCATTTATTAAATTATTGGAAAAAGTGGTTTCCGTTGATTTGCTCACAGAAACCACATTAACATCAATAAAGCAATTATCAATATTAGTCTTGTCTGAATTAAGTATGGAGAAATTTGCAACATATTTATTATCATCATTTAGTTTCTGCAT
>JAEEGL013139868.1_pt1 | contig 13714 bp, 9 predicted proteins | sample 9134231 | NCBI WGS metagenome assembly JAEEGL01 (sample SAMN16246548, study PRJNA631951) | gut metagenome | biome: gut microbiome; feature: rumen; material: fiber-attached | host: Bos | place: Iran: Karaj | collected 2018-10 | reverse complement strand
CTTTCCGCCCGTCGTCGTGAAAGTGGCAAAACAGGTCAGACCTGTTTTGCCACTTTCCGCAGTCGATTTCTCACCGTTGCTTGCATGCTTGAAGGGGCGTTTGGAGAAATGATGGACAATCCCCTCGCATTCGACCGCACGCACATCTGGCACCCCTACGCCTCCGTGGCGAATCCGCCGCCCGTGCGGTTCGTGAAGGAGGCACACGGCGTGAACCTCCTGCTGCACGACGGCTCCACGCTCGTGGACGCCGTCTCGAGCTGGTGGTGCGTGGCGCACGGGCACAGCCACCCGCACATCGTCGAGGCGATGCGCCGCCAGGCCGAACGCCTCTCGCACGTGATGTTCGGCGGCCTTACGCACGAACCCGCGATCGCGCTCGCCGAGCGTCTCGTGCAGCTCGCGCCGCCGGGCCTTGACCGCGTGTTCTTCGCCGATTCCGGTTCCATTTCCGTGGAGGTGGCGGCGAAGATGGCCGTCCAGTACCAGCACGCCCGCGGTTTCCCGCGGAAGGGCAAGCTCGTGGCCCTGCTCGGCGGCTACCACGGCGACACCTGCTGCGCGATGGCGCTCAGCGATCCCGACGGCATGCATACGCTTTTCCGTTCGATCATGCCGCAGCACTATTTCGCCGATCCACTTGATTTCTCGTCGCTCGAACGCATCGTGGAGGAACACGGCGACGAAATCGCGGGCTTCATCTGCGAGCCGTATTTCCAGGCCGCGAACGCGATGCGGTTCTACTCGCCCGATTATCTGCGGAAGACGCGTGCCCTCTGCGACGAGAAGGGGCTCCTCTTGATTTTCGACGAGATCGCCGCGGGCTTCCACCGCACGGGTCCGCGCTGGGCCCATGAACGCGCGGGCATTGCGCCCGACATCCTCTGCGTGGGCAAGGCGCTTACGGGCGGACACGTCACGCTCGCGGCGACGATTGCCTCCGCGCGCGTGGCCGAGACGATTTCCGCCGGCTCGCCCGGCGCGTTCATGCACGGCCCCACGTACATGGCCAACCCGATCGCATGCGCGGCGGGACTCGCCTCGCTCGACCTCTTCGAGCGGTCCGACTACGCCGCCTCGGCGGCCCGCATCGAGGGCGAGCTCCGCGAGGGCCTGGCGCCGTGCCGGGGGATGCCGAACGTCGCGGACGTGCGCGTGTCGGGTGCCGTGGGCATCGTGGAGGTGAAGACGGCGTTGCCCGCACAGGCGGACATCGACCGCGTCATCACGCGCCACGGCGTGTGGCTGCGCCCGTTCAGCCGCTACATCTACACGATGCCGCCGCTCGTCTCCGACACGGCGGCCGTCGGCCGCATCGCGTCCGCGATCCGCGACCTCGCATCGTGCCCCGCCGGCCCCGTGCCGGACGGTTCCTTCCACGAGTGACGCCCGGGCCGATTTCCGCTATAACATTCCCCCTTGAACGTGAATCGGGGATGTGTTATAATACCACCAATTTGCTTTAAATTAAAAGGCCAATGGAGGTTGGGAAAGGCGAGATGAAGCACAAAAAGAAGAAATGGAAGAAATGGCTCGGCAAGAAAAAATGCCAGCCCGACGAAGAGATATCTGTGAACGAGTCCCGGGGGACTGCCCAACTTGCGAATGCCGTCATGCCTCCATGTGAGCCGGTTCGTGTTGACGAGCGGGATCTGCCGGCGGAGACGGCCGTGATCTACCAGAGCGAGCTCGACTACATCTCGCGGTGCATCCTGGACTATCCCAACATCGAGACCGGCGGACAGCTGTTCGGATTCTGGTCTGCGGCGGGGACGCCGGTCGTCGTCTACGCAATAGGCCCCGGGGCACGTGCCAACCACGAGCGCACGTTCTTCAACCAGGACATCGGGTATCTGACGAGTCTGGGCCGCATCCTGGTCGACAAATACGGCCTCCAGCACATGGGGGAGTGGCATTCGCACCATCGGCTGGGGCTCGCCCATCCCAGCGGGCACGACGCCAGCACCATGGTCAACAGCATCCGCCAGGGGAATCTGGGCCGGTTCCTGCTCTGCATCGGCAACTGCAACGGCAGCTCCTCGGTGTTGAACGCCTTTACGTTCACGCAGAGCGCCGGCTACGATTACCGGCATGCCGCCTGGCGCGTGGTGGACGTCGAGAGTCCGTTCAGGACGGCGATTTCCGCGGACGCCGAAGTCAGGCGCATCGTGCTGGATCCCCTTACGCCCAGCCCGAACCACGGGAAATTGTTCCTTGCGGGTGGGCGGGAGTGTTTCGTGACGCCCGACTATTCCGAGGACTACTGGCTCAAGGACCGCGCCAACAACCTCGTGCTGAAGAAGATGATGGACGACCTCTCCGCGTCCTTCGGCCCCTGCGCGGTGCAGAAGGACGACGAGCAGCGGGTGCATCTTTCCGTGCGCCGCGGCCAGGAGTTCCGCTTCGTGTTTCCCCAGCGCTTCCCGTACGTGCCGCCGCTTGTGCTCGTTGACGGGGTCGCCGCGGAAGTGCCGCCCGACACGTGGGTGTTCTCCGGCGACATCGCGGCGGCGTTCGCGCAATTTTCCACGCACGTGTTGGCAGACGCGGTCAAAACTGAAGGAGAGCCGGCCATATGACAAACGAACGCTATGAAGCGGAGTTGTCCGTCCTTACGAGCAAGCTCACGCAAAACCTCTTCAGGTTTCTCGACATGGGGACGCACAGTCCGCATCTCGTGCTGGCGGCGCGCACCAACCGCGGCAACATCTACACGCTTTACGTCGATCTCCGGGGCTTTCCGGACAGTTCGCCCCCGAAGGTGTTCGTGACGCGGATGCTGCGGACGCGCAGCGGGTCGGACATGGACGGGTGCAGCGCGCAAATGCACACCCTGACGTCTGAGCATGGATGGACGCGGATCTGCCATTACGGCGGCGAGTCGTGGACACCTTACGTCTCGCTCTACAAGATCTACGTGAAGTGCCGCCTGTGGTTGGAGATGTACGAGCTCCACCTGCAGAACGGGCGCCCCATCGACTATTATCTCAATCACCAGGCCTAAGCGGCCGCAACAATCCCAAAAGACAAGAGAAGGAAAACACAGATGAATACCCCAGCAGAACTGAGTGACCTTGGCGAAGAAGTCCGCAGGCAGGGGCGTCCCGACGAGGCGGGACGCAGCATGAAGGATCTGGTGTTCGACCCGGTGACGGGCGAGTTCAAGCAGGTCTCGCGCGGCAGCAATCCCACGGGAGACGGAGACATCGTTACGCAGATGACCAAGGACGGCTTTGCCGGCTGAAGGGCGGGTGGCAGAATGATAGTCTATGCGGACAAGGAAGAGATCGCGGCATTTGCCGGCGGGACATCCGACAGGAGCGACGGCTACGCCTACGAATGGGAGGGGGAGGGCGTGGTCCATGTGCGCCTGGCCCCTCTCCTGCACGGCCACGGTCTGAGAAAATCGTGCGTGTTCGTCAAGGGCGAGCCTCCGAAGGACGCGGCGCAGCTCGTGATCGCCGTGAGCGGCGCGGGCGGCGACCTGAACGCGGCTGCCTGGACGCCGGAGGACGGTTATGCAGCGGCGCATGCCGTGAGCTTCATCCCCGCGCGCAGCGACCTCTACTCGCGCAACAAGGGGTTGCTGGAGCTCGGCATCCTCGAGTCGAAGCGCGTGATGGTCATCGGGCTCGGCAGCTTTGGCTCGCAGATATCCATCGAACTCGCCAAGGCGGGCGTGGGGCAGTTCGCGCTGTTCGACTTCGACCGCGTGGAGCTCCACAACCTCTCTCGCCATACCGGCACTACGGCGGATCTCGGACGACTCAAGACGGACGTCATCTACGACGCCATCCTGGGCAAAAACCCCTATGCGCGCGTGGACAAGTTCCCGCTCAACATAAACGACGACCTCGACCTGATGGCCCGCGAGATCGACAAGGCCGACGTCGTGATCTGCGCCACCGACAACAACGAGAGCCGGTTCAACCTTTCCCGTCTCCTCGTGAGCCACCCGAAGGTCTGCATCTTCGGCCGGGCGGTTACGCGAGCGGAGGGCGGGGACGTGTTCGTGAGCAGGCCGGGCGGCCCCTGCTACTGCTGCCTGATCGGGAACGACTGGTTCGACGCGCAGGCTGAGGAGGTCTCCTCCGAGCAGGCAGGGCGCCGCAGCGGGCGGATTGCCGCGTACATGAGCGCGGCGGATGCCGACGCCGTCGTGCAGGTCGGTCTTTCCGCCGACATCGAGCCGATCTGCAACCTGATGGTGAAGATCGCGCTCGTCGAGCTTTCCCGCGGATCCGCTTCCGGGATATCCCAGCTGGAGAGCGAGCTTGTGTTCGACTACTACATGTGGGCGAACCGCCGTGAGCGGAGGTACGCGAACTGGGCCCCGATGCCGAATGCGGGCGCCCGGCCAACCATTCTCAGGTGGTATGGCGCGCGCATCGCGAAGGACGAGCATTGCGCCATCTGCGGGAGGCGCGGTCCCGCCCTTGACACGGGCGACGATTTCGAGGCCCGGCTGGGCGGAATGGACGCGGCGTCTGACGTAAACGTGGATCTCGACATCCGCGCGGAGTAGCCGCATGTCCCTGCGATACGACGAGCGCACGGGCGAGTTCGTGGAGACCGGCGGCGGTTCGCGCCGGTCTCCGCGCGGTCCGTCTCGGACGCGCGGCTCGTCGCGGCCGAGCCGTTCGGGCAGCTCTTCCTCGGTCGGCTCGGCGATCAAGAATTTTTTCGATAAGTTATTTGAGAAGATCGGAGAGGCGTTGGGCTGCCTGTTCTGGATCTGGATCTTGAGCAAGATCGTGGGATGCATATTCTGAGGAGGATACCCGTGGCATACGACTATTCAGTCTTTACGGAACGGGCGCGCAACGTCGTGCGCAAGGCATTCGAGCTCTCGGGCGGCTGCGGGGTGTCTTCCCTTGAGCCTCCGATCCTTGCGGTGACGGTCCTGCAGGAGGGCCGCGACATGGTGGAGTTCGTCTTCCGCAAGGTCGGAGCAGACCGCATCGCGTTCTGCCAGGCGGTGGCGCAGGCCGTGCAGCGCCTTCCGCGCGCCGCCGGCGGAAGGGCCTCCGCCGAGTCGCCCGCCACGCTTGCCGTTTTCGAGCGCGCGAAGCAAGACGCCTCGCGCGCCGGTTCGAGGGTGGTGGCCCTTGAGCATCTCTTCCTCGCGCTCTTTGAGGCTCCCGGCATCGTCAGGGATCTGGCGGGGGCGGCGCATCTCGACTTGCGCGCGGTGCGGGCGGCCGTCGCCGAGTTCGCGGCGGGAAACGTCAGCCATTCCGCGCACGGCGAAGCCGCCGCGGAGCCGTCCACGTTGAAGAAATACGCGAGGAACCTGCTCCGCCTCGCCGAGGCCGGGGAGATCGAGCCGGTCATCGGCCGCGACGCGGAGATCCGCCGCGTGCTGGAGATCCTTTCGCGCAAGTCGAAGAACAACCCGGTCCTCGTGGGTGAGCCGGGCACCGGCAAGACGGCGATCGTCGAGGGCCTGGCCCATCGGATCCTGCGCGGCGACGTGCCGGAGGACCTCCGGAACATCCGGCTTTACGAACTGAGCCTTTCGGATCTCATCGCGGGCGCCAGCGTGCAGGGAGAATTCGAGGAGCGGCTGAAGAAGGTCATACAGGACGTCGTGGAGACTCCGAACACCGTCCTTTTCATAGACGAGATACACATGCTCATCGGGGCCGGGAAGTCTTCCGGCGCGATGGACGCCGCCAACATCCTCAAGCCGGAACTCGCGCGCGGCCGACTCCGCATCATTGGCGCCACGACGCTTGACGAATACCGCCAGTACGTCGAGCAGGACAAGGCGTTCGAGCGGCGTTTCATGAAGGTCGGCGTCGACGAGCCGGACATTGACGCGGCCATCACGATCCTGCGCGGCATCAAGTCCCGGTACGAAAAGCACCACCGGATACGCATCCTGGACGAGGCCGTGACGGCGGCCGTGCGGCTTTCGGCGCGTTACGTGTCCGACCGCTTCCTTCCGGACAAGGCGATCGATCTCCTGGACGAGGCCGCGTCGCGCATGCGCATCGACCGCTCGTCCGTGCCGGAGGAACTCGACGCGCTCACGCGCCAGATCACGATGCGGGAGGTCGAGCTCGCCAGCATACGCCAGGACGGACGCGGCGGGAGGGAGGTCGAGGCGCTGGTGCGCGAGGTGGCCGAGCTGCGCGAGAAGGAGAACCTCCTCAACGCGCGCTGGGCGAACGAAAGGTCCCTGTTCGAGCGTCTGCAGGCGGCGCAAGACACGATCGAGCGCCTCAAGTCCAACCGCGAGCTGGCGGAGCAGACCCGGCGCGCGGAGGATGTCGTGGCGATCGACCGGCAGATCAAGGCAATCGAGGAGCAGGCGGCGTCGCTCGCCGAGGAGATGACCGCAAGCGAAAGCGCCCTGCTCAAGCCGGCCCTTGACGAGGAGGAGGTCATGGAGGTGATCACCTCGTGGACGCACATTCCCGTCGCGAAGCTCAAGTCCGACGAGGCCCAGAACCTTCTGCACCTTGAGGAAACGCTCCACGAGCGGGTCATCGGGCAGGACAGGGCCATTTCCGCGGTCGCAAAGGTGATCCGCCGCAACCGCACCGGCCTTGGCGACCCGAACCGGCCCATCGGGTCCTTCCTGTTCCTCGGCTCCACCGGCGTCGGCAAGACGGAGCTTGCGAAGGCGTTGGCGGAGTACCTCTTCAACAGCCGCGACATGATGGTTCGCATCGACATGAGCGAATACCAGCAGGAGTATTCGGTGTCGCGGCTGTTCGGCGCGCCGCCGGGATACGTGGGATACGACCAGGGCGGGCAGCTCACGGAGGCCGTCAGGCGCAAGCCGTACAGCGTGGTGCTGTTCGACGAGATCGAGAAGGCCCATCCGAAGGTGTTCGAGACCTTGCTCCAGGTGCTGGACGACGGGCGAATGACGGACGGACAGGGCCATACGGTCAATTTCAAGAACACGATCATCATCATGACGTCGAACATCGGCCAGCGCCACATCGCCGCCGGACTGCTCGGCGAGGGCGAGCTGACGCCCGACCGGGTCGATGCCGTGACGGCGCGCGTCCTTGAAGACATGCGTGCCCGCGTGGCCCCGGAGTTCATCAACCGCATCGACGAGACGGTCATGTTCCTTCCGCTGACGCGCGCGGACATACGCGCCGTGACGGAACTCCAGCTGGCCGGGCTTCGCAGGAAACTGGCGGGACGCGAACTGAACCTGGAGTTCACGCCTGCGGCCGTGGACTGGCTGGCCGAGGCCGGATACAGTCCCGAATACGGCGCCCGTCCCGTCAAGCGCGTGATCGACGAGCACGTGGTCAACGCCCTGAGCATGGAGTTGCTGGCTGGCCGCATCGTCAAGGACCGTCCGGTGCGGGTCGACGTCGCGTCCGGATCCGTCGTGTTCTCGAACGCGGGGGCCGCCGCGAACTGACCTTTAAAACGAAACAGGAGACAACAGATGGCTAATTGTGATGTTTTTATCAGCTATCGCCGGACGAAAGGCCGCGACATCGCGCGTTGCCTGCAGCTTGCGCTTACGGCAAGGGGCGTGAACTGCTTCTTCGACCTTCACGACGTCCGCAAGGGGCTGTTCAACGAGAAGATAAAGTCCGCCATCGAGGGGGCTGGGTATTTCGTGCTCCTGCTCACGAAAGACTGCCTTGAGAACTGCAGGAACCCGGACGATTGGGTCCGCATCGAGATCGAGCACGCCCTTGAAAAGAAAATCCCGATCATCCCGGTCGTCCCCTCCGGGCATCCCAAGAGGTTTTCCAGGAAACCGTTGCCAAAGTCCATTGCGAAGATAACCAAGATAGAGATTTCCGAGCTGAGCCTTGAGAAGAACTTTGAATACGACGTGGACCATCTCCTGGAGGAACGTCTGGAGAAGCTTGTCCGGCGAAAGAACGAAAAGGGCGTGCAGGAACGGGAGCAGGTATTCCTTTCCGCCGCGCAGCGCTACAAATGGAACGACGGCAAGATCGACGACAGCGAGCGGGGGCAGCTCGAGAACCTTGCCGCGGAGCTTTCCATCGGCGCGATACGCCGCGAGGCCCTTATCGAGCAGGTGGAGATGCAGTATGAGATGGCCCGGAGGGCGGCTGCGGTCTTTCTGTCCGCGGCCCGCCGCCACAAGAACGACGACGGCGTGATCGACGACGAGGAACGGGCGGAGCTCGACAGGTTGGCGGAGCGCCTTTCCCTCGACAAGGTCAAGCGGGAAGAGCTGATCCAGCACGTCGAGATGGAATACGAGGGACTCCTGCAGTATTCACCTTCGCTCCTGCACCCCTCATCCGAGCCGGGCATGGACAAGGACGTGTCGTTCAATTCGTCGAAGGGCGAGTTCGAGTTCTCTGACGGCACCTCTGCGCAGGTTGTCGTGGAGAGCGAGCCGGAAGAGGCGCGTCACACGAAGATCTCCGATGTCCTGGCGGCGCGCTTCGAAGCGTTGCCGCAGGACGCCGGGCTCTTTGTTTCCGACATACCCCTCAAGAAGAGGACAACCGCGTGGCGGACCATGAACGTGCGCGAGAGCGAGGAGTCGATACGGCTCCTTGGCGGCGCGACCCTGTCCGGAAGCGCCGCCGAGGGGTTGATCGTGACGAACGAGGCCGTCTACTTCAAGAACTTGACGGAGGATCCCGTCCGCGTCCGGCTGGACAAGGTGGACAGGGTGGCGTTCCTCAAGGGCGGCAAGATCTCGATTGGCGGCCGTTGCTGCGAATGCGGCTTTCTGGCCGACAGGACGAAGCGCGCGCTTTGCAAGGCGCTGGACGGCCTTGGCGCGGAGCTGGCGCGGCGGGGAGTCGCCTTCGGAGACGACACGTCCGCCGTCGATGCGGTGCTCGGCTGCTTTGCCGGGGTCGGGAACAACTCAGACGTGTACGTCGGCGACGGCATCCCCGACAAGCTGCGCATGAACGCGCACCGCGCGCTCTGCGTCAAGGAGCCGCTGTCCGACATTTGCCTGCTTGCGGACGCAACCGTGTTCGGAAGTGCGGAAGAGGGCCGGCTTGTCGTGACGCCAAAGGCCGTCTACTTCAAGAACAGCTTCGAATCTCCCAGCAGGATACCCCTTGACGAGATCCAGCGCGTAGAGGTGGTGAAGAAGGACTTGGTGCTGAATGGCATGAAGTTCTCGTCCGTCGGGGCCGATCTCGTCCAGGCGGCTCCGCTGCTGGCGAAGGGAATCCGCACGCTCGCGAAGAGGTTTCGCAAGTCGGCTGGCGTGTGATGAATCTGCTCTGGTTCGAGGAACACGTCTTTCTCAGAAACGTCTGGCGCAAGCTGGGCGTGTTGGTGTTGCTCGTGCTGGTCGTCACCGGCATCGCTTTCGTCCTGGCCGGGTTCGCGAGCGGATTCCACTTGAGGACGTTGTCGGAGCTGTTCGCCACTCAGGTCGGAGCGCTCGACCTGGAACCTGAGGCGACGGGGACGTTCTGGTGCAGGTTCCTGTTCCACCTCTTTTGCGTCCTTGCGTTCGGCGGACTTCTCGTGTCGATTCTCTGCACGGCGGTGCAGATGCACGAGAATCGGGTGCGGGCGGGACTGGTGCGATACGGTGGTTTGTCCGACCACTACGTCGTCATCGGCTGGTCGGCGCTCACGCCCGTGCTGGTGGAACGGTTGCTTGCGGGGGATCTTGACGATGATTGGCACTTGAGTGGAGGCCCTCCAAAACGGAAAAAGGGGCGAAAGACCCGGCTGCTGCTTTACACGGCGTCCAATGTCGAGCAGGTCAGGCACGAACTCGAAGACAGGCTTGGGGAGAAGAAGTTCCGCCGCGTCGTGTTCTACCACGGCGGAATTGACATTTGCAGCCCGTCCGGCCAGCATGGCGACGACGGCAGGCAGAACAAGCGCCGGCGCATCAAGCGCATTATGGGCGAGCTTGGAATCACCTTCGCGCGGCAGGTCTTCCTCCTGTCGGACGAGGCAGACCCCTGGGGGCGCGACGTCAGGATACTTGCATTCGCCAGAATGATAGCAAGCCTCTTCCGCGGCGGAAACCAGCCGATTGGGCCGATGCGCAAGGCGATCGGGCTGTCGCCCGTGCTGCCCGTCTTCGCGGAGCTGGATGCGCGCGGCTCGCAGGATGTCGTCCCGAAGTTCCCCACCTCTCCCGTGGGGGACACCGGTTCGGACGTTGACGCCGGGACAATCTACTTCCGTCCGTTCTCGATTCACGAACTCTGGGCGGCCAGGCTCTTCTCCCCCGACATGCCCAGGGGGATTCGCCCTCTGCTCTATCGGCCGGTGGCCCCGGGAGACCACGTCCATCTCGTCATCGTCGGCTTCACGCGCATGGGAACGGCCCTTGCGGTGCAGGCGTTGAGGTCTTGCCATGTCCCCGCACGGGATCCCGACAGCCCCGAAGCTTTCGTTCGCACGCGCATCACCGTGATTGACCGGATGCCGCAGAAGGACGTGTTCATGGCTCGCTATCCGCATCTGGGCCAGATTCGCGACGTCAAGCTGGAGTTTCTGGTCGCGGATGTCGCGAGCGGAAAGGCCCGTAACCGGATTCGGAGATCCGCCATTGATCCGCACTGCCTCCTGACGGTTGCCGTCTGCCTTGAGGATTCAGACTCCTCGCTGGCCATCGCGCTCAACCTTCCGGAGGAGGTGTACCAGTGGAACAAGCCCGACAACGCCGGGGGTGCCGCCGCCTTCCCCCACCGGGCGGGATGGAAGCCTGGCGGTAACAACGTCTGGGTGCGCCAGGACTTCGCGTCTGGATTTGCGGACGCGCTCGGAAACGAAGACACGAGGCTGGCCTGGGTCGACACCTTTGGCTCGGCCTCGGACGTGTTGACGCCGCGGTCCTTCGTGGAGACGGGGGCCATGATCAGGAACCGGCTGTACGCCGAGCACAGGAAAAGCATGAATGCCGGATCCAATGCGGTCGGACCGACCGCGCCCAAGTGGCTTGCCGACCGGTTCCTGGGGGGAGATCTGTGGGGAAAGAACTTCCTTCCGGACTCCTTTGTGGATTTCCTCAAACTCGAGTGGACGAAGAGATGGGCGAATGTCCATGCCGAGGACGCTGTCGCCATCTTCCTCTCGTCCCTCGGGTACAGGGCCGTTCCCGACGAAAGCGCTGATTTCCAGGTCCGGCTCAGGAACAACATCGACAAGTTCCCGGTCGTCTGGGCCGACTTTGAGGAACTCGCCGCCAAGCGGGGGTTTGGGAAAGACTCCTTCGCTGAGGCGGAACATCGCCGATGGATGGCCGATCGGACGCTTGCCGGACTTCGCCAGAAACGGGAGGACGAGGTCCGCGACGACGCATTCCTCATCCACCACAGCTTCCTGCCATTCAAGGACATCGGCACCCAGGACAACGACCGGAACTCGGTCCTTGCCATACCCGTCTGCCTGGCCCTCGAGGGGTACCGCATAGAGGACGCCTCCGCCGGTTGATGAGCAGGGGGCATTCATGATTATTATGCGCGGAAGGATGACGAAGTCCGCGATTTCGATGAGGCCCATGGTCTAGCGAATCCCCTCTGTCGAATCCCCTCTTGCCCCTCCCGCCTGAATATGCTAAACTACCGCCCGTGGAAAAGGACGAACCGCCGGCACCGGGCCGCGCAACGGGTGTTGCGCCGGCCAGCGCTTGGCATATAAGGATCGGCAAGGCGAGGCAGCGATGGAAGACAGAAAATTGGGCAAGCAGGAAAGCGCACCGAAGAAGACATACGACGTGTTCATCAGTTATCGGCGCACGAGCACTGAAAAGGCCAGAAATCTGGAACAGGCGCTGAAGTTGCGAGGACTGAGGGTCTTTTTCGACATGGAGGAGCTGACTGACGGTAAGTTCAACGAAAGGCTCTACGAGGCGATAGACGAATCGAAGAACGCGATCTTCCTGATGACGGAAGGAGCCTTGGACGGTTGTGCAAGGGAAGGGGACTGGGTCAGGAATGAGCTGGAACACATTCTGGAACAGGGCGTAAACTTGATTCTTGTCTGTCCCTCCGATGTGAAGTTGACGTTCCCGCCCGACTTGCCGCCATCGCTTAGCGGCATGAGATACATTGAGGCCACCGAGCTTCATCCCGGGAAGCTGTTCCCGGATTCGGTGACCCGGATTGTAAAACGGCTGAAGAACGTCCAAGTGAACAAGCAAGGGGGAAATGACGGCCTGCCCGCGCTCGGCAAACCCGTTGACGAGGTTTCGCTGACCGGACTGAAGGGACAAGACGCGCAGCATTTCAAGAAGGCCATTGGATACTACAAGGTTCTTCTGCGCCGTTCTGCGTTGGCCGAGCTGCAGAAGATCGAAAAGCAAGACGATCCCATTGTGCGGTATTACGTGCTTCGATTTACCTACGAACTTGAAGGCACCGTGTCGGACAATGAGTTCGAGGAAGCCTGTTGCGCCGCGCGCGATCGCGGATGTACCGATGCCATGGTGGCTTTTGCCGCAAGGCATTTGACGAATGCGGACATCCTGTTTGATCCGACTCCTGCCTCTGAATGCCTGGAGTGGTTGAACAAAGCCGTTGCCGGTGGCAATGCGGGCGCGTTGCTTTCATTGTCGTCTGCATATGAAGACGGCAAGGGCGTCAAGAAGGATCGTGCGCGCGCCGCGGCTCTCTGTTGGCAAGCGTCGGAATGCGGCGGGATGTCGGAGAAAATGATTTATGGACTTAGACTTCTTACGGGGGGGCTTTGTGAGAAGGACGCGAGCGGGGCGGTGAAGATACTGCGTCCAGTCATCAGGCATTTCATGCAGCATGAGGAAGAACTGACGAGTCGAGAATTCGTTGTGCTTGCAACCTGCGGCATGAATAATCCAATTGGGACAAAAGACTCGCAGCGGATAGAGAAATACCTTACTTCGGCCATAGACTTCAAGGGGCGATTAATTGAAGATGAAGCGGCTCTTCGCTGTTGGGCATATTGTACCTTGGGAGCACTGATCTTAGAAGAGAAAAAGGATCGTGCGAAAGAGGCGATCAATTGCTTTAGGGAGGCGTATCGGATCGGTGATAAAGAAGGTACTGCCGAGTTCTGGCTTGGATTCTGCAATGAAAATGGGTTGGGGGTGGAAACGAATCTTGATGCCGCGTTAGGGTATTATAATGAAGCTGTGGCCAAAGGCAATGCCGCCGCGCAGGGTAAAATCGCGTCGCATTTGTTTGAAGACGGAGATGACCGGGATGTCGAACGCGGCAAGATGTTGTTGAGATTGGCGGCCGAAGGCGGTGATGCTGAATCTGAACATGCTTATGGTTTATGCTTGATTCGCGGCATCTATTTTGAAAGAAATGTTTCTGAAGGAATGAAGTGGTTGGAAAAGTCCGCGGTGAAGGATCAAGACGCCGATGCAATGAATAGTCTGGGGGAGATGTATCGCGACGGTGAAGAAGGCGTGCCGGTTGATCAAGCAAAGGCTTTTAAGTGGTTCCGCAAAGGAGCGGAGGCGGGTTCGGCAGATGCGATGGTTTCGCTTGGATGGGCCTATTTGCGAGGTCAGGGTACGGTTCAAGATGCTGCTGAGGCTGAGAAGTGGTTCAAGAAGGCAGCGAAGACGGGAGATGCCGACGCCGAGTGCAATCTCGGTACGCGGTATTCAAACGGCGATTTTGGCGAGAGGGACATCGCCGAGGCCATCAAGTGGTGGAAACGGGCGGCCGAACACGGAGACACCGTGGCGATGCGAAACCTCGGTGCCACCTACCGCGACGGCGACGGTGTTGATAAGGACTTGCCCAAGGCGGAAGAGTGGTATGTCCGCGCG
>JAEEGL011150451.1_pt1 | contig 13714 bp, 9 predicted proteins | sample 9134231 | NCBI WGS metagenome assembly JAEEGL01 (sample SAMN16246548, study PRJNA631951) | gut metagenome | biome: gut microbiome; feature: rumen; material: fiber-attached | host: Bos | place: Iran: Karaj | collected 2018-10 | reverse complement strand
GGATAGCCCTCGAGCCGTCGCGCCCGATACTTACCGGCTTCGTGTACATCGACCAACTCGAACTCCGTTCATTATTCTGCCAGACTACTTTTTCATTTCTACTTACGCCTTCTCTATTCCTCGCATCGCCTTCTATCTGCTGGAGGGTCACATCACGACTGATTCCTGCCACGCTCAACAGCGAGTCGACATACATCGCCACTGTGTCCAGCGACAACTCCGAATGGTATTTCTGGCTCACCGCCCACATCAGTTGGTTGCCAGCCCGTTCGGTGATGTCCCTTGATGCCGAGCGATAGGTCATCCACATATAGATGCCCAACAGCAGCAATACTGCCATCGCACTCAAAATCGACACATATTTATATTTATTAGTATGCATGCCGCCCGCAAAGTTACACTAATTTGGGCAAAATACAAAATAAAATGCAATATTTTACCTCGATGCGACAAATTTGGTGGTTATTCCCTCGATTTGTCGTCTTTTGGAGCCTTTGTCGCATTGTTGTAGACAAAAATCGGAGCCTTTTCGCCGAATTGTCCATAAAAATGCTGTTTGTCTATACAACTGCAAGCGAAATAACGACAAATAATTGGAATGATGCTAATAAAACCCATATCTTTGCACTGACAAAAGTCAAAAACAACAACATGTATCACAATCTAAAATGAATAAAATTATGAAGACAAATAAGAATTTGGTAAACCTGATGCTCATGAGCATTGTTGCCACAGTAACCGTTTCATTTACCGCCTGTTCAGACGATATTATTGATGATAGAAATGGTGATTCTTTGATCATTGCCACAGAGGGCGAGAAGCTTGAAGAGCCTATCGGTCTGGTTTATAAAGACTTCATAACCCCGAGCGATGTGACAATCCTGAATGCCGACACCACCGAGATTGCCGTGAGCAAGGCCCTTGCCGACAAGAAGGGTATCACCAACTTTGTGAATCACCCCATGGGTATCTGGGATGCCAAGAACCATGATTCCTATCTGCGTCGTGCCACAGAGCAGCGTCTTGTTGGCGACCGCTATATCTTAAAGGTGAAGCGCTCCTCGCTGGCAGAGGTGATCGGAGGCAGGGATCTGGTACTGAATACTGGTCTCTACTACAACCCCGAGCCCACCATGACACGCGGTGCCGATATGGGAATGCCTGAGGAGGCTGCCAGGTACATCGACGAGCATAACGTAATCCACCCCGCTGCCATCAGCTTCAAACCTTTAGAAGGTAATAATACACGCGCTGCCGCCGATGGTTACGAGACGATCGTTATAGAGGATTTCTTCAACGAAGCCCCTTGCACCCGTAGCTGGTTCAGCGATGCATGGGACTGGGTCAAGGAGAAAGTGTCGGATGCAACAGACTACGTGGTGGAGAAGACCACCTACACCATCGACGGCGAGAAGAAAACCTACAACGTGATCCGTCACAAGAGCGAGTTGAAGAGGGATATGAAGTTTGAGTGCGGACCCGCAGAAGGTGACTCCATCAATGTCAAATTCCAATGCCCGCTTCAGTTCGACCTCGACTATACGCTCGAAATTCATGCCAAGGGCGACATCTCTACAGTGATGATTCCCAAACTGAACTATCTGGAAACCTATTTCGATGGCTACTTTGCCATGAACCCAAATCTTACCGTCGGTTTCTCGAAGAAGGTATCACTGCCTAAGGACAAGCAGCGTGTGAACCTGTGCAAGGTCAGCGGTATCGGTGTCACCTTCTTTATCGGCATCGTGCCTGTACACATCGACTTTGATCCCAGCGTCTACCTGAAGTTTACGGCTGAGCTCGAGGGAAGTGCGAAAATCGGTATCGACTACAACTTCGCCACCCAGTTCCGCGCTGGTGTGAAGTATAACAATGGGTGGAGCGGTATCTCCAACGGTGAAATTGTGAAGAACGAGTTCAGTCTGATCAAGCCCAACGTGGGACTGGATGCAAAAGCAGGTGTAGGTCTGATGCTCGGCGTGGACGTTATCATCGACAAGATTGCCGGTCCGTCAATCGCCCTCGGTCCGCAGGTGAACGCAAAGGCTAATCTGACCTATTCTTATTGGAAAGATGGTGGTGAATGGGACTTCAAGGCTAAAGCCACAGCAGGCGTTGCAGGTGAGGTAGGAGCCAAGATTAAGGTATTCGGTTACGAATTGGCCGACTGGAAATGCCCCTTCGAGTTAGGCCCGCAGAAGACGATCTTCGAGTATCCGAAATCGGAATAAGGTCTCCCTTCACGGAGAGAAAGGCGAAAAGGCACCCGAAAGGATGCCTTTTTTTGTGTGGTTTGAAGGTCAAAAACACATTTAACCTAAAGATAACATTCAAATAACTTAAAGTTTTTGTAGTTAATCGTAACTTTGCAGCGTCTAAAGGACAAAAAGATTCGAAAAAACAAATTATTAACAATTAAAAATAAAAGTTATGGAAGCAATCATCACAGCCGCAACAGTACTGACAATGTACTTCAACGCAGTTAACAGCGACAACGCCAATTATATGTATAATGGTGAGATGGAAGACGGAGTGGTTAATAAGATCGAGGTGTACGCCCAGAACGACCGCCACCAGATGGAACAGAAGATGGAGTACTGCTACGCCTACGACGAGCAGGGTCGTCTGCAGGACAAGGAGACGCTGACCTGGGATGAGACAACAAAGCAGTGGACGAAGAGCAGCCGTTTGACCTATAGATATTATAAGAACGGATACAACGTGGAGATGAGCTACTGGAATGCTGAGAAACAGCAGTACGATCTGCCTATGGAAGTAACGCTCTACCGCTCGATAGCTCCGAATCTGACTACGGTGAAGACTTATAAGATGAATGAGCAGCAGGACAACATGTTTATGACCAGCAGCATGGTCATGATGGAACCCCTCGACAGCCGTCTGCTTGCTGTAAAGTAATTGGATCCTTAAAACTCTCTCGTTATATATTTCCTATGGCCGTCCTGCATTTATTACGACAGGATGGCCTTTTTCCCGAATTTAACATAAAGATAACATTCGTTTTATAGTGTGTTCGGAAAAAAGTCCGTAAATTTGCACCCGAAAAAGTATAATCAACTAATTTATATTAAAATGAAACTTAGAAGATTTTTTGCGGCAGTAGCCCTGATGACAACAGGACTGGCATCGGCCCAGCAGCAGATGCAGATGCCTGAGATTCCCATCGATGACAGTGTGCGTATTGGCAAACTTGACAATGGACTGACGTATTATCTGCGTCACAACAACACCCCAGAAAAGAAGGCGAACTTCTACATTGCCCAGCGCGTGGGTTCCATCCAGGAGGATGACTCGCAGCAGGGTCTGGCTCACTTCCTCGAGCACATGGCCTTTAACGGCTCAGAGCATTTCCCCACAGGTACGATGACCGAATATCTGCAGTCGATCGGTGTGCAGTATGGCCGCAGCCTGAATGCCTACACCTCGATCGACCGTACAGTGTACTACATCGCTGACGTGAGTACGGAACGCCAAAGTGCCCTCGACTCGTGTGTACTGGTGCTGCGCGACTGGAGTAGCGGCGTCACCGCCACACCCGAAGAGATTGAGAAGGAACGCGACGTGATCCACAACGAGTACCGCATGCGCAACTCGCCCAATCAGCGTATGATTGAGCGCGCCCTCCCCACCTTGTTCCAGGGATCGAAGTACGGCTACCGTATGCCAATTGGTAAGATGGAGATCATCGACAACTTCAAGCCCGAAGAACTGATAGCCTATTATAAGAAATGGTATCGTCCTGACAACCAGGCCATCATCATTGTTGGTGACATCAACGTGGATTACACCGAAGCACTGATAAAGAAGCTGTTCAGCGATATCAAAGTAGACCCGAATGCCCCAAAGGTCATTGACGAGCCTGTACCCGACAATGAGCAGACCATTTATATAGCTGAGAAGGACAAGGAGCAGCAGTATCCCATCATCATGCTTTCCATGAAGCGCGACCCCGTGCCCACAGAATTGAAGAAGACCGCCGCCTATTTGGTGCAGGACTATCTGAACTCGATGGTTTGCGCGATGCTGAACAGCCGATTCTCGGAAATTAAAGAGCAGCCCGACTGTCCGTTTATCCAAGCCCAGGTACAAGACGGCAACTTCATGCAGTTGGCCCGTACAAAGGATGCACTGATGCTCATCGGCGTAGCCAAGGAAGGCAAGGATATCGAAACCCTTCAGGCTGTGTTACGCGAGGCCAAGCGTGCCCGCGACTTCGGTTTCACCGCTACGGAGTATGCCCGTGCAAAGGCTGACTACCTGAGCGGTCTGGAGAAGCTCTACACCAATCGCGACAAACGTAAGAACGAGGCATACGCCAATGAATATGTGGAGAACTTCCTCGAGAATGAGCCTATCCCCTCAGTGGAAACGCTCTACCAAACCATGACGGCCTTGGCCGGACAACTGCCTGCAGAACTGGTAAACCAATATGCCCAGCAGATTATCAGCGTCGACGAAAAGAACCTTGTGGCTTTCTTCATGGAACAGGAGAAGGATGGCAAGACCTATATCACCACCGATGCAATGAAGAAAGGTACCAATGCCGTACGCACAGAGACCCTTACTGCTTGGGTGGACAACGTGAAGGAGGAACCCTTGATTGCCAAGATGCCTGCAAAGGGAAAAATTGTGAAGGAGACGGAAAACAAGACGCTCGGTTATAAAGAACTGACTCTTTCGAATGGTGCCCGCGTAATCCTGAAGAAGACTGATTTCAAGGATGACCAGGTAATGATGCAGGCAGAAGCCAAGGGCGGAATGTCGCTCTTCGGTAAGGCCGATGATATGAATCTGCAGTTGCTCTCTGTTGTGCCTGCCTATAGCGGCTTAGGCAACTTCCTGAAGTCGGAGCTCGACAAGGCCCTTGCAGGCAAAGTAGCATCGGTGAACATCAATGTGTCCGAGGACCGTCAGTATATCGCCGGACAGTCGACTCCAAAGGATCTGGAGACGCTCTTCCAGCTGTTCTACCTGACCATGACCGACGTGAAAAAGGATGAGAAGTCGATGGCCTCGTTTGTGAACCTAATGCAGACAGCCTTGAAGAACAAGGACTTGAATCACGAGATTGTATATCGTGACTCAGTTGCCAGTGTACAGAACTGCGGTAATTTCCTCTATCTCACACCCAGCGTGGACGATATCCAACGCTTCGACTACGAGCGCTCGTTGCAGATGATGAAGCAACTGTATAGCAATGGTGGACAGTTTATCTATACCATCATCGGTAACTTCGACGAGCAGCAGGTACGCGAACTGCTGGAGCAGTATATCGCTCCGCTGCCAAAGGGCACACCTGTGAAAGCCAAGGATATCCGCACCTTCTTTAAGGGTAACCCCGTTTGCAACTTCACTCGTAAGATGGAGACGCCTCAGGCCCAGACTACTGAGATATGGCTCACCGACAAGATTGCCTACACACAGGAGAATGTCGTGCTGATGAATATCGCCAAGCAAATTCTGACCCGTATCTATGACCGTACCATCCGCGAGGAAGAGAGTGCAGCCTACAGCGTCGGTGCCAAGAGCAGTATCAGCCTGAACGGCGACAAGCCAGTGTTCATGCTCCAGGCCGTTGCGCCCACCAATCCTGACAAGCAGAAAATTGCCCGCGATCTGATGCTGAAGTATCTGACAGAGGCCACACAAAAGATTACAGATACCGACCTGAACACGGTGAAGGAGATTTTGCTGAAGCAAGCAGAAGACAACAACCGCGAGAACGGCCACTGGATGAACGTGCTGACAGAATGGACGGCTGAGGGTGTGGATCTGCAGACAAACTATGCAGAGACTGTGAAGGCCATAACGGCTCAGAAGGTACAGAAATTCCTCGCCGACATTATCGCCGCAGGCAATCATGCCTCAATCGTTATGATGCCAGAGAAATAAGACTCAGAGTAGTCAGATTAAATTGGCAATTTCAGAAGGAATCGTGCTCCACCGCTGTAAAGCGTGTCGAGCACGATTTCTCCTTTTAGGAGAGTCGCCAAGCGGCGGCAGAGGGGCAAACCAAGACCGAGACCCTCGCTGAAATCATCGAGTTTCAAGAACGGCTCAAATATCCGCTCCTGATTATCTGGAGCAATCCCACAACCCGTATCCTCAACGTAGAACGCCATAAAACGGGTATTCAACTGCTTGCAGCCGATGGTGATAGTTCCCTCGGTAGTGAACTTATCAGCATTGTGAAGCAGTTCACTGAGGATCTTCAGCACACTCTGCTTGTCAGTCGTCAAGCGGATGTCACGCTCAGCGGTCTCGATGTTCAACATCACGTCATCGCGATTCTTGAACAGCACATTACCTACTGCCTCGTGACAGAGCGTATTAGCGGTGACCATATCCTTACGTGGCAGTTCTTTTACTTTGTCGAGGTCTGAAGTCATCGACCAGTTGTCGATGATGGTAGAGATAATATAGCCGTTGTGTTGCATATCTCTCGACAGCATCAGCCGTTCCTCATCGCTCATCTCGCGGTGGCTCTCACGTAGAATCTGTGCAAAGCCGTTGATAATGTTGAGTGGGGTACGGATCTGATGTGACATATCCTGTATGAAAGCTGACTTGCGCTTATCAGACGCCTCGGCGAGGACTTTCGCCTCCATTAGTTCCCGGTTGCCTTGCTTCAACTCCGTTTTCATCCGCTCCAAATTTGCCACATAGTCGGCCAATGAGGTCTGCATGGCGGAGAAGCTGTTCTGCAATTGTCCGATGTCGTCCTTTCGGCGCGTCTGCGGGATGGCGGGATCAAAGCGTCCGTCGGCCATATTCTGTGTCGTGATGGCGAGCATCTGCAGACGGGTAACATTGCGCTTCACCACAAAATAGCAGAAGGTCCACAACAGTAACAGGCCGAAAACGATGATGGAGATAACGATATAGACAAAATGGTAATAACCTTTAAAGATATCACTCTTGGGACAGACGATGGCGAGCTGCCAATCGGTATGAGGCACCTGATTCTTGATAACCAAATTGCGATCGTAGTCAATAGCATCCGCTTTGTCGTTGATATCAGCCTTACTCGTGGCAATGGTCTTGCCGCGGCTATCGGAGAGCACAAAATAGCTTTCGGGGTAAAGCCGTTCTTGGAATAGTTCCTGTGTGAGCTTGCGCAACGAGATATCAGACGAGATGACACCGATGGCGCGTCCCTCGGCCGTCACTAAAGGCTTACAATATGAGATAATCAGTCCACGGTTGTTGCCCGTAATATCGTTACTGTCTGGAAACGGGTCGATCCAAAGGGCTTTACCACGCAGCATGGGGAGGCTGTACCAGTCCATGCCGAAATAGTAATAACTCTCATTGCCTTCCTGCGCCGTCTCGATATGATTCTCGCTACGCGATGAATAAGCAGAGAAAAACTTTCCCTGGTCTTTAAAGAAATTGGGTTCAAGGGCGATGCTGCAGCCATCAAGGATTGGGTTCAGCTCGACGATGTTACGCGAGAGCTGCAACAGGGCATCTGGACGGAGATTTTCCATGACCTGCCACTCGGTGTTCTGCGAAGCCACCTCCACCTCGCTGAGCAGCGCCATCATGTGTTGGGTAACATTGCTAAGCACCTGTGTAGCCTGGGAGATGGCGGCCTCGCGGGTAGCGGTACGTGAACGGTAGAACAACTCACCGATAGCCACCACAAACACAACGGTAGCTATCACTACGATACTCAGACTGAGACGTAGCGCAAACGAACGGCGTATCTGTTTAGCAATGATGTTCATGAGGCACTTTCGGTTTGAGGGTGATAGATATCCTCCTGAGCTGTACGCAGAAGTTCGTTCAACAGTTCGCCAACCTGATTGGCATCATTATCAATCTTGCCGACCATAGCGTCCATATAGTCGTCGGTCATATCCTGATATTCCTCACAGATGGTACGTGAGACGGCGGCGATGTCGGCCACAGGTCCTGACATACGCTTCGTCATGTTATGGAGTACCGCGTTCCTGATATGTTCCTCTTCCTTTGCTTGCTCATAGGCCTGTTGCAGTTCGGCATGACGCTCCTCGAGCACGGCCGACTGCTGACGCACCTTATTCACATACTTGCCCATAGATTGCTGCATGGCTTTGAACCGGCGCTGCAATTGGCCAATCTCGTCCTCACGGGTGCTGTCGGGGATGTCGCCTGAAAACTCATGTAGCATCATCTGGTGAGTGGAGTCGACCAATTTCTGCAAAGGCCGGACGCTACGTGAGACGATATACCATGTGCTCAGAAGCAGTAACAGCAGACCGATAGCCGTCACGATCTGTACGGTACGTCTCAGTTGACGGAAGGCGGCAAAAATGTCGCTCTCTGGACAAACCATCGCTACACTCCAGCCCGTATTCTTGAAAGGTTTAAAGAACACATGCGACAGTTCACCGTTGATGGTCATCGTACGATAACCGCTCTCACCGGCAATCATTGCTTCGCCGAGGCTTTCGAGAACAGGATCGGCATCTTTCAGCGAACTGGTGAAGACAGTCTCGTAAAATTGTCGGGTACTGTCAGGATGAACGAGGAAAGTGCCACCCTTGCCCAACAGGATGGTGTAGGAATTAGGAAAGGGCTTGGTAGCTGAAACGGTGTCGGAGAACCAGTCGAGACAAATGTCGACGGAGAAGGTGCCAACCACCTTTCCCGTCTTGTCGTGAATAGGCTGGCTATACGATGAAAAGATGTCCTGCACGACGATGCCCCATTCGGCATCTTCCTGGTAAGGTTCTATCCAGTAGGGACGATTGAGCAGTTTGGGTATCAGATACCAGTCCATGGTGTGATACTGGTAATAATCGGCTCCCTCATTCTCCGTCTCTATACTGTCACCGTTATTATAAGAATAGGCTGAGAAATATTCGCCTTTTTCTTTGTAATAAAATGGCTCGAACGAGATGCTGCAGCCATCGAGGTTCGGATTACTCTCCAAGACTTGACGACTATAATCGAACATCTTGTCAGGTTTGTCAAGGTTATCTTCAATGACCCGTAACATATTGTTGGCAGCAACTTCCACGGCACGCAGGGTGTTGTCTATATGCAACACGGTGCCATCGAGTGTCTGACGAGCCTTGCCCAAAGTGTCGGTACGGACATGATCCCGCGACTCTGTGAACATAAGGGTGAGAGCTGCCAAGAAGATAGCTGTCACCACGAGCACCGTCCACACACTCAAACGGGCTGACAACGATCGGCGGTAATCTTTCAGGCTTTTCATGGTACAGTCAGTTCTTCAAAGGTTACGGCACGTCGCAGCAGGTTGCACTCGAGCATCAAGCGACAGGCCTTCTCAACCATGTCACGACGCACCCGGAACTCGCGCTTCTTACTATCGGCATCGATTTGCAGCCTAAGCACCTCCTGCAGCATGCGGCGCTGCAAGGTCAGGTTGGTGGCTGCATGATCGCTGCGCACATATTTCATGACAATCTCCAATGCCTCCTCAGGATGGGCTGCTACCCACTCCCAACCTTTACGCGTTGCAACAGCAAACTGCTTGCAGGCCTTGGCATGATCGGCATAATAGCTGCGCTTCACGTAGACGCCCTGTTCCTGGATGTTATAGCCATGCTGACTGAAACGGTAGATGACGTCGTTGCCCATCTTGAACCCCGCCTGCAGTAACTCTAAATACTCGTTAATGCTTGTGGCCATCGTGGCATCGATGGCACCAGAGAGGAAGAGGTTGATATGACTGGTGCAGCGGATAATGTCGTAGTTGAGACGCTCTTTTTTACTGAGGATATAAGCCAGGTAATTGGGGTCAGAATTGAAGATGGCCACCTTCTTACCATTCATCTTCAGCGGATTGTTGTCCCAGCGCGAGATGAGCAGATTGCTGCTATTCATCGAATCCTGGAAGATATTCACCAAGGGGATGTCCTGTGCAATGAGATCCATGGCCGACATCAAAGAGAGCATAATGGCATCGGGCTGCTCACGCTGCAGAGTAATTAGCGGAGTGGTGGCCAAGGTGGGATGTTTAATCTCAATGTCGAGGCCAGCCTCCTTGTAATAGCCTTTCTCATAAGCCGCGTAATAACCGGCGAACTGTGCCTGCGCCGTCCATGAGGTCATCAGCACCATCTTCTCGGCCTGCACCTTCGGGGAGCAGAGCAACAGCATTACTGCGAGGAGTATGAGCCTAAGGGTAGATGGCATCGGCTGGTTGCTATTAAGTTATGAGTACCTACTTATCGGGGCAAAGATAGGAAGTTTTTCCGAGAAATGCAAGAAAAAACGCATTTTTATGACAGATATTTGGAAATCTGCCGGTTTTTTCGTATCTTCGCAGCGCTAAACAAACGTATTTTGATTATGACGCAAGAACAAAAATTCAACACAAAAGTGATTCGCAATGAGAAGTTTGGTGGCGAACGACCTCTGTTTGCTACCCATGATTTAAGATTGGAAAATGTAACTATTACCGATGGTGAATCGGGCATCAAGCAATGTCAGAACATCGAGGCATACAACTGCAAATTCTATGGAAAATATCCCTGGTGGCATGTCGACGGTGCCAAGATTGATAACTGCTATTTTGCCGAAGGCTCGCGCTCGGCCATTTGGTATACCAACGATCTGATAATGACCAACTCACGCATCGACGGTCCGAAGTTCTTCCGTGAAATGAAAAACCTGATGCTCGAAAACGTAGAGATTACCGATGCTGACGAGACCTTCTGGAAAGTGGACGGCATCCGCATCAAGAATGTGAAGCTGCATGGAGGCACCTACCCTTTCATGTTCTCACAGAATATCTATGTTGATGGTCTCGAAACCGACTCGAAATATGTCTTTCAGTATTGCAAGAATGTGGAGGTTCACCATGCAAACATTCTGACAAAAGACTCGTTCTGGGAGTGCGAAAATGTTACCATCTATGACTCCACGCTTGATGGCGAGTATCTGGCTTGGCATTCGAAGAACGTCAGGCTGGTGAATTGTCATCTCGCAGGAGAACAGCTATTGTGTTATACGGATAATCTGGTGCTTGAGAACTGCACTATCGACCCGATGTGTGATCGTATGTTCGAGTATTCCACCGTCGAGGCTGACATCCGTGGCCATATTGAGAATATCAAGAACCCGACATCGGGGCACATCGTCGCCGACAGCATCGGTAGTATCACCATCGATGAGAATGTGCGAGAGCCGAATAATTGTGTGATAGAAATAAGGAAATGAAGTACGATTTTGATGAATTGATAGACCGTCGTGGTACGGGATGTGTGAAATGGGATGAAAGCCCTAATTCTGATGTCATTCCCCTGTGGGTGGCGGATATGGACTTCAAGGCTGCGCCAGCGATTCAAGAGGCTATCCGGAAACGTGCTGAGCATGGGGTATTCGGATATGCTCATGTGGGGGAGGACTATTATAAAGCTGTCATCTCGTGGTTCCGTTGTCGTCATAACTGGACCATTCACCGCGAAGAGATTCTCTATACCACAGGTGTTGTACCAGCGATGAGTGTCGCCATCAAAGCCCTTACCATGCCTGGCGAAAAAGTGCTGATTCTCTCACCTGACTACAATTGTTTTTTCTCCTCCGTACGTAACAATGGCTGCGAGGTATTGGAAACCGTGTTACGTCGTACAGGCAACACTTTCGAAGTGGATTTCGAAGATTTTGAAACAAAATGTGCTGATGAGAAAACTACAGTCTTCCTACTTTGCAATCCTCATAACCCCTGTGGTCGTGTGTGGACCAAGGCTGAACTCGAGTGCATGAACGATATCTGCATGAAACACGGTGTAAAGGTGGTAAGCGACGAGATCCACTGCGAACTCGTTATGCCTGGTTATCAGTTCCAACCATTTGCTGCTGTCAGCGAAGCATGCCGTCAGAATAGTGTCATCCTGAATTCTCCATCTAAGTCGTTTAATATTGCAGGGCTTCAGGCTGCCAATATCATCTGTGCCCAGCCAGAATGGCATCGTCGCTTAGACCGTGCTATCAACATCAACGAGGTGTGCGACCTGAATCCTTTCGGTCCTGTAGCCCTCATCGCTGCCTATAACGAGAGCGAGGGGTGGCTCAATGCACTCAATGAATACCTTTGGGGCAACTACCAGGCACTCTGCACCTTTACAGCAGAGCATTTCCCCAAGTGGAAAATCTGCCGCTTAGAAGGCACCTATCTCCCCTGGATTGACATCACCGCCATAGGATTATCAGCACAAGATTATTGTGACCATCTGCTTAATGAGGCCAAGGTCTGGGTGAATCCCGGCACGATGTATGGACCTGTTTCTGGCGAAGGCTATATCCGAATGAATATCGCCTGTCCCCGCTCCCGTCTACTCGAAGCGTTGGAACGGATTAAAAAGGTTTCACTATAATATAATCCCCCCGCATAGCGGAGGGATTTTTTATGTTTTATTTGGTATTTCGCTTAATTTGCAGTACCTTTGCACCCAAAATAAGCGAAAGATGAAGAAATTATATATCGAAACATACGGCTGTCAGATGAATGTGGCCGACTCAGAGGTGGTAGCTTCGGTAATGCAGATGGCAGGCTACGAGACTACCGAGAACCTTGACGAAGCGAATGCCGTATTCCTGAACACTTGTTCCGTGAGAGACAATGCCGAGCAGAAGATCTATCATCGACTGGAGGCCCTCGCAGCCATTCGTCGCAAACATCCGTTGATTATTGGTGTTCTGGGCTGTATGGCAGAACGAGCACAGCAAGATTTATTAGACAATCACCACTGCGACCTCGTGGCAGGACCCGATGCCTATCTGAGCCTGCCTGATCTGATTGCACAGGCTGAGACAGGCCATAAGGCGATGAATATTGAACTGTCGACGACAGAGACCTATAAGGACATCGTGCCCCAGCGCATCGGACTGGGCCATAAGATAGGTGGTTTTGTAAGTATCATGCGTGGTTGCAACAATTTCTGTCACTATTGCATCGTGCCTTATACCAGAGGACGTGAGCGGAGCCGCGATGTGGAGAGCATCCTCAAAGAGGTGAGAGACCTGAGAGACCGTGGATTCAAGGAAGTGACGCTGTTAGGACAGAATGTAAATTCGTATAAAAGCCAGGATACGAACTTCCCTGCCTTACTTCGTCTGGTGGCGGAGGAAGCACCAGAGATGCGTGTACGATTCACCACCTCGCATCCGAAGGATATGAGTGATGAGACGCTGCAGGTCATCGCCGATGTGCCGAATGTTTGCAAGCATATCCATCTGCCCGTGCAGAGCGGTTCAGATAAGATTCTGAAACTGATGAACCGCAAGTATACCCGTGAATGGTATATGGACCGGGTCAATGCCATCCGCCACATCATCCCCGACTGCGGATTGTCGACGGATATCTTCGTGGGCTATCACTCCGAGACGGAAGAAGACCACCAACTCTCGTTAGACCTGATGCGGGAGGTGGGCTATGACTCTGCTTTCATGTTCAAATACTCAGAGCGTCCTGGCACTTATGCCTCGAAACATCTGCCCGACGATGTGCCAGAGGAAGAAAAGATCCGCAGGCTGAATGAACTCATCGCCCTGCAGACAGAGATCTCTGCCCAGCAGAACAAGAAAGACGAAGGCAAGACCTTCGACGTGCGCGTGGAGGGATTCTCGAAACGTTCGAGGGAGCAGCTCTGCGGACGCACAGAACAGAATAAGATGGTGGTATTCCCCAAGGCGGGACATCATATCGGTGAAACAGTGCAGGTGACGATCACAGGCT
>JAEEGL010236194.1_pt1 | contig 13714 bp, 8 predicted proteins | sample 9134231 | NCBI WGS metagenome assembly JAEEGL01 (sample SAMN16246548, study PRJNA631951) | gut metagenome | biome: gut microbiome; feature: rumen; material: fiber-attached | host: Bos | place: Iran: Karaj | collected 2018-10 | reverse complement strand
TAATTTTTAGTATCTATTTTAAATAAGCTTGTATTATTTTTTGTTATTTTAAAAAGAGGTTATCTTTGTTTCATATAATTATTAAAATTTTGTACTTGATTTTGATTATATGTTGGATTATTTGATTGATATAATTTTTTTTGATTGTTCTTTTCTTATTTTCTTATCTTTCTATTTTTTTTGTTGAATTTCATTTTTAATTATTTTTTTTTCTAATACTCTATATTTTAATATGTTAATTTTTTATTCTTGTTTTTTATAATAAATTTGAATTTTTATTATATTTAATTCATTATCCCATTTATTAATTTTATCATTTTGTTTATGTTATGTAAATAATTTCTTTCTTGATTTTTTAAAAATTTTTAGTTTTGTTGAATTTGAATATTTAATTGATTAATTTCATCTTCTATATTTTCATTTGTCTCAGGAGCATTATTTTTATTAATATATCTTTTATTAATTTACATTGGTCTTATAATTTAATAATTTCTTTATTTTGTTTATTTAATTATCGTTTAAATTTTATTGTGAACTTTCATCTTTTAAATTTTTAACTTTTGACTAACACCAACTAATTCAGTTTTTGAATTATATTTTTTATCTAATTCCTTTAATCGAATTTCTTGGTTTTTTTAATTTTCATTAATGTATCATATTATTTTTTTAAGTTCAATTAAATGTCTTTGTAATTCTTTAATTTCATCTTCATCTTTAATTGCTTTGTTATATCTATTATTTTTTTGAATTTGATTATTTATATCTTCTATTTCATCATTATATTTACCTATTTGGCTTTGAAATTCATTTGTTTTTTTATATTTTTTTCATCTATATTATTATCATATATTTTAGGTTGTTCTTTATTCATTTTATACTTTTCTATTCCTTCCTCTATTTGCTTTGAAATTTCTGATAATTGAGTTTTTAATTTTTATTTGTTGAAATTATGTCATCTATTGACATTTTTTAAGTTATATTTTATTATTATTTTTTCATTTAAATTGTTATAATTATTAGAATTTATTATTTGGAAAGAAAAATATTTTCATATTATATTTCTAAAATAAAAAGAAAAAAAAGTTAGAAAAATTAAATAAGTAAAACCACTGAAATTTCAAATAAAGAAATAGAATATAGAGAATTATTATTTTCTTTATATTTTTATTTAATGAATGAAATAAAAGGTGAAAATACTATATATAATAAAGAAGATTATAAAGAAATTTTCAACAACTGTGTGATTTATCAGAGAAATATAAATGTGTCCTATGGGTTCCTCGTCGTCTTTTAGTACTTTTCTTATAATACTATAGTATATTGTTCTCTAGTTTTATCTCCCTGGAATTGAATGAAGTCAAAAAGCACTTCATCCTAGCTATGACCTTATCCTGGAAAAGAACTCAGTGACATCAATGTTTGACTCCAATCTCCAAAGTATTTACAAAACAAAGTCATTACTTATTATATCATAAATCAAATGATCTTTAATCCTTCTTAACTTTTTGTTCTTTTTTATATTTAATTTAATATTTATTATATCTCCATAAAAGTCTTTTAATAAATTTTTAAATACCATGTATTATTTTTTAATATATTATTTCTGAAGATTTATATTAAATGTATGTATTTTTATTTTTTCTTTATCTTTTCATCTATCCCTCATTTTTAGTATTTGTACTTTCATAAATATTTTATTTAAAAATAAAACCTAAAAAATAATATATTCAAATTAAAAGAAAAATGAATAATTATGAAATTTTATCTCAAATTGGAAAAGGAAACTTCGGTACAATAACTAAAATAATACGTAAATCAGATAAAAAGATATTAGTATGGAAAGAAATAAATTATAAAGAAATGACAGAAAAAGAAAAGCAACAATTAGTAAGTGAAGTAAATATATTACGTGAATTAAAACATCAAAATATAGTAAGATACTATGATAGAATAATAGATAAAAAACAATCAAAAATATATATAATAATGGAATATTGTGAAGGAGGAGATTTAAGTCAATTAATAAAAAGACTAAAAAAAAAAAATGAAAAAATCCCAGAAGAAGTAATATGGAAAATATTATCTCAAGTAATATTAGCAGTAAATTACATTCATACATTTAAATCAGGTAAAATATTACATAGAGATATAAAACCTTCAAATATATTTTTAGATAAAGATAATAATGTTAAATTAGGTGATTTCGGTTTAAGTAGAGAATTATCAGAAGAATCAATATTTGCATATTCTCATGTAGGAACACCATACTATATGTCACCAGAGCAAATAGAAGAAAGCAAATATAATGAAAAAAGTGATATTTGGTCTCTTGGTTGTTTCTTATATGAATTATTAACTTTTCATCCTCCTTTTCAAGCTAAAAATCATATTCAATTAGCTAAAAAAATTACTAATTGTGAATTAGAAAAAATTGATAGTTATTATAGTGAAGAATTATGGAGAATTATTACTTGGATGCTTAAAGTTAATTATAATGAAAGACCTAACAGTGAAGAATTATTGGGAATTCCTAATGTTTCTGTTAGAATTAAAGAAAGGAAAATTAAAGATTATTATTCTAAAATTAAAGAATTTGAAGAAAATTTGAAAAAGAAGGAAAAAGAATTGGTTGATAGAGAGAATACTGTTAGTTTAAGAGAACAATTGGTATTAGAGAAAGAAAATAAAGTTAAGAATAAGGAAATTGAATTATGTGAAAAGGAAAAAAATTTAAATGAAATTGGGAAGAAAATTAAAAGTGGGAGTTTTAGTACCAATTATTCTAATAATATGTTAAGTAGTAATATTAGTGATAATAATAATAATATTAATAATAATAATATTAATAATTGTTTTGGTGGAGATGGAAATGGAAATAATGGAAGTTATGGAGGTTCTAATGAAAATCTTAATAATGTTCCTTTAAGTAGTAATTATATAAAAAGGAATTCTAAAAATTGTGATTCTAAATATTATTCGAATACTTATCATGAAAATAATAATTATGATGATTTTAGTCCTATTGATACAAATAATAATATTAATAAATCTATTTCATCCAATAAAATGATGGATAATTATACTGAATGTAATTTAAATAATAATATTCATAAGAATAATAATATTAATATTAAGAATAATAATATAAATATTAATAACGATAATTTTAATAATCATATAAATATAAATAATAATTCTAATAACATTCATTTTCCTACTAATTATTCCACTCCAAAAAATAATAATTATAATAATACTCTTTCAGGAAATAATTCTCCAAATTATATAAATTATTCATCTAATTTAACATCTCAATCAATTCACCATTTAGCAACAAATTCAAATACTTCAATTAAACAAACTTTAGAAAATGAATATTCAAATAGTCCAAATTACAATTTAAATTATTTGAAAACTAAAAATTCATTTGATTTTAAATCAATTGATATAAAATCAAATAGAAAAAATAATTATAGTAGAATACCAAAATCACAAACTTCTTTTAAATTTGACCCTTCATTATATGAATCAAATGATATTTATTTAACTCCATCAAATACAAATAGACAATTTATTGAAAAAAAAAATTTAAAAAGAACAAACACTCCAAAAATTACTTCTATATCAAATAGATATTATAATATTACTCCAAATAAAACTTTTTCAAATAAAATTAATAATAATAATAGTATTGTTTCTTCTTATTATTCTAAATTTATTAAAAGAACTAATTCTGGAGTTTCTATAAATAAAATGATTGAAAAAAATAGAAATTTTTCAGCAGGAAAAAATAGTTACAAAAAATTTAGTTATATTCAAAAATAATTGATGTAAAGTTTTAATATTACAAAGTTTATTTAAGTTTTTTTTTTAAAAATAACTATTTAATTTAAAAAATCAGTGTTTAAGCAATAAATATAAGAATCAATTTAATATTAAATCTATTTTAAATAATATTAAATATTTACAAAGCAATTTAATCATTTGATTGTATAATAATTAATATTATTTTTCAGAATGCTTTAAGTTAACATATAAAAATTCATACAATATCTCTTAATAAAATTCTTTTATATTCATTAAAAATATCAGAACTTATATAAGTCTCAAAGTTAAAAATAACTAAAAGATTATATTCAATAAAATTCAATTGTTTTAAAGGTATTCCTGAAATTTCAGAATAATAATCATTTTTATAAAAATTATCTTCATTTGTTTTTATTGATAATAATATACAAGAAAATAAAATTTTATGTATTGTATATTTATTTAGATTTACATTTTTAATACATAATCTATCAATATAAATTAAGCTTGAAATTAAAGTATTTTCTTCAATTTTTGAATACATAATTATTCTTTTTAAATAATCATAAATAGATATTTGTGGAATAATTAAACTATTAAAAATTTCTGTTATTGATTCTTTAACTTTAATTTTTGAATTAAATGCAGATTTTTCAATTAATATTTTTAAAATTTCAGAAATTTCATAAGCTATTTTAAATAAGGGATTATTAAAATCATCTTTTTTCATTTCATCTAAATCTACTTCAATACTTGAATTAGATAATTCACTATTGAATGAAGAATTAAATGAATCATTTTCTGTTTTAGATTCGCTTTCTTTTGTTATAAAATAAGTTGACATTTTTGATATTTTTTATAAATATTATTATATATTATAATTTATTCTTATATTTTTAAAATATTATTAATTATTAATTTCTAAATAATTGTTTTTATTTTTTTATTTAAGATAGATTTTAATAGGTTAATAAATTTTAAATTTCTTTTAAGTTTTGAATTCTTTTTTATTGATACGATATGAAATATTTATTGTTTTCCTTTTTTGTTAAAAATTGTAATAAAAATATATATTTTATATAAGATTATAATTATTGAAAATTAAGTAAGTTTTAGCTTTTAAAATATGAATGCTTTTACGATTTTTTCTTTTTTTTCTTTAGAAAATTAAATACATTAAATTTATAAATGACATTCATTTTTATATTTAATAGAAAAAATAATTAAAATAACTTCCACATTTATTGTTTTCTAAATTAATTTCCATATTTTTCCTTCTTTAAACAAAGAATCAACTATTATATCTTCATTTGATTCTATTTCTATAAAGTGCAATATCAATTTTACATTTTCTATTAAAAAAATTTTGAATAATAGTTAATAAAAAATTATAATTATTTTAATTGACTTTTTTCTTCTTCTTTATTAGAATCAGTATAAACTAATATTTATTTGAATTATCTATTTTCGAAATTATATCTTTTAATTTTTATTTTTTTAATTCTTTTGAAATCACTATTGAATAAAAAGAACCATTTTTATTAATAAATATATAATTTTTCAAACAAAATTCAATATTAAAAAAATATTATATAGAAAAATGAATCAAAGACCTCTATCAGCTAAACAAAAAAATAATATAAAAAAAGTTGAAAAAAAGTCATATACAGGTAATAAAGCTTTAATAAACTATTGGAATGAAAAAAATAAAAAATCAGAAGAAAAAGGAGAAAAAATTCGTAAAGAAATATATGATAAACAATATAGTGAAATGAGGGAAGCTCCAAAGATGGATTTAAATAGTAAAAAAATTGTAAAAAAAATTTTAAGAAATAAACCAAGTGAAAATATTAATAATTCTGAAATTAAAAGTATAAATTCAGTTAGAAGTTATTCAAATCATAAAGTTTGTTTAACTGATTATAGTAATATTTTTTCAAATAGAAAAAAAGATGAATATAATTTAAGATCCCATACTTTAAGAAAAGTAAATAGAAATTCAAATAATAAAATCAAAATAAAACAAACAAAACCAATTATAAAAAATGAAAAAAATATTAATCATTTTGGTTATTTAAAATATGATCCTGTTAAAGTTAATGAAGTAAGACATAAAGTGCATGAAATTTTTGATTCTAAATGTAAGAATAATACAAATCAACAAATATCAGATAGTTATTATAATTATATAAATAAAACTCCAAATAATGTAAAATCAAATAGTAATGATAATCAAATTCATTCTTTAATTGAACAGAATTGTAATAATGAAAGAGTTAATCCAAAAATTAATTATTTAAAGGAAAAAACAGAACAAAATAAAAATATTGATAATCATCAAGAGAATATTTCAAATATTAATGAAGAAAAAAAAATAAATGATAAACTTGAAGAAATAAATAATAATAATAATGAAAATAAAAATGAAAAATTAACAGAACATAATTTAAACACTAAAATGGAAAAAGAAGAAAATATAAAAAATATAAATCCTGAAACTCAAATAATTAATAAACCAATTGAAGTACCTAAAATTCAAGTTTTAAATAATAAAAATAATCCTCAAGTTGAAAATGAAGAAATTAAAAAGATTAATAATGATCAAAATGAAAATAATAGAACATTAAATAAAAGAAGTAATGACCTGAAAAAATTTATTTTATTTGCAAATAATTTAAATTTTCCTCTTAATATTTCTAAACCAGAAGAATCAAGAAATATAAAAAAATTTTTTTATCAAAAACCAAATTCAAATAATGAAAATCAATTTTTAAATTTTGAATTAAACAATAAAAAATTTTTAAAAATAAATGATAATAACATATATCCAAAAATAAGACCAAAACCTAAATATCAATAAAATTTAATTGTATAATTTTTTTCCAAAAAAAGAAAATCATTTTAAATTTTTTAAAATAAATTTTTTAAGAAATATTAAGTTATATCTATATTATTAATCATAAAATACCATATAAGATTTCATAATTTTTTATTGTCTCCAAATGTTAAATAAATTTTTTAATCCCAAAACTAAATTTGAAAAAATAAATTAAAATTGCCTAAATATTTATATTTATCTTTTATTTATTATGTTTCTTTCATTATTAAATAACATAAAATGAAAGAAATAAAAATATTTACAAAAAGCAATTCATTTTTTTTAAATGAATAAGATAATAAACATTTAAATAAAATCAATTTTTTTGATTAGGATGAATATAAATAATAGTTCCAAATTTACTTCTTATTCTAAATGAAATACAATTCCTATTATAATATTTATCTTTTTTACAATTACTGAAAATATGATTTAAATAAACATGATTAGGAATTTTAATACTTTGAAAAGTTTCTCTAATTAAATTATTTTTCATTTTATTATAAACATATTTCTTTTCTCCAACAATAGGATAATTATTAAAATCAAAAGAATTAATATAATATTGAGGTAAATTAGGAGGATCAGAATTTAATTGTTCTTTTAAAGGATATAAATTACCATAAATTTTCCTTATTTCATCACTTAAAAAAATCGAAGCATTTCTATAATTTGTTTTATTATTCTCATTATTAATATTATTTTCATTAATAGAAGAATTTGCAGTATTTTGATTTTCTCTTTCTTTTTCTTTTTCCTTTTCTCTTTCTTTAATAATTAAATTTAATTCTTTAGTATTATCTAAAACATTATTAGTATTATTATTTAAATCAGTAACAGTAGGATAAAAATTAGAACATTTCCAAATATTATCAACAATAAATTTAAACTGATACTCTCCTTTAGGTAAATATAATGTTAATTCATAAAAATTATTTTTTTCATTTTTTGTCATTGTAAATCTATGACTCCAACCACAAAAAGATCCTGTTATTAATATATTATTTCCTCCTTCTTTCCATTGAAATAAAGTTGGAATTTTTATATTATTTATTTGTTCTGATATATATTTATTTTCATTATTTTTATCACTTATTGAACTATTTCCACTTAATGAATTTCCATTTAATGATGTTGTATCTGTTTTTACTCCTTTATATGATGATGAGTCATTAAAATATATTTGAGATTGATTTTCTTGACTTATTTCTTGGTTTGATTTTTTTGTTTTTTGATTTGAAACTTTTTTATTTATAGAATTTGTTGAACTATGTTGACTTCCCATTTTTAATTTTTTTTTTTAATATTTATTTTTTATATTTTTTTAATATTTTTCACCATTTTTTTCAATTAACTTTTTACTTATTTTTTATTGTTATTTATTATAAATTTTATTCTCTTGATTAATAATTATTAGTTTTTTTAAATTAAAAAAAAAACAGTCAAAAAAAATTAAATTTTGCTGGAAAAATATTTATTTTTAAACGCTCTTACATCAGAGTGTTAGAAATAAATTTAAATAAACTAATATAAAAAATAAATATGATAAATATGATAAACTTTAGATATACTTAACTTAAATAAATTAAAAGAAGAAGACCAAATAAATATAATATAGAAAAATTAATGATAATCTAATTTTTAAATCAATTATTAATAAAGAAGATAATTTAAATAATACAATTTTTATATTTAGAATTTTTTGAAAAATTTTAATAATTAAACATTAATTAATAAATAAATATTTTTTTTATCAAATTAGAAATGATTAAAAGTTTTTTGGATGAAATAAAAAATAGAATGAAAGAATCAAAAGAAAAGCAATATAAAATGTTTAAAACTAGTAGAAATAATTTGAAATTACTAATTTCAAAAGATTATAATACAATAGATGAAAAAGATAAACAATATAATAAACAATTAACATCAACTTTTCACAAATTTTCATTTCTTTATAAAAATTCTTTTAAAAATAAAAGAAAATACTATAATTATAGTATGACCAAAAATATGGATTCAAAAATAAGAAGAAGAATAATGTTTACTGATTCTTATTATCCTGTTTCTCTTAAAGATGAAGAATTAGGTAAAAGTTTAGAAACTCAAATTTTTTTTAAAAAAGTTCATCAAAGCATTAATATTATTGAAGAATTAGATAATGAAGATATTATGATGAAATTTCTTCCAAATAATTCTTTTGACATTTTTCATGAAGATTATAAATTTGAAGATAAGGAAAAATATAAAAATATTATTGACTATTTTCTTCATGAAATTGAAAATTATAAAATTTCCTTTTTAGATCATCAAAACACTTTTTATAAATTAAAAAAATATGGTAATGAAAAAATTGAATTATATTTAAAGTCATTAAATATAAAAATATCAAAAGAAAAAGAATTAATTTATGAATGGACATTACCTTTAAATATTATTCCTTTTTTTTATTCTATTAATCATAGAGAATTTGTTTTTTTTATAACAAATTTAATGATAATATCAAATGATAGTATAATATTTGATAAAAATTTAATCGAAAAAATAATGAAAGAAATGTCAAATCAAAATATGTTTTTTAATAAAGATTCAACTTTTTTTGAAAGTGTTAAAAATATCAAATTTCCTTTAATTTTTAATGATGAAGAATATGAATTTGAAATTTTATTACCACATATTGAATTAATTAAAGAAAATTCCTTTAAAATAATTAAAAATGTTGGTAAAGGTTTAATGTATTATTTATTATCAAATAATTTTTATAATTGGGGAAATATTTGTTTATGTTATTTAAGTTCTTTTAAATTCTTTAGAAATATAGTTAAATCACTTTATAAAAATGAAAATGAAGATGATGAAATAAAAATATATAATATAGATAATTTATATGAACCAAATTTTATGGTAAATAAATTTTTAAATAATGAAGGAAGACAAACAAGATTATTTTTCATTTGTGAATTAGCAAATAATACAACAAAAAAATTTGCTTTTTTTAGATTATATTTTTATAAAATAGAAATAGTAGTAAATGGAAAAGATTATAAATATGATTTAAGTTTTAATGATATGAAAAAATTATTTAATTTACAAAAAAATTATAAAGTAGATGATATAATCAATAAATGTATAATTACTAATTTACAAAAAGAAAAAATATTCTTTTCTTTAGATTTATTAAATGGATATAATATTAATGAAAATTTTTTTCATCCAGAAAAAAATATTAAAACTTCAATATATATAAAAAATGCAAGAATTCATTGGAATGAATTTTCAAAATCAAATACTTTAAAAGCAAAACAAATTAGTACAGAAACTTATAATTTAGATTATGATTTAATTGAAAGTTTAATAGATAATCCTTTAAATTGTTTTCCATTAAATTTTTCTATTAATTTTAATAGTGTTTTACAAAAAATTTCACAAAGAAAAAAAATCCATTTAAGAACTATGAAATCTTTAAAAGGAGTTAAATTTCCACAAGGTGAAACCTCAAATATTTTAAGAAAAAATATTAAATCTTTTACAAGGAAACAAACTTCTATTAATAAAGGGAAAAAAATGGAAATATTAGAAGATGAAGATTAAATTAATTTTTTTTCAATTTAATTTAATTATTAATGGTATTAATTTTATAAAACATCAAAAATAAAATAAATATAAAAAACTAATTATATTTTTATTTTTTTTTAAATAATTCTCCAATTATTATTATTATTTTTTTCAAAATTTGTTAAAAAATTAAATCCTTCAATTTTATGTTTTCATTACTATTTATAATTATAATTTATTGAATTGTTCTTAACTAATATTAGTAATTTTCTTTAAATTAAATGATTATTCACAATTAAATAATTAATTAATACTATAAAGAAATTTAAATTAATTAAATTGTTGCATTTCTTCTTTTTTATTTTCTTTTTTTTTCTCATTTTTTCTTTCAACTTCTAATTCTTCTGAAATTTCAAATATACTTTTACAATGATTTCGAATTAATTTATATATTATTTCATTTTTTTCATTTTGTCCTGATTCATCATTAACAATTTTATTAATAAAACTTATATAAAATTGATATTGATCTCTTTTAAAAGTAGGAATTTCAATAAAATATAAAATTTTATAAATTAAATCAATTAATTTTTTCAAAGTTTCAATTTCTTCTTTTAAATTATTAATTTCATTAATTTTCATTTGAATAGAATTTAAATCAATTTGGAAAAAAAATTGTTGAATAATAGATAAATTTGAATTTTCTTTTAATTCTTGATTTTTTTTTTTCAATAATTCAATTTTATCTTCAAATGTTTGATTGAATTTATATAAACATTGAATAGCTTCAATCATTGAAGTAGTATTAATTAATTCAGTACTAACCCATTCATAATAAGTAGTATATAAACTTTCATATTTAGTTTGATACATTGTTTCAGTTAAATTTAATTCAATAGTATTTTTATTTAAAATTTCTTTTTTTTCTTTTGATAGATCTAACATATCATAAATTGAATTTTCAGTATCAAAATTATTTTCATAAAAATTCTTAATTAAATATTCAGTTTCACTTTGAACATTTTTTGCTTCTGTAACAACATAATTTAAAGTATCAAAAGTTTGCTTAGTTTTCATTAAATTTAAATAGAAACTTTGAACTTTTAATTTTTCTTTTTCAGATAAATGTAAATCTTGTAAGAAATTAAAATAATTAGAATATATTTTATAAATATCAGAAATAGGTCTTTGATAAATTTCCAAAGGTAAATCTAAGAAACTTTCATTTCTAGGTTCTAAAAAGATTTTAGTTTCATAAGAAGATGCTAAATGAGGAGAAGCAGCTAATCTATTAATAAATTGTTGTAAAAATTTTTTTCTTAAATTAATAAAACCATCATCTAAATTACCAAAAGATTTTTTAGGTGGAATTTGATGAATGACTAATCCAGGCCAATTATATTGTAATAATTTTCTAAATTGAATAAATTCAGAATATCTTCTATATACAGCAAATTCTTTTTCATTTATTTTCCCTTCAATATTATATCTAATATAATTAAAAAAAGTTCCTTCTTCCATTGTATAATCTCTCACATTAACTTCTAATTTAAATTTTAACATTGAAGGATATGAATGTATTATTTTTGATTCTTTTATTAAAGAAAGATAAGTTTGAATAAAAGAATATTTACTTTTAAAGATTATTGAATCTTCATTAATATCTCCTTTTGAAGTATATGGAATTATAAAATTTTCAACGTCATCTACTTGACTTAATGATTCTCTTTCACTATCAAATTCATATAATGATATATTTTCATCATAATCTTTTTGAGAATATATTATTGAATCTAAACGAAGTGGAGTTGTTACTTTCAAAGAATTACTAAATTGAATTTTTGAACTTTTTAATTTATTTAATTCTGATTTTGTTTGTAATAATGGTTCTTCCATTTATTTATTATTTTTTATTTATTCTAATTTATTTTATATAATTTTTTAATATTTAAAAAAAGGAGATATTCTTAAATTAAATGACTTATTAAATTTATCTTATTAATAAATATTGTCGTTTTTTTTTATATTTAATCGCCAAAAATTACTCTAAAAATAAACAATATTTCTAAATAAAGCAAAAAAATAAAAAAATATGTCAATCGAACATTCAAATTTGAATTTCCACAAAAACTATTATAATAATAAAAATATCATATCCAAAAGAAACAACTCTCAAAATACAAAATCATCAAATAAAAAAATTTTGAAAATAGAAAATGAAAAAACAAATAATATTGAAGAGGAATATATAAATTTATCATATAAAAACAATAAAACTAAATTAATTCCTAATTCAAATATTCATAATAAAAAAACAGAAAATGAATATAATAATAATTTCAGAATAAAATTTAAAACAGAAATATGTCATTTTTATGAAATAAATAAATTTTGTAAATATGGTGAAAATTGTGCTTTTGCTCATGGAGAATCAGAATTAAAAAATAGAAAATTAAGTTTTAATTATAAAACAAAACCATGTAAGCAATTTTTTGAATTAGGTTATTGTTCTTATGGAAGTAGATGTCAATTTAGTCATAAACAAAAATTTAAGTCAATTTCTTATTTAAAACTTTTAACTAATTTTCCCTTTGAGAAAATTAGTGATAATATACTTTTAAAACCTAGATTTGATACTTTTGAAAATTTGGCACACTCTAATTTAAAACAAGTTAAAGAATGTAGAATTCAGTTATATCAAGATTTATTTAATGTTAAATGCTTTTTTGAGAAAAGGAATAATAATAATTATTTGAATTTCTTTAACTTTTGAAATTTCAATGTTTTTATCAGTGCCAAGTTATTTTTTTCCATTTTTTTTCTTTTTTTTTTGATTTATTTTATCTGTATTTTTTTCTTTTAAAATATTATTATTTAGTTTGAGTAGATAAAATAGAATAAATTGTATAGAATTAAATTTAACTTTTTAATAACTGTAAATATAGGAAACAAATTTTAATTTTTTCTTTTAATATTAAAAATTAAAAAATATATTAAAATAAAACACCTATAAAAATTTAAATAACTAAAAAATAAAAAACTTAAATAAATTTGGAAAAAAAAGAAATAAAACTCAAAATATATCTTAATTTATAATTAAAAGAATGAATTAATGGTCTTTTCTTTATTTTATAAGGGTTAAAAATTTAAATGAATAATTGTTAAAATAAAATAAATCATAAATATTTTAAAATGTAATTCTTAGTCATTTTTTTTATTTCAGATATTATTTTATTAAAATATTATTTAAATAAAAAAAATTAAAATAGAAAATATAATAATTAAATAATAGGGAAGAAATATAAAGTATATTTAAAAATATATATTAATTATAAAAAAAAGAAAAGAATAAGGAAAACAAAAGTTTTTATTATTTTGATATTAAAGAAATGGGGATTGGGGATTGGGGATTGGGGATTGGGGATTGGGGATTGGGCCCAATCCCCAATCCCCATCAAAATAATAAAAACTTTTGTT
>JAEEGL010095872.1_pt1 | contig 13714 bp, 8 predicted proteins | sample 9134231 | NCBI WGS metagenome assembly JAEEGL01 (sample SAMN16246548, study PRJNA631951) | gut metagenome | biome: gut microbiome; feature: rumen; material: fiber-attached | host: Bos | place: Iran: Karaj | collected 2018-10 | reverse complement strand
TCCAAAAACTCAATGACAGAAGCCAACTGCTTGCTTGTCCTTTGCAATCGCCTCATTATGATGCTGGGCAAACAAATTGAGAATCAACTTGAGGCATTCAAGGAGGAAGGAGGCTTTTCTGAAGCCTTGTCAGCTGAAAGGCTAGCCCGTAGGACGGAGAAAAGTGCCCAAACCGATGCGCCCCTTTGTCCAAAATGCGGGAAGCCGATGATAAAGCGTATGGCCAAAAAGGGCAAAAACGCTGGTAATGCCTTTTGGAGTTGCTCAAGCTATCCAGAATGTGATGGAACGAGGAGCGTTTGAGGATTCCGGTTGATTCTTTCGTAATATCGTAATGACGGAATAACGATATTACGACAACTATAACAAACCAATCAAAATCCAATGAAATAACACAAATACCCGCAAACTACCGCCACCAAAGCATTAACTATCTTTGCTTTCAAGAAACTCCTTTTGCTCTCGGCAAGCAATGGCAACGAGGCATGGCCGTCCTGCGAGATGGAGCTGGCCAGCAGCACAGAGAAAGGCACTGTTCCCGTGGCAAACAAGGTGACAAACAGCAAATGCGGCCCCGATTCAGGGATGATGCCCACCAAGACAGCCAACAGAATCATCCACGGAATATTATTGCTGATAAGGGCTTCAATGTCAAAGTAATGCAGCCCGACCTGGATGACGAGCAAGGCGCCGAAGGTCCAGAGGAAGATGCCCAGAAAATGCTTGCGGATGATGTGCTCCCAGAGGTGTTCCTTGACGATATGTTCGGGTGCTGTGGCGATGAACCACACTACGAACATACTAACGACAGCGAAGATGAGGTTCATCCAATACTCGTCGAAGATGTTCAGGTGGGTGTGGATAGCTACTTCGTGCTTGTGCTCCAGCATACCGAAGGCGAGTGCCACGATGAAGAGGATGACGCCGAGCAGCAGGGCAATACGCTCAGCGCTGGCATGGCGCATATTGCGGAACGATGCTTTTTCGGGCCTGTGTGTTTCATCGTGGTGGTCTTCCTTATGGATTTGGTAGCCGTCTTCGCAGCCTTCGTGTCGGGCTTTGTTGTTCGCCTTGGAAAACTTATCCACCAACCAGCCGACAAGGATGGCAATGGCGAACAAGACCACCATCAGCAGCAAGGCCTCCTTGGGTATCATGGCAAGTATAATGAAGGCCTCATCGCCAGAAGAAGCAATCATCATAGCGATTAATGCCCCAAAACTCAGCAGCTTATGTGAATACATCGACACGGCAGCAAAACCACCCATGCAGCCCGGAATGATGCCCAAGCCTGCACCTAGAACCACTTGCCCGAAGCGGTTTTGGTGCAACCGCGTGAACCATTTACCGTGCGAGTGAATGTTGACATATTCAATCATCAGCATCATGATAATCACTAGGCCGGTGATTAAGACGCTGTTTCTTAGCACATCCAAAAACAAATGCAAAAACTCGTGCATGGGTTGAAAAATGAGCGGCAAAAATAAAAAGTTTTATCTTTGCAGCAAAATCCAAAACAATGAAAAAAGAAGACTGTTTTTATCTGGGAACGGTGGCCAAGACCCATGGATTGAAAGGGGAGGTGACCCTCAAGGTGGAGGCCGATGACCCATCTGCATACCTCGAGATGAAGCACTTCTTCCTCGAAATCAATAAAGTGCTAACCCCTTTCTTCGTGGAGAAGATTACGATGAGTGGCAATAAGTTCTTCATCGCCGTTCAGGATGTGAAAACCATTGAGGCGGCGCAACATCTAGTCGGCAAGCAAGTTTATCTGCCTTTGGATATGCTGCCCAAACTGAGTGGCAAGCAGTTCTATTTCCATGAGATTGTTGGTTTCATAGTAGTTGACACAGAAAAAGGCGAACTTGGCCCAATCAGTCAAGTGCTGGAATATCCCACCCAAGCTATCCTGCAAGTGATGAAGGGGAAGAAGGAAATCCTTATCCCCATCCTCGACCAAGTGATTCAACAGGTTGACCGCGACAACAAGATTCTCACCATCACTGCGCCAGAAGGCTTGATTGACATGTATTTGCAATGACCGATACGCGCCCCTTCCATTTCAAGCATTTCAGCCTATTCCATCATCGCTCGACGATGAAGGTGGGCACCGATGCCATTTTGTTGGGGCGTTGGACCGAAGTCAAGCCGACGGATGTAGTGCTTGATATTGGCACAGGCTGCGGCCTTTTGCCTTTGATGCTTTCGCAGAAGGGAGTGGCTCATGTGGATGCAGTCGATATTGACAAGGTTTCAATTGAGGAGGCGATGGTCAATTTTGAGGCCTCGCAGTGGCGCAATCATCTGAAGGCCTATTGTGTAGATATTGTTGATTTTCAAATGGATAAGAAATACAATCTCATTATATCCAACCCTCCGTTCTTCAACAGTTTTTCGAAATGCGACTCGGAGCGTAAGAGCCGAGCGCGGCACAATGATGCTGGCTTGTCGTATGCCACGATTTGCTATGAGGTATGTCGACGGATGCAGCCCGAGGGTCGTTTTGCTTTGGTGCTTCCCGTTGATGTGTCGCCCGATTTCCTGAATACCGCTGGTCAATATGGTCTTTATTTGCATAAGCGGATGACCATCGTCCCGGTAGATGGCAGAGAGCCCAACCGTGTCAATCTGGAATTAGGGTTTGGGAAATGCGACAACGTGAGAGAGGAGACCTTTGTCATTCGCAATGTGGACAAGCGTTTCACGTCGCAATACAATGAGTTTCTGAAGGATTATTATTTGGGGTTGTAAACCATGACCAGTGACTATGACAATGACCGCCTCGACATGATGTATAAGCGGTCATAGTCATTGTCACAGGACATAGTTGGAAATTCATTGCCCCTTCTTCGACGCTTCTTTGTTCGCTTTGGCTCTGTGCTCGTTGAAGAGATACACTACCCTTAGCGTGATGCTGTTGTTGTATTGTGTCCTGATTTGGTTGGCTAAAACTAGGCTTGAATCCTCATAGAACATTCTATAGCGGATAGGTCGTAAAGAATATTGATAGCGCAACTCGGCATGAAGACCTTCCCAGATACGAAAACGAAGGTCGGCGCAGATGTTGAAATCGTCAGGACGGTAAGTGTTGGAATTGGCGACCACTTCGGAGATGTATGTGGCATTGGGGTATTGTTTGACAACGATTTCATTAAGTTCGTCAATGCTGACAATTTGGCCAATATCAGGGAGGTTATCGGCTTCCTGACGCCAATGTAACTTACCGTCTCCTACACCTATCTCGACTCCTTCATACTTGGAAGGCTGCCCGTTCATTAACTCGGTGAGGCCAACCAAACGTCCGTATGAAACACCCAGACCGACAGAAACTACATCCTTGTCGGTCAGATAAATCATGATAGGGATTTCGGCATAGTTGAGCTTTAGGTTGTAGGCATAGGGGAAAGAACTGTTGGAGACTATGGCGTTACGCTTGTATGCACCTTTTTGGTTGAAGAGTACTTCAAGTCCGATATCCAAATAGTTCGTGATGGGAATTAAAGCACCCGCTCCAGCGTGTATGCCAAGTTTTTTGAAACCGTAACATTCGTCGCCATCAACTTGGGTAAGGTTACCGCCCAAAAACAATTCGCCTTTGATGATTTGCGCATGAAGCAGGGTAGGAGTGGCAACCATAAAGGCCATAATAAGGGCAAATATTCTTGATTTCTTCATTTCTATGGTATTTTTTTGATAACTCTTTTGGGCTTGGATTATTGTGATGGGAATGAAAAAACGTTTACTGTCCGCTTAAGTCTTGATACCTGCGACGGGCAGTCAGATAAGTGATTTGTCGATCAGTGATGGCGTTTTTGGCTTGCAACAATAATGCATGGGCTTCAAGCACATCGGTGATGGTGTTCATGCCGGCGCGGTAGTTGAGCTCGGCGAGGCGGTAGTTTTCTTTGGCCATATCCAAGGCGGCCATATCGGATTGCATCAAGGCTTCGGCTTCCACCATTTGGTTATAGGCTTGTTTCACCTGCAAATTCATCTTTTCTGTCAGGTCTTTCTGCATCAGTTCCGCTTCTTGGATAACAATGTCGTGCTCTTTTAGTTTGTGAGAGGTCTCCCACCATTGTGTCAATGGAATCGACACTTGGGCAAGTGCGATGGCGTTGCCTTTGTATCTATGGATGAGAAATCCGTATGCGAATGTACCACCAAAGCCGACTTGTGGCAAGGCTTCCCCTAACGTCAGTTTTTTGCGTAGGTGCTCTGCATCGATCTGAAGTTGAAGAAGCTGATGCTCTGGACGGATAAAATTATCTTGGGCTACAGCCACAGGAGTGCTCTTCATCAAGAAGCATGTGGCGTCGAGAGTCAATCCTGCTTCAGGGTATTTGATGCCGATTTGCTGACAGAGCAGTTGCGAGGCCAAAACGATGCCGTTGTTGAGTTGCATCTGTTTGGCTTTCAATTCGTTTTGCTTTAAGGACAGACGGAGCTTGTCGCTTTTGGTGATGAGACCGGCTTTCAAAGCTACGTCAACGATGCGCTCAAGACTGTCGGTGAGCGAAAGAGCCGATTCCAAGGTCTGCACTTTGTCCTTCAAGCCCAGCACAAGGTAATAGGACGATTCGATGTTTTCGAGCATGTCACGCTCTGAGACTTCTGCTTTGAGTCGGGCAGCTTCGACACCGACATTGGCCAGTTTGTTGCCGTTCATAATGCGTCCGCCTGCATATATGGGCATCATGGCTAGGGCATTCATTGTGTGGCCCGCTTTCAAGAGATAGATTTCGGTCGGCAATCCCATATTGAGGCCTTCGGGATCGTTTAACGAGGTGATGAGCGCCGAAAGGAAAGCACTCAAGTCGTCGTCCTGAATGTCGTTGATACCATATTCGATAAAAGGATGGGCGGCATAGTAGGCCATAGAGGAAATCGACACCTGCGGGAAGTATTTGGTGAACACCTGTGCCTTGACTTGTTGTGCCTTTTCGATTTCCAGCTGGTCAGTTTGTAACTGGATGTTATTGGCTTTGGCTAAGGCAAAGCAGGAATCGAGCGTCAGCACTGAGGTTTGCGCTTTGAGTCCTATGCATAGCAGGGTTAAAATAAAGGTGATGATATGACTTTTCATGACTGTGCGTTGTTTTCTTCATTTTTGTTTTTTTCCTCGTTTCGCTTGTCGCGTTCGTCGAGTCGGTCGAGGAAGCGTTGGTTGGCTTCCTTCAGGCGTTTCTGGTCGCGTTCGCCTGCATCGAAGGCCAAACAATAGGCCACGGGCAGTACGGTGACGACCAAGGGGAAGGTGAAGATGGTGCCGAAGCAGATGACCACGCCCATTGGCTCCCAAAGCAGGGTCTTGGCCAAAATCATCGGGATGACGCCCAAGGCCGTGGTGGCCGAGGTTAGGAAGATGGGCCTCATACGGCGCAGTCCAGCTTCGTAGGCGGCATCGTGGACAGCGATTTTCCCTTTTGCTTGCAATTCGCCTGCATAGTCGTACATGATGATGGCGTTGCGAACGATGATTCCGATGAGTGAGATGATTCCCAGCATAGCGGTGACCGACAAATCGAGGCCAAACATCCACAGGCCGAACATGGCACCAAAGACGCACAACAGCGAAACGGAAATCGAGAGGAAGGAAATGCCGATGCGTTTGTAATGGATGATCAAGACGATGAACATCACCACGATGGCAGCCATGATGGACATGAGCAACGAAGGCATAGTCTCTTTGGTGATTGCCATAGAACCGCCTTCTTCGATGACAACATCATCGGGGATGTCAATGGTGTTGAGGTATTCTTGGGCCTTCTTGAATTGCGCCAATTGTCCGCATCCAGGCATGACATCAGCCATCACGGTGATGCAACGTCGGCCATTGCGGTGGGTCAGGTTGTCGTGTTGGAAACGTGGATGGATATCGGCAACTTGACGTAAAGGCACCCAAACGCCAGGAAGCGAGGTGGGTACCAGCATATCGCCGATTCCTTCATAGTCGATGTCATGCAGGCCCTCGGTGTAGATGGTCGTGGGCAAGTTGTAGCCGTTTTCCCACATGGAGACCATCTTGTTGCCCGAAAGGGCGCTTGAGAGGTAGACCGAAAGCACGGCTTGCGTCACGCCAAGGCGGTTGGCTTCGTCGATGTTCAAGTCCACTTCCACGATTTCTTCTGTGTTGTCGTAGTCGGAATGGACGAAAAACAGGTCGGGGTTTTGTTTCAAGCAAGCAATGAGTGAGTCCTTGAGGGGCTCAAGCTTGTCGTAGCTGTCGCCCATAATGTAATATTCCACGGGCGCATTCACAATTTGATAGTCCATCTGCTTGAAACGGATTTGTGCAGAGGGGAAATGGTTCTCGTATTTCTGCGAGTATTCTTTCATCATCTCTTTGGTGGCTTTCTCCGATTCGGTGATGACAATGAATTGGGAATAAGCCGAGGTGGGCATGGGCTGGGGAGAGTAGGTGATGTGGAAACGCGGCGATGCCATGCCGAGGAATGTGGTGACGGATTTCACCCGCTTGTCTGCCAATAGGATTTTCGTTAGTGAGTCGGACACTTTGGCGGTTTCGTCAAGCGAACTGCCGGCTGCAAGATGTACCTCCACGGCAAAACTGTCGCGCTCGGCTTTGGGCAGCATCTGAATATTGATGCGCGTGAGGAAAAACACGCCGATGGCCACAGATATGACAGATACGATGATGGTGCCCCATTTGTAGCGGAAACAGAGGTCGAGGAGTTTCTTGTAAGATTTTTGAAGCGCTTCGAAGAACTTGGTTTGTATTTTCTCCAACTTTGAGCGTTTGTTAGGATTCGATGGCCCAATGATTCTAGCCGAAAGGTAGGGAATCACCCAGATGGCATAGAGGAAACTGCACGACAAAGTGATGAAGATGGCCCAAGGGAACATACCTATGAAATCACCCATGCTGGTGCCGTTCATCAACGACAGCATAGGGAAGAACATGAAGGAGATGGAACAGGTGGCAATAAGCATGGAAGTCATCAGGCTCTTGGTGGAGACGGCAGCGGAATACCAACGGGAACGCCCCGAATTGAGCATATCAGTGTAGCCGTCGATGACTACGACGGAGTCATCCACAATCATACCGAGCACAACGATGAGCGCAGCCAAGGTGACGGTGTTCAGCTCGATGCCTAGCAGGTACATGATGGCCCATGCTGCCGCGATGCATACGGGTACTGAGGTCGAAGAGACCAAGGCGGTACGCAAAGGGAAAAGGAAGAGCATCACTAGAATAACGATGATGACAGCCTCGATAAGGTCTTTTAGGAAGGAGCGCACCGACTTGTTGACCACCACTGGCTGGTCGGTGATGCGGTGTACTTTGATGTCGGGCGGTGCCGTGGCGAGGAAGGTACCAATCTCTTTGTTGACTTCTTCGCCAAAGGCCACTACGTTGTGGCCAGGTCGCATCTCCATAGAGAAGATAAGGCATTGGTTGCCATTGACCAAACTGTCGGAATATTGGATGTATTGCGACGACTCTTGGTAGCGGCGTTCGAGTCGGGCCACGTCGCGCAGGCGAATGACCTGTCCTGTGACGGGGTCAGAGAAGACAATCAGTTCCGAGAGTTCGTAGATGTCGCTGTAGGGAACGTTCACATGGATGACGGCAGAACCGTCGTTATTGTCGGCCTTGCCAGTGATGGTTCGGAGACTGTGTGAGGCCAATTCTGCCGTAATCATCGCAGGCGACACTGCGTATTGGGTCATGCGTGTGGGATCCATGTAGATGGCGATTTCTTCCTTTTGCTCACCTACGATTTTGATGTTGCCCATCGTTTCGATGTTGCGAAGGCGTTCCGAGAGACGGTCGGCGAAGTCGCGCAGCTCGCGAGGTGAGCGTTGGTTGCTTTCGATGGCGAGGAGCAGGGAAGAGGCGTTGCCGAAGTCATCGATGACTGCCGTAGTCAGTACGCCTTGAGGCAGGTCGGTCTTTTGGAACAGTTCCAGTCCTTGACGTATGCGCGACCATGTCATCTTGGCGTCTTTGGTGTCGTTGACCAACGAAACGAAGATGAGCAGCACACCGTCTTTGGATTGCGAATAGGTTTTTGTTTTGTTCACGTCACTGAAGGTGAACAAGTATTGCTCAACGGGTTTGGCCACGCGTTGTTCGATTTCGTCGGCGGTGGCACCGGGATAGACGACGGCCACCACGCCGATGCGGATGGTCACGTCAGGGAACTCATTTTTCTTGAGTTTGGGCAATGATATGAATCCAAACACGACGATGATGGCCATGAAGAAGAACACGAGTTTGTAGTTCCTCATCGCCCCTTCAACAATATTTCTTTTTTGAGCCATAGTTTCCGTTTTTATCAGATTTTTGACTTTTATTCATTAGCTATCAGCCATCAGCTCACTTGTATAGTGGCTGATAGCTGAAGGCTGACGGCTAAATTGTCTTACACAACAATAGACTTTTCATTTACAATATATTAAAACGAAACTTTGGCTCCGTTGTAGAGTTTCTGGTAGCCCACTGTGATGATGGTGTCGCCGTCTTGGAGGCCGCTTTCGACGACGACGCCGTTTTTCACGAAGCCACCCACCTTGATGTTACGGCGGTAGGCCTTGCCGTTTTTGACGGTCCACACGTCGGCCCCTTCAGGCATGGTCAGCACGCATGAGGAAGGCACCACGATGCCCGATGCCTCCGAAAGAGAGAGCTTGATTTTGGCCACCATGCCGGGGAGGATGTCTTTGTCCTCAATAGGCACTTTAGCTTTGATGGTATAGGTGTGGCCCATAGGGTTGGAAACAAATGACTTGTCAATGATTTCTATGGTCTTGGTCTTATTGTCCAAGCCAGGGAATATGGCTTCTGCCTTGTCGCCTATCTGGATGATGCCGATCTCTTTTTCTGGGACGGAAAACTCAACGATCATCTTGTTCATGTCGATGATGCGACAGAATTGGGCAGAGGGGAGCAGGTTCTCTCCCGTGGTGTGTTCCTCCATGCTGATGAAGCCTTCTTGGGGAGCACGCAGTGTGCATTCATTCAGATGCTTGCGTGAAGTGATTTCGGTCTGTCTGGCTTTTTCAAGGTCTGTTTCCATCTGAACCCATCGTACATCAGGGATGCCGCCTTCGTCATGCACTTGCTTCAGACGTTTGTAGCCGTCCTCGGCTTGGTTGAGGGTGGCAAGGGCTGCATCGTGGATGCTTTTGGCTGAAGTCTCGTCGACGCGGGCAATCAAGCTGCCTTTCTTGACGTGTTGCCCGTTTTTGACATAGATGCCCTTCAATGTGCCGCCCAATGGAAAAGAAAGAGGAAGTTCCATCTCGCTCTTGGTAGTGCCCACATAATTGCGTAAATTGTTGTCGCAGGATTGCGAAATGACACTGATTTCGACTGGAATAGTTGGATCGAAGGATTGTTTAGTGCTTTTTTTCTTGCCACATCCCATCAGCAGTGATAGGCAGAGAAATAAACAAATAGTATTTAAACGCATCATAGTGAAAAATTTAATGCGCAAAAATAAGGAAATAATAAACATTGTTTCCCAAAATGACTTTTGTGTTTGAAAAAAATCGATTTATGGCTTCAGTGTCAATTTAATTGTTGACCTGATATAGTGTAGTGTTTTCCGTCCTTGATGATGACGATATGGCCATTCTCAAGCCGTTTTTGGACGCTTTGGTCCACTGATTCGCCGTGGTTTTCGTTGGTTCCAAAATCTGTTTTGACAATGGGGTCGGACCAGATGATTTCTGACTCAATGCCGTTGGCGAAGACTTCGCTTATGCCAAATCTGTATTCGCCGGCGAGGGTGTTGCCCCATGTTTCGTCGATGTATGACGAACCAGCGACATTGTCGGCGAGCATCATGGCGTTCCCTTCGCTGTCGGAGCGATAGATGCGGTAGCCTATGATTTGCTCAAGTCTGCATTTTATTTCATAGATACGAATGCCGAAGCCAATGGCAATGAACAAGGCGTCTTTCCCTTCGTATTTTCCAGTGCAAGCCCCAATCCCGTATGTGTAATCCCAGCCTGGATTCAGCAAAGGATGGTCAAAAATGAAATTGCAGGTGATGTTATAATCGTAAATACCTGATTCTTTTGTTATTAATAGATGATGGCTTCCGTCTTTAGCGGTATAATATCCTGAACCATAGATGAAATCAGGTAACGTCGGACTAGTTTGTAGTATTTGACCTTGACGGTTGTAAAGGATAGTCTGGTAGTTACGGTCAAGCCAAAAGCCGTCGTATTCGGGGTCGTAAGTTATATCTCCGAACCAGTTGTTATATCTTATGCTGTCGATAATCGTTTTGTTGTCAAGGTCAACCTGATACAGCATTTTAAGTCCGGAATGGGAAGTGTTGCAATAGAAGCTGGTTCCGTCGTAATCCAAGGCAACGGCGTCAAAGTCGTTTCTTAAGTTGAACTGTTCCACCAAGTCACCGTTCATGGTGAATTTGCCAAACGCGAAAGGAGGAGTGTTCCATTCAGCGTATGTGACATAGATGTGCTCGCCGTTGGTGGCTACGCCGCTGCCTTCCTCATGGAGATCAAATTGTTTTAAGAGAACCCATTCTGTGTCGGGACGGTTCCATGAAAGCCTCACACTGGCGCTATTGGGGTCGTTTGCTTCTGGTGAATAACTTGCTGAGATTTGGCCTACAGGGCGGCAACAAAAAACGGCCTCGAAAGTTAAGGTGTCGTTTTCAACCGTGAAAGTGTATGATGGGTTGTTGGAAACGGGTTGTCCCTCATTTTTCCAACAGTAAAAATCATATTCATCAGTAGGGATGGCTGTAAGCGTACACGAATCGCCGATGTGGTATTCTCCATTACCTTCAACGGTGCCTGCGTTGGATGGAGACACAGAGACGTTCACAAGACATGGGTCATTCTGAGGAATAATGTCGAAAACAGCATAGTTGTTATTGCTGAAATCATATCCGAGAGGGTTCAGATTACCTAAAGCAAAGAAACCATTGGCAGTGCCCCATCCCCAGTTGAAATGGAAAAGGCCGTTGCTGTCGTATCCGTCGCAAACAAAAGAATGGCCAGCATTACTAAAACCAACATATTGTATGGGGCGACTCAAGTCAAGGTCGTTCATCAGTAAAGAACTCCATTCTTCATTGCTGTAATTCGACTTCTTTTCCATGTGAATTTGCCTTGAATAGTTGAAATATCGTCTCAAAGCATTGAGTACGTCCCCTGTTTTGGCTAATGAGCCGTTAGAACCGTATCGCATCTCAACAGAAACGCCGCAATGGTACAATAAAGTTGCCACGGCCTCAATCTCAGCTTCACTAGAGTTTTCGGTAAGTGAATCGGGCATATGTTCCCAGTCGTAGGTGGTATTGCCAAAGTCGGCGGAGAGTGTCAAGCCATCATTGGAATAGGAATGAGAACCCCAACCTGCGGTCGGATAGCCCCAATAGCGCATAATTTGTGCCATAGCCACCGCGACACAACCAACCTCGGCGTGTTCACAGGGACCTCCCATTTCGGGGCAGAGGCTGTTGTAAAGGCAACCTTGGTGCCATTTGCTAGTTAGCAGGGCGGGTACGGATTTCGCAGACGTACTTTCCGTTAGTCGCCCTAACGACTTCACCAATTCCCATTGCCTCGCTGTGGCCTCGTCTGCCTCAATATGGTTTTCGATGCCGTATTGGATTCTGGCAACGAAATCTTGTAGATAACTTTCCATCTGGATGGGAACGTTGTTCGGGTCGAAACGGCCTTCACGGGAATAGCCGATGATGGGGGTCTCGCAATCGTCGGCAGAAACAATGACAAAGCCGTCAAATGTGTTGAAGATGTAGAGTGCAGCAGCTCCCTTATTTGTCAGATAGCTGATTTCAAATTGCAAATCGCTGGTTTCTATAAACTTGGAAGCGATAGATTTGGCAGTTGCTTGATTGACAGGACGAGCTACAGAGAAAAAATACAACCCTAAAATTGCGATGGTAAGAATAATCTTCTTTTTCATTTTATTCGAGTTATTTGTTATTTTAGCCGCAAAAATAGACGTTTAATTTTTAAAAACAAATATTTGTGCAAAAAAACTCGCTTTCTTTCGATGCGATTGACATCAATGCGAAGTATGAAGCATAACGAAGCGGCCTACAGAATAAAACTTTATGCCTACAAAGGCACTCATAGTTTCATTGTCAAACTGATTCTGTTCCTGTTCACGTCGACTTCTAAAACCTTCACGCGCAACTTTTGATTAAGATGCACCACCTCGTTCGGGTTTTTGATGTAATGGTCGGCCATTTGGCTGATGTGGACAAGGCCGTCTTGGTGCACGCCGATGTCGACAAAGGCACCAAAGGCGGTGATGTTGGTCACGATGCCGTTGAGGGTCATCCCGACGCGCAAGTCATTGATAGTTCTGATGTTCTTATCGAACTCAAAGGCCTCAAAGCTCTTGCGTGGGTCGCGGCCAGGCTTGTCCAATTCGGCAAGGATGTCGTTGATGGTTTCCAAGCCGAAGTCCTGCTGCACAAAGTCTTTTGGGTTGATTTTGGTGATGAGTTCCTTGTTGCCGATGAGGTCTTTCACTTTCACTCCAAGTTTCTTGGCCATTTTCTCCACGATGTGGTAACTCTCAGGGTGGACGGCACTTTGGTCCAAGGGGTTGTCACCATTGTGGATGCGCAAGAAGCCAGCGCATTGTTCGAAGGCCTTGTCGCCGAGGCGCGGCACCTCGTGGAGTTGCTTGCGGCTTTTGAAACCGCCATGCTCCTCGCGGTAGGTGATGATGTTGGAGGCCAAAGTTGGGCCGACGCCACTGACGTATGAAAGCAATTGTTGGCTGGCGGTGTTGAGTTCCACGCCGACGGCATTGACGCAGCTTTCAACGGTCTGGTCGAGGCTTTCGCCGAGTTTCTTCTGATCCACATCGTGCTGGTATTGGCCCACGCCGATGCTCTTCGGGTCGATTTTCACCAATTCCGCCAGCGGGTCCATCAGTCGGCGACCGATGCTGACCGCGCCGCGCACAGTGATGTCGTAGTCGGGGAACTCATCCCGGGCAATCTTGGAGGCACTGTACACCGATGCACCGCTCTCGCTCACCATTACGGCCATCAGGTCGCGGTCGAACTTGATGCTTCTAATAAAATCCTCGGTTTCGCGCCCCGCCGTGCCGTTGCCAATGGCGATGATCTTGATGCGGTAGGCATCCACGAGGCTCTTGATCTTGCGCGTCGCGCCCACCGTGTCCGACTTGGGCGGGTGGGGATAGATGGTCTCGTTGTGGAGCAGAGCTCCTGTCTCGCTCAAAACCACCACCTTACAACCTGTCCTGAAGCCCGGGTCGATGGCCAAGACTCGTTTTTGACCCATCGGGGCGGCCAAAAGGAGTTGTTTCAGGTTCTCGGCAAAGACGCGGATGGCGGTCTCGTCGGCTTTCTCCTTATAATAGTTGCGGATCTCGGTCTCGATGCTCGGCTCAAGCAGGCGTTTCCACGAGTCGGCGATGGCCTCGCGCACGAGTTCGGAGGAGGCGTTGTCGTTCTTCAGGAAAATGCTTTCCAACGAACCCAGCACAAAGTCGTCGTCCACTTTGATTTTTACCTTCAGCATACCTTCTTCCTCGGCGCGGAACAGGGCTAAGAGACGGTGCGATGGGGCCTGCGAGATAGGCTCGCGAAAGTCGAAATACTGCTGGTAGGTCTTGCCTTCCTCTTCCTTGCCCTTGACCACGGCAGAGCTGATGTCGCCTTGCATGTGGAAGATCTTGCGGATGCGGTTGCGC
>JAEEGL016813430.1_pt1 | contig 13715 bp, 5 predicted proteins | sample 9134231 | NCBI WGS metagenome assembly JAEEGL01 (sample SAMN16246548, study PRJNA631951) | gut metagenome | biome: gut microbiome; feature: rumen; material: fiber-attached | host: Bos | place: Iran: Karaj | collected 2018-10 | reverse complement strand
CTCATCAGGCGGGCCTGCAAGCCCATCTTGCTCTCGCCCATCTCGCCCTCGATCTCGGCCTTGGGGGTCAAGGCTGCTACACTGTCGATGACGATAATGTCGATGGCGCTGCTGCGGATGAGCTGGTCGGCAATCTCCAGTGCCTGCTCACCGTTGTCGGGCTGTGAGATCCACAGGTTGTTCACGTCCACGCCCAGCGACTCGGCATAGAAGCGGTCGAATGCATGCTCGGCATCGATGATAGCGGCGATACCGCCCATCTTCTGAGCCTCGGCGATGGCATGGATGGCGAGCGTGGTCTTACCTGACGACTCGGGGCCGTAGATCTCGATGATGCGACCGCGGGGATAGCCTCCGACGCCCAGCGCGTTGTCCAGACCGATGGAGCCGGTGGGGATGACCTCGATGTCCTCGATGTGGTCGTCGCCCAGCTTCATGATCGACCCGCTGCCGAAGGTCTTACCGATTTTGTCCATTGCCGCCTGCAGGGCCTTGAGTTTCTCGGGGGAAACCTCCTTGCGCTGTGGCTGGTTCATTCCTTCTTGATTGATGTTTTCTTCTGCCATAGGTAGTTGTTGTCTTATTATTGTTGTTAGATGTTTGTTCTCTTAATTGCCGTTGAGCAAAATGTTGATGAGTTGGGTGACATCAGAGATGTCGATATACCCATCGGCGTCAACGTCGGCATTGGTCTCGTTGACGGGCTCGTTGTTGAGCAGATGGTTGATGAGTGAAGTGACATCGTCGATGTTCAGCTTGCCGTCGTCGTTGGCATCGCCTCGAAGGATGACGATGGCGAATACATTCTCATCGAGGTAGGCCATGCGACGGGTGATCCAGTCGGCGACATATTCCATCTCCTTGCTGATGTCGAGCACATTGCCACCCAGGTCGGTGTCCATGCTCCAGCGGGCTTCCTCGCGTGCCGTTGCACCGCACGATTCCAGCTCATCCACCGCACGCTGGAAGCGCGACAGCAGGCTGTCGGTGTTCAACCAGGTTTCCCTCAGCTGCCAGTAGCGCTCAATGATCTGTTTACGATGGGGGCGTGCGAACTTGAACAAGTCGCCCATTGCCAGGTTGGTGATCCAGTTCACGGGGCGTTCGGGGGAGACTTCAAGGTTGGGGATAGACTTGGCACCCAGACTGATGTCCAGGTCCCAAGGAGTCACCGTCAGCAACTGCGACTCTTGCTTGTCGTAGCAGCTGTAGTAGATGTTCTTTACCTCGTTGTCGAGCGCCTGAAGGGTGATGATGAAGATGATGTAGTCATGCAATACCGGCACGTCGTAGTAGTAGCCGATGGAGTCGCCCAGCGTCTGCCAGTTGTCGACGGCATCCATCCGCTTGGCGAAATTAAAGGCATTGTAAAACAAGCTCCAGTCGGTGGGGTAAACATCCTCGATTTCGGGATAGTTGACCTCGTTGCCGTTCCAGGTCGTGCTGTAGTTGTTGTAGGGGGGCAGGGCATAGGTCGAAGCCCACGTCTTAGACACCCACTGCTGTCCATGGAACACATTGTCGACGGTATCATGCTTGACCAGTGCCAGCTGTTTGCGGTCCACGGGTTCCATCAGGTTGTAGATGCCGTAGTACTCGCCGTTCAGGATGACCTCGGTCAACCGTCCGTGGGATCCATTGACCACGGTGGAGTCCAAGCCGATGTACCACGGGTCGCGTGACATGTCGAGCCAGAGGTCACTGCACACGCGGTTGCGGATGCGCAGGGGGTCCATCTGTCCCGCGTCGAGTTTCCAGTGGTTGTCTTTGCGCATTCCCAGCATCCTCCTGTTCTTCTTCTCACCATTCTCGTCGATGAACTTGATGTGGTAGTTGCGCTTGTGCTTGTCGGGTGTGTTGGTGATGCCGCCGCGCCACTTGAGTTTAGCGAGCATATCGCTCTTGTCGTCGGACGCATCGGGGGTATAGAGCGAGACGGTTCCCTGGGCATACTCATTGCCGAACTGGCCCTTGAGCTCGAGCAGCGGCAGCCATGTGAAAGTGACATTGCCGTTGAGGGTCTGTTGCTCGTCCTGTAACGTCATGGGAAAGAGTTTGCCGCCAGTGATGCTGTCGATGGTAATCGTGTCGCCATTGAGCACCTCGACACCGTTGACGATGACGCTGGTGTAGATGGAGTCAAAAGTGACCACGGGCATCCAATCTTGGCCGAAGAGCTCTTGTGGCACGCAACATAACCAGATGTTGTTGCTGCTGTCGTGGACGGCTTTGTGCCCGTCAAAGAAGATGGCCTGGGCCCATGCGATACAAGCGGTGGCCATAGCCGTGACCACCATGATGAATCGAGAAGCGGTATGAGACATGTTTTTGATAGCTATGAAATGTAACTCAGTCAGTTTGAACTTGCAAAGATAACCATAAATCTTCAAACCATGGCTAGCAAGGTCGCGTTTTTTGTCGGGGTCATTATTTATTCTTTTATTATTGAAATTTAACGGTATAAAAGATGGGTAGAATGAAAAATAATCCGTACCTTTGCCCAATTAAAGTTGTGTGACCATAATCATTATTAACCATTTAATAACTTTCATTGCAATGAGGAAATTCTTTACTTTATTAACCTTGTGTCTGTTGGCTAGCGCCGCTTGGGCAACCGACGTCACATTTGTGGCTGGCGTCGATAATGGTACCAGTGACGGTAACCAGGGCCCCTTCGTTATTGAGAAGGAAGGCGTCAAGATTGATGTAGAAAGCGGTTTGGCCAATACCTCCCAGTATCGTTTCTACAAGAACAAGAATGTAACTGTTTCCACCACTCTCGGTGTTGTCACCAAGATTGTGTTTGAGTGCACTGCCAGTGACCAAGCTCAGTATGGTCCTGGATGCTTCACTGCAACCCCCGACACTTACACCTACAGTGGCAAGATCGGTACTTGGGAAGGCGCTTCGGAGCAGGTTGTATTCACTGCCTCGCTCAACCAGGTGCGTGCCACCAAGATTACTGTGTCCATCAGTGAGGCAGGCCTGGCCGCTCCCAGCATCAAGCCTGCTGCCGGTAAATACTACGAGCCGATTCAGGTGAGCATAACTTGCCCGACTGCTGACGCCAAGATTTACTACACGACCGATGGCAGCACTCCCAGCAAGAACTCGACGCAGTACACAGCTCCCTTCACCTTGAGCACCAATACCACCGTGAAGGCCATCTCCGTCAAGGGCGATGACATCAGCAATGTGACTGAGGCCGCTTATGAGTTTGTGAACTCGGTAAGTGTCGCTAACATCCAGGAGTACTCTGGTAAAGAAGACGGCACGGGTGTTAAGTTCAACAATCCCGTTTATGCCGTTGCCCAGAATGGCAAGTACCTCTATGTGAAGGACAATAGTGGCTATGGCCTGTTCTATGGTGATGTGGACCAGAACTATGTATTAGGTGACGTGATTCCCGCAGGTTTCTTTGGTACCAAGACGACTTATGGTGGCGAGCCCGAGCTGACGGACCTTGTAGGTTTCAAGGCTGCAAGCGGTAACCAGAACTTTGATCCCGAGTCTATCACGACCGCCATGGTTGACCATGCCCACTGGGCACACTATGTATACTTCGAGAGCGCAACGATTGACCCCGAAGCTAAGATTCTGACCGATGCCGTTGGTACTGCTCCCGTTTACTTCAGTATGGGCGTGACCGCCACCCAGGTGACTGCCGGTGTAGAATATGAGGTATGGGCTGTCGTTGGCTCCTACAAGCCCAAGGATGGTGACGTTGTTTACCAGATCCTTCCCATCAAGGTGAAACGTAAAGGTCCCGGCGGTGTCGGTATCGGCAACATGGGCGACTATACTGATGGCGAGACGCTGACATTTGACTATGACGCAACCGTTCTTTATCATGGCAATTCGCGTCTGTTCGTGAAGGACGATACGGGCTTCGGTCTGATCTATGGTGATCCCGGCAAGACCTACAAGCAGGGTGATGTATTCCCCGCTGGCTATAGCGGCCAGAAGATCACCTACGGTGGTGAGCCTGAGCTGCAGAAGCCCCTCAGCGGTTTTGAGAACCCGATCAAGAGTGTGGCTGTTGAAGCCGAGGTTGTCACTCCTCTGGATGCCAACCACGAGCACTTTGCTCACTATGTTGTGATGAAGAATGTGGACATCATCGAGGTGAGCGGCAATAGCTTCAAGGTGCGTGACGCCAATGGCAACACCTGCCCCGGTTACAACCAGTTCGGTCAGGATGTTCAGGAGGGTCACTATGCTGAGCTCTACGGTATCATCGGCTCTTATGGCCAAACCAACACCGTTTATCAGCTGCTGCCCATCATTCCGTCGAAGCCGACTCCTGTTGGTGGCATCAACGAGCTGTATGCTCTCTCTAAGGGCAAACAGGGTCAGTTCACCACTCCGTTGACCGCTATCTACCAGCATGCTGAGAGCCGTTATCTCTACGTTCAGGATGCTGAGGGCGTTCAGACCCTGGTTTATGGTGGCGTTACCGGTACCTTTAACAATGGTGACCTGATCAATAATGCAGTGGCTACCTGGAATGAGTATCAGGGTGCCAAGCAGATGATTCCCGTTGAGAACTTCGTGGCCGATGGTCATGGCAGTGAGATCATGCCCGACGAGCCGCTGCCCATCGAGGAAATCTCGCAGGATATGATCCACAGGTATCTGAGCTTTGTTGATGTTGACCTCGTTGAGGAAGAAGACAAGGTTTATATCGTTGACGAGACCGACAGACTGCACATGTTCAACAAGTTCGGTATCGAAATCAAGGGTGAAGCACCTTATTATATTGAAGGTTTCTTGACCATCTACAATGGTGAGTTTGAGTTCTATCCCATTAAGATTGAAGGTGAAGAAGGCGATTGCGGCACTAAGGGTGATGTGAATAATGACAAGGAGATTGGTATTGCCGATGTCAATGCCCTGATCGATATTATCCTGGGCGCCAAGGTTGATGACTGCACTCGCTGGCGTGCCGACGTGAACGATGACGCTGAGATCAACGTTGCCGACGTGAACGCAGTGATCGACATCATCCTCAAGTAATGATGAGATAATCAGAATTACAGTTCTGAAAAAAGACCAGCGGGGGACGCGTCCAGTGTCTCCCGCTGTCATTTTGGTATCCGCATTGTAGGGCCTCGCCTTGGCGTGGCCGCCACTCGACGGAGAACCTCACGCTAAGACGCTAAGGTTTTTTGGGGGCATCCGCATTCGGTTATGAAAACTACTGAATCATCTGAAATATCTGATGGCATCTGCGTGCCTATGGCTCGTGCTGAGGGATGATGTTTTTCAGATAACTCTTTAGGGACTTGGCGGCTTGGCGGGAGGAAAATGGTTGAATAGTTATGGGCTGGGTGGGCTGGATTAAAAAAAGTTAATTATTGGGAATGCTTGAGGTTATGTTGTACCTTTGCAAGCGAAATCTAAGCAAATCCATTATTTTATCAATAAAATGCATAAGGATAGTTTCAAATGCCGCTCGGGGTGGTATTTGAGTCAATATCACATATCTGCAGCACCGTCGGGGCACTTGCAAGAGCCCTGCGAGGTCACCCTGCGGTCAATAGATGTGCCTGGTAAATGGCAACAACTGTCCGAGAATCCAGACAAGGGAGCGCGAAGCCGAAATCATGAGGTTTTGCGCTCTCTTGTTTTATTGGGGTGGTGCCGTGGCACTGCCCCATGCGATTACCAATCAGCGAAATTCACTTCCTCAATATATGAAGGCCATGCCAAGCGGTTTTGTCGGGTTCACTCACTTGTCGTAGCCTCCCGAAAAAAGTATTATAGGACCCATCATTTTCCAATTCAAACCATTAGTTTTTTTCAATGAAACGCTTTACATTATTTATTCTGTTCTCGCTGTCTCTCCTGTTGGTAGTGGGAAGCAATGATTACAATCGGTTGTATGGTGACGTGAACGGTGACAATAAAGCCAATATCGATGACGTTACCGCCTTGATCAATTACTTGTTGACTGGTGAGATGGCAGGGCCTGAAGCCATTCATAGCCCTAACATGACTATCGCCGAGTTCAAGGCCAAACACTGGCAGGACGCTAGGAATTACATTGACACGGTAACAGATAACGAGGTGATTCACGGTTGGGTTACCAGCAGCGACGAGTCGGGCAGCATCTACAAGACCCTCTACATTACCGACGAGTCGGGACAGGGCCTGTCCATCAGCATCAATCAGAGCAATCTTTACCAGCACTATGCCATTGGCCAGGAAATCGTCCTGCCCATGAAGGGTTACTGGGTGGGCAAGTACAATGGTCAGCAGCAAGTGGGCTATCCCCATTGGTATGAAACACTGAATGTGTGGGAAGCCACCTTCCTGCCTCAGGACCTGTGGGAATCCCTTGTCGAGTTGAACGGCATGCCAGATCCTGGACGCGACGAGGTTCAGCCAGCCAGCGTCAACATAAGTGACTTCCAGGGCAAAACCGACAGTGAGACGCAGCTCAACTATCAGAGCAAGCTGGTGCGCCTCAACGGTGTTCGCTTCCTCGAAGCCAACGGCGTTACGACTTATTCCGAGCCTGGCTCTTCTACCAATCGCACTCTTCAAGACCAAGATGGCAACACGCTGCCGGTGCGTATCTCCAATTATTCCGACTTCGGCGACGAGATCTTGCCTCAAGGCAAGCTTGACATTGTGGGAATACTGTCAACCTATGGCACGACATGGCAGCTGACCATGCGCACTGATGCTGATGTGACGGTTGTTGAACCTGTCGAAGAGCCCGAGCCTGTTATTAGTTTGAATGAGGGGTTCGACTATTGCATTCCCGGCGAATGGACGAATGTCATCGTCAGTGGCGACAAGCAATGGTACTATGCGAGATTAATGGACAACGGTTATGCCGCGATGACGGGTTATAAAGGTTCACAACCGCCGTTTGACGCCTGGTTGATTAGCCCCGCAATCGACCTTGAGAATGCTGACTGGAAGACGCTGAGTTTCCGCACCCAGGTCAATTACTACCTTAGCACGACAAGCATGCTTGAAGTCTATCTGCTTGATTCATGTAACCCCGAGACGGCGTCGGTCAAGGTTAAACTGGATCCGGTTCTTGCCACACCTCTAACCCAAGTGGGGTATAGCGATTGGACCGAGAGCGGCGACATTGACCTGAGCCAGTGGTCCGACGGGGTTTACTACATCGGTTTCCGCTACTATGCTACTGAAGATGTGAACTATGCGACCTGGTGTCTTGACGATGTGAAACTCGGCACCGAACAAACCATTGGCAACCGCGCCGATTTTGAGACGATGGGAGAACCCACCGGGAGCTATGGCACCCGCACGTCGGCTGCCGGCTGGGTGGCAGAGAATAGCGCCCTGCTGAGTGGCGGAGATGCCGATGCCAATCCCGTCTTTACCTTCATCGGCTATGTGAACGGTTCCTTGACCCAATATGCCAAGGCGCCGACCTTGAACGGCAAGACCACTGCTGTGGGCACGCTCGTGTCTCCTGTCCTGCATGGCGGCATGACGAGGCTGTGCTTCAACTATGGCGCGCCCTTCACCGACAATGTCCTCTCTTTCCGCGTTGATGTGAAGCAGGCTGGCGAGGTCGTCAAGACGTGGACTATCACCAATGAGAATGTCACCAAATGGGAGGTCTACCCCTTTGATGAAATCTGCTCCATCGACGGCGACTTCACCATTGAGATCACCAACCTGTGTCCGTCTAATGCGACGACCAACAAGAACAGGGTCTCGATCTGGAACCTCACCTGGGAGGCAGGTGAATAATTGCCTATAGACTCTTCTCCCCTTGACGGTGCGATTGCATGGAGTGAAAAAAAGTGCAATCGCACTGGTCAAGGAGATGGGAGATTCCGCTAAATTTCATATATTTGCACACGAATCAACAAGTCACTTTACTGTATGAAAAGAATTACTACATTATTCCTGTTATGCCTGATTGCCGTCGTGGCTTGGTCAGGAGAGCGGATCGTCATCTTTGACCCCACCCAGGACGGAGATATCTCTACCATGCCTGGCACTTATATCATTGAAAAAGAAGAGGTGACGATGGAGATCAGCAAGGGCATGGTCACTGGAGCCCATTACCGTGTTTACAAGAATGAGACTATCACTATTTGTGCCGTCGAGGGAGAAGTCATCAAGATTGAATTCCAGTGTGCGGGTGTTGGTGATGCCCAGTATGGTCCAGGATGCTTCGTGACAAACGTTGGCACCTATACCTACATGGATAAAATCGGCAACTGGGAGGGCCGTTCCCGGTGTGTTACCTTCACGGCAGCCACCAATCAGGTGCGCATCACCAAGGTTATCGTCACCATCAGTGATGGAGGCTTGAGGGCGCCAGTCATCAAGCCAGCCTCGGGTACCTACTATTCACCGATCGAGGTGTCCATCTCATGTGCCACCCCCGATGCCACCATTCACTACACGACCGACGGCAGCACCCCCGATGAGCAGTCTCCTGTCTATGCCGCCCCCTTTGTTGTGGATCAAGACATGACGGTCCAGGCTGTCTCGATTCTTGACGGTGAGATGAGTCAAGTCGTGAGTGCCGACTATGTGATCCGTATTCCGTCGACCACTGGCGGGTGCTTTGAAGATTTGGAGCCGCTCGCCGAGGGCACTGTGGTGCGCTTCAAGTCTCCCGTCTATGCCCTAGCGCAGCATCGCAATTCCCTGTTTGTCAAGGACGGTTGTGGCGGTTGTGCTCTGATCTGGGGTGGCGTTGGCCAGACCTACACTCTGGGTGATGTGATACCTGCTGACTTCGTGGTGACCAAGTCGTTCTACTCTGGAGAGATGGAATTGAAAGAGCCGGCCAATTTCCAGCCTGCGTCAGGCAATATCCCTATCGAACCTGAGCCAATCACTCTTGACCAGGTGGGCCATGACCTGTTTGCCCACTATGTGGTTATCGAGGGAGTGACCTTCGTTGAGGAGAATGGCGTTTACTCTGCTGTTGATTCCTTGGGCAATAAGGTTCCCTTATACTTCGGTACATTGGACTACCACCCATCGATTAACTTGGACGATACCTATTGTGTCTTCGGTATCATAGGCTCCTATAGCAAGGAGAATGTCATTTATGAGATATTGCCGATAAAAATCACTCCTATTCATGGTGAAATACGCATCGGTCTGGGTAATTACTGGCAGAATATTGACCCCGAGAATCCGCCAACGTCCATCACCTTTGACTATGATGCCACTGTCATCCTGCAAGCAGGGCCCTATCTTTACGCCAAGGACGAAACGGGCTACGGACTCATCTATGGTCAGTTGGGGCATACCTACAAGCATGGTGACGTGATTCCGGCGGGATATGGCGGCTCGGTGACCTTCTATTTCGGCCACCCTGAACTGGTAAAACCATTCTCTGGCTTCCAGGAGCCTATTAACCATGTGGAGGTGGTTCCCGAAGAAGTGACCATTCCACAGATTCGTCCTGCACTCTGGGCTCATTATGTCATCATCAATGGCGTGATTATCGATAAGGAGAGAGGTGTTATCCGTGATCAGTACGGTAACGAGCTTCCCATCTACATCAGGTCGGGACTTACATTCACTTATCCTGATGACTTGTCACAGTGGACGAGCGTCCGTGGTATCGTGGACTATCATAATAATCAGCCTCAACTGCTGGTTTGGGATATTGATGAAAAGGATCCTGCTCCTGTCCATTGTCTGCAGGATACTTATAATCTTGAGAATCCCAATGCGTCATTCCTCATCAAGCTCGTTGTCATCTATCAGAATGGAGCAAACCTGTATGCGCAGGACCTGTGTGGCGATTATATGCTGCTGTATGGAAACATCGGAGGACCGTTTGTCAACGGTGACACTATCGAGGGTGTTGCCCATTGGGGTGTCTATCAATCGAGTAAGCAGCTTGTGCCCGAAGGCGACTGGGCGCTGGTCGGTCACGGCCTCCCGGTAGAGCCTGAGGACATCGGTTGCACCGAGGAAGCCAACCAGGAGATGTGCCACTGGTATGTCCGCTTCGATAATGTGGAGATTGTTACCGAAAACGGCAATACCTACATCGAGGACGAATGTGACCGATTGCTGCTGTTCAATAAGTTCAAGATAGAGATACCGGGACCTGAACTCCCCATTGCTCCGCCACGCAATCCCTATGATCTGAACAATGACGGCGAGGTGAACATTGCCGACCTCAACTGCCTTATTGACTTCATTCTGTCAGGCAAGATTGACTATGATTGGACCTGGACGCAACAGGATGATGGCGAGATGAAGTGGAATGTGTCGGGCTTCCTGGGCATATTCAACAATCTGCTTGAATTATATCCTATTGAAATCACGTCAGCAGGAGCAACCCACATCATCGGTGACTTGAACTTTGACGGTGAACTCAATATTGCCGATGTGAACGACCTGATTGACAAGATTATAGCAAACGATTAGTTTTAGCAATGAAAAGGTTATTTGTTTTTTCTGTTCTATTGGTGCTGGCAGTAGCCGGATGTGCCACCATGCAAGCACTGGCGGCAACATTGTCTGCGCCAAGGATTTCGCCTGATGGCGGCACCTATGGAGAGCCCATACAAGTCTCGATGAGGTGTTATAATAGTGGGGCTACAATATACTATACTACCGATGGCTCGGAGCCTACACAAGCATCTATTCAATACACCGAGCCGTTTACCGTGGACGAGGATATGACCATCAATGCTATCGCGGTGAATGGTACGGCGGTGAGCCGTGTGGAGAGTGTGACCTACCGGTTCACCACCGTGGTTCATGTCGAGGACATTGCTGCCTACGAGCAGGTGCCTGATGAGACGCTTGTCGAGTTTGACAACAGTGTGACCGTGCTGGCGAATAGTGGCGAGAACCTGTATGTGTATGACGGGAGTGGGTATGCTCTGTTCTGTGGCGATACAGGTCATACCTACTGGCAAGGTAAAATCATTCCTGCTGGTTTTCAGGGCATCAAGGTCACGCGTGATGGCGAGCCCATGTTGACCGAGCCGAGAAAGTTTGAGTATCAGTTGGGAAACGTCCATGTGGACGCCGATTACATTACGGCCGATGAAGTTGGCCACGACAAGTTTGCCCACCTCGTGTCTCTGGATTCGGTGCACTTCAGGCTTGAAAAGGACTATTATGCCTATGGTTATGGCTATCTGGGGACGCTGACGGATAAGTTAGGCAACAGTTGCCCGATATTGTTCGGCACAATGGGTGTCGGTGCGCCCGAGAACGAGTCCGCCTGCTATGACATCGAGGCGGTGGTCGGCTCTCACGGGACCGAAGATGGCATCGTTTACTTGTTGCTGCCGGTCAAGTTTGAGCGGGTCATCCCCAGTGGCCCCCCATTGGAGATTTCTCCTTCACAGGTGGGTCCCGAAACATTGGACAAATATGTCGTGTTGAGACAAGTGTCTTTCCCGAGTGGAACAATCACCGACCTCAATGAGGAGACCTGTGAATGCCTGCTCACCTACAGCCCGATACTGCCCCAAGTCCTGTGTTGGAGTTATGACGCCTATGGCATTGTGGAGTCCTATCGACACTACGATAACGCGTGGCCTTATGGCGGTGGTGAGACCCGATACCGTGTCTTTATCACAGGCATCGGCTTGAACTACGATAATGGTGCAATGGTCAAGAACATCAAGTCTCTGTACAACCTCAATAATGTTCAGTGGGAGGAATATTTTAACCTGGTGGGTCATTTCACGACACCGCTCACTGCTGTCTATCAGAAAGATAATTATCTCTATGTGAAGGATGTTGATGGCCGTTACGGCCTTGTTGTCGGTGACGTTTTCGACTGGTTCAGGAATGGAGATATCATTGAGGGGGCAGTCGCCAGGGCCCGCTATACTGGGGGAGAATGGCGCATATACCCTGCTGAAGACGGTTCCTTTGCCAAGGCTGGATTTAGTGACCCCGTTTATCCCGATGAGTTGACGGTCGATGATGTTGATGAGAGTATGATTCATCGCTATGTGGCCTTCTGCAACGCCAAGGTTGTACAGGAGGGTGACAAGACTTTCAGAATGACCGACAGCACAGGGGAAATGATGATATACAATTACTTCAACGTGGAGTTCCCTCCCAAAGCGACAAATCATTGGATTAATAGTGATGGTGAGATCAATATTGCAGATTTCAACTTCTTGTTAGACGCTATCGTGAATAAAGACCATAATCCGTTTGTCTGGGACGGGACCTACTATGTCAAAGGGTTTCTGGGCCATGGGCCAACGGGACAAGTGGTCCTGTTCCCCACAGCATTCTCTCGTGGAGAGTCTCTTGACATCAATGGTGATAACGAGGCCAATATCGCCGACCTTAATTATCTTATTGAACTCATTCTAGCCAGGTAAATCAACGACGGAATAGTCTGAAATACCCTGAGAGGCGGATGCCATCAGATATTTCAGACTATTCTGTTGTTTATTTCTCTTTTTTTACTTGAAGAAGCGACCGACGAAGGGCACCTTGGCGAGCATCTTGCCGAGGTGCTCCTTGCGGTAGATGAGACCCACGAACAGCAACAGCAGCACCGTGCGATAGGCCACGGCGAGCCACATGTTATCGATTGGCAACATCATGGCGGCGAACAGGATGCCTGCCACGACGGTGTACAGGGCGATGTCGCGCAACGGGTAGTTGATGGGATAATACTTCTGCCCGATGAAGTAGGACAGCAGCATAGCAGTGCCGTAGCCCGCAAAACCTCCCCAGGCGCACGCCATGTAGCCGAACTTGGGCACGAACAGGACATTGACCAATATCAGCACGGCACAGCCGATGCCCGAGAACCATGCGCCCCAGATGGTCTTGTCGATGAGTTTGTACCAGAAGGACAGGTTGAAGTAGATGCCCATCATGATCTCGGCGGCCATGACGATGGGCACGACCTTGAGGCCCGACCAGTAGTCAGGCGCGATAATGTACTTGAACACGTCAATCCAAGCCATCACGGCCAGGAAAGCGAGCAGGGTGAAGATGATGAAATAGCGCATCGCCTGGGCATAGGTCTCGCGGCTGTCCTTGTCCTTGCTCTTGCCGAACACAAACGGCTCGTAGGCGTAGCGGAAGGCCTGGGTAATCAGCGCCATGATCATGGCAATCTTCACCGCCGCGCCATAGATGCCCAGCTGTGACTCGGTATCGGGATGGTCGCCATAAATCTTGGGGAACATCATCTTGTCAAAGGTCTGGTTCAGGATGCCGGCGATGCCCAGCACCAGGATGGGCCAGCTGTAGCTCAGCATGCGCTTCAACAGCGACCAGTCAAACTTGTATTTGATGCCTGTCAGTTCCTTCCAGAAGAAGAATGTGATCAGGCTGGTACAGAACAGGTTGATGAAGAAGGCATAACCCACGCCCACGGTGGGGTCATAAATCTTGCCAATCACATCGGGATAACTCTTGTAGAGCGCGGGCAGGGCGACATAGTAGAGCAGGTTAAGCCCGATGTTCAGGAAGATGAACAGCAGCTTGAGGGCGGCAAATTTCCACGGCTTGCGCTGGTAGCGCAGGTAGGCAAACGGGATGCACTGGAACGCATCGAGGGCAACCACGATAGCCATCGTCCAGATATATTCGGGGTGGGCGCTGTAGCCCATCCACCCCGAGATGCCTGGCAAGAACGCCAGCACTAACAGGACAAACAGCAGTGAGGTGCTGCCCACGCTGATGAGCGTTGTGCTATAGACGGTGTTGGGGTTCTCCTCGCTCTTGTTCGAGAAGCGGAAGAAGGT
>JAEEGL015461484.1_pt1 | contig 13715 bp, 10 predicted proteins | sample 9134231 | NCBI WGS metagenome assembly JAEEGL01 (sample SAMN16246548, study PRJNA631951) | gut metagenome | biome: gut microbiome; feature: rumen; material: fiber-attached | host: Bos | place: Iran: Karaj | collected 2018-10 | reverse complement strand
GCCCTTCTCCATCATGTCGGGCAGAACTGCCTTGGAGCAGATGAAGGGACCGGTCAGGTCTACGTTGATGACCTGGTTCCACTGCTCGACTGCCATCTCATGCATGGGGATTCTCTTGATGATGCCGGCGTTGTTTACCAGGATGTCGATGGAACCAACCTTCTCCTTTACGTCAGCTACGAACTTCTGAACCTGATCTTCCTTGGTCACGTCGCAGACAGCGCCGTAAACCTCAAGGCCCAGCTTCTTATACTCAGCCAGTCCTCTGTCAACCAGCTCCTGGTTGATGTCGTTGAACACGATCTTTGCTCCTGCCTCAGCATAAGCGGATGCATAAGCAAGACCCAGGCCGTAAGATGCGCCGGTGATCCATGCTACCTTGCCGTCCAGTCGAAACTTCTCCATTACACTTGCCATTGTAAATCTTCCTCCTAATTGTGCGTGTTTATTGTTACAGTAAATCCTGATTTCTTACATCATCCATATCATCGAAGTCCTGGTTCTCTCCGACCATTCCCCAGATGAAGGTGTAGGCTCTGGAGCCTGCGCCGGAGTGGATAGACCAGCTGGGGCTGATGACAGCCTGCTCGTTCCGCATCACGATATGGCGGGTCTCCTGAGGCTCACCCATGAAGTGCATGACGAATGCATCCTCGGGGATATCGAAGTAGAGATAAACTTCCATGCGACGATCGTGGGTGTGGCAGGGCATGGTGTTCCAGATACTGCCGGGCTCCAGTTTCGTCATACCCATCTCCAGCTGGCAGCTCTCCACCTGGCCGGGCAGAATGTATTTATTGATGGTGCGATGGTTGGCATCCTCCAGGGAACCCAGCTCCTTCTTGTTCTCGGGCTTGATGATGACCACGCCCTCCTCGGGAGTTCCCTCGGGCTTGATGAGGACCGTGGGGCAGGTCCGGTGAGCCGGTGCGGAGTTCAGATAGAACTTTGCGGGATTCTGGGGATCCTCGCTGCGGAATGTGATGTCACGGCTTCCCATGCCGATGTACATTCCTTCCTTGTAACCAACCTTGTATTCTTTTCCGTCGACAGTGATCACGCCGGCAGGACCGATGTTGATGACTCCCAGCTCACGTCTCTGGCAGAAGTACTCTGCGCGGAGCTCGTCACCTGCGGTCAGCTTCAGCTCATGGACCGGAACGGCGGAGCCGGTGATGATGCGGTCGATGTGGCTGTAAACCAGCTTGATCTCGTCCTTTCTGAAGAGATCGTCGATGAGGAATTCCTCTCTCAGGCGCTCTGTCGTGTAATACTTTACGTCTTTCGGGGATACTGCTGTTCTAAGTTCCACCTTGTGCCTCCTTTGCATACAATTCGTTTTGTAAGCGCTTACATTATAGCATGCCGTTTTCGAAAATATCAATATGAATTTACGGTTTTTTTCTTTTTCCGGCAGGCATTTCGCATCATAGGGTAACCATATAGAAAAATCCGGGAAACATCTATCGATATCTTGTCTTTTTTTGTGCGTTTCCGACTGACATTCCCAAATGAAGATGCTATACTTTTCTTTGGATAAAATCAGACATCCGTCTGTAAAACGAGAGGTATTTCATGGATAAGAACACATTTGCCCTCCGGGCGCCCATGGGGTGGAACAGCTACGACTACTACGACACCACCGTGGATGAGGCGGCAGTCCGCGCCAATGCGGATTATATGGCCAAGCATCTGAAACAGTATGGCTGGGACTACATCGTCATCGATATTGAGTGGTTCTCTCCCGGTGCCGGTAGCCGCCGCAAAGAATATCAATACATTCCCTTTAACGACAATGTGATGGACGAGTACGGACGGCTCCTACCGGATCCCGCCCGCTTCCCCTCTTCCGTGGATGGCAGGGGCTTCGGTCCTCTGGCGGACTATGTCCACAGCCTGGGGCTTAAATTCGGCATCCACATCATGCGGGGTATCCCCAGAGAGGCTGCTCATCGCCACATCCACATCCTGAACGGCCAGGATGCTGCGGAGGTTGCAAATCCTTCCTCCATCTGCGGCTGGAACCCGGATATGTATGGGGTTCGCAACACCCCCGACGGCCAGGCATATTACGATTCCATCATTGAGCTTTATGCACAGTGGGGCGTGGATTTCATCAAGTGTGATGACATCTGCAACACCAACATCTATCCCCACAATCCTTATTCCGCAAAACACGAGATCGAGATGTTGCATAAGGCCATCGACAAGTGCGGCCGCCCCATCGTCCTCTCCCTCTCCCCCGGACCCGCTCTCATCGAGCAGGCATGGCATTACGAAGCCAATGCAAATATGTGGCGCATCACCGACGATTTCTGGGATAACTGGAACCTGCTCAAGGACATGTTCCACCGCTGCGAGCTCTGGCAGGATCACGTCAGCGTGGGCAACTATCCCGACTGCGACATGCTCCCTGTGGGCATGCTGGGCAAAGGCTTCGGCGGCGAACCCTGGCACACCAACTTTACCGACACGGAGCTCCGTACCCTCATGACTCTCTGGTGCCTCTTCGGCTCCCCTCTCATGATCGGTACCGACCTGCCTCTCCTGGATGAGGACAAAGCCACCTTCGATCTCCTGACCAATTCCGAGATCCTGGCCATGGAAGACCCGGCTCTTCGTCCCAAACAGATCCGCCTGACAAACGAAGATGCAGCCTGGATCTGTTCCGACGGACAAAGGTATTATGCTGCACTCTTTAATCTCTCCGATGAAGAGCGCACCGTAACCGTCACTGCAGAGGATCTGAAGAACGCCCTGGCCACCAGAGGATACACCAAAGCACTTGCAACATCCTACACATCCCTCTGGGATGACAGGACCGTCACTTCCGACGGCGAACTGACCTTCACCATTCCCGCTCATGGCGCCGTGGCGCTGAAGGCATTGTAAGGGAGGATACCATGCAATACTACGTCAACCCCAATAAGGCTGTCGCATGCTACCATACCATTGCGGAGGCCATTGCCGCTCTTCCGGAGGATCCCAATGAGCCTGCCGAGATCGTTCTCTCTCACGGAACCTTCCATGAGAAAGTGGAGATCCGCCGGAACAATCTCACCATCACCGGCGAAGGCCCCGAGGAGACCGTCATCGTCCACGACGATTACGCCCTGATGATCATGCCCGACGGAAGCAAGTGCGGAACCTTCCGCTCCTACACCTTTTTCCTGGACGGGGATCACAATCGCATGAATCATCTCACCATTCGCAACAACGCCAAGCCCCGCCGCAAGGTGGGCCAGACCGTGGCCCTCTATGTGGACGGAGATGATTTCCGGGCCGAGGATTGCTGCTTCGACAGCTTCCAGGATACCCTCTTCACCGGTCCCCTGCCGCCAAAGGCCATGACTCCCGGCGGTTTCACCGGTCCCAAGGAATTCGACGAGCGGGCTCTCAGCCGGCAGTACTATAAGGACTGCCACATCCGCGGGGACGTGGACTTCATCTTCGGCAGCGCCGTTGCTTATTTCGAGCATTGCATCATCGAGTCCCTGGATTCCGGGGATCTGCCGGAGTCCGAGAAGAGTGATTCCTCCATCTATGGCTACTGCACCGCAGCCTCCACACCGGAGGGCTACGAGTTCGGATACGTCTTCAACCGCTGCGCCTTTGTCAGTGACAAGTGTCCCCCCGGTAGTGTCTATCTGGGACGCCCCTGGAGGGATTACGCCAAGACGGTCCTCCTGGACTGCAGACTGGGTCAGCACATCCACAAGGACGGCTTCTTCGACTGGAACAAGACGGCTGCCCGGGAAACCATCTACTACGCCGAGTATGACAGCTCCGGTCCCGGTGCCTCCGATGACACTCGGGTCTCTTACGAGCATCTCCTGACGGAAGAGGAAGCGGCAAAATACACTCGCAAAAATGTACTGGGATTCTAAAAGCAAAAAGAAAGCTCTGAGAGACCATCTCTCAGAGCTTTTTTCATGTCTGTATTCCTTTTACCGGATCACTTCTTCCACACCTTCCAGGATCAGGGCCTCCCCCTCCTGGCCTTGAATGGAGACATTGTCCAGCACCAGCTTCTTGATGTTTCTTGCAAAGAGTCCCTTCTTCGAGCACTCTTCCACGCCCTCGCTCATGGCAGGGACGCCGCTCTTGGGGTTCTCCGCAAAGGAGACATCCACATTCCGCAGAACGATCTCCTCGATCTTCTTCTCCGGCAGTCCGTCGAAGTGAGCCGCTGCCACATGGCAGTTGGTGGCATGGATGTTCTCGAAGACAAACTTCTTTGCCACGGGAGTCCGGTCATCCACGGAATAGACCTCTCTGCTCTGGACGTAAGGAGTCTTTCCGTCGGGATCGCAGAAATAGAAGCAGTTCACCACGAAGGGAGTCATGACATGGTCCATGTCGATGTTGCGGAAGGTGATGCCATCCAGGATGGCGTCCTCTCCTCTGCCCCGGCGGGTCTTGATGCGCAGGCCCCGGTCCGTTCTGCGGAAGATGCAGTCTTCCACCGTCATGTTCCGGACACCGCCCGCCATCTCACTGCCCACGGTGACGGCTCCATGGCCGTTCTCCATCAGGCACTGGCGGATGTGAAGGTTTTCCGTGGGAGTCTTAAACTTCTTGCCCATATAGATCTTGCCGGACTTCACGGCGATGCAGTCATCTCCCAGGGAGAAGCGCACGCCTTCGATGGTGACGTCCTTGCAGGATTCCGGATCCAGTCCGTCGGTATTGGGAGAATCGGAAGGATTCTCCACATTGATGTTGTAAAAATGCAGGTCATTGGTGAAATAAGGATGCAGGGTCCAGGAAGGAGAATTGCAGCAGGTGATGCCCTGCAGGGTCACTCCTTCGCAGTGACTTAAAAAGACCAGTCTGGGACGCCATGCGCCCCGCATGACCTTGGGATTGTGCCACCAGTTCTCCCTGGAGGCGCATCCGTTGATGGTGCCCTCACCGTAGATGATCACATCCTTGCAGCCGATGCCGGTGATGACACCGGCGAACATATCCAGGGGGTTGCCCTCCCAGGTGCCCAGATTGTACTCATCCTCTTCGTCCCAACTCTCGATGAGTCCCGGGAACTTGGGGAAATGGCTGCGGTCCGTGTCCGCCTGCAGTTCGGCACCCTTGGCCAGTTCCAGACGCAGTCCGCTCTTCAGGAAGAGAGGACGGATCTTGTACTTGCCCACAGGTACCAGCACACGGCTCTTCTCCGGGGCTGCCAGAATGGCTGCCTGGATGAATTCCGTATCGTCCTGCACTCCGTCTCCGGCTGCCCCGAAGGCCTTTACGTTCAGAGTGACGAATTCTTCTCCGGTGGTGAAGGAAGTAGTGCCCACTTCCTGCTGTCCATCCAGGATGCTGACTTCATATTTTGTCTCAGGCTTCAGATCAAAGAGGGAGGTGATGACGGTGTCCGCCGTCTTCACTGCCTGCCCGTTCAGCCGTACTTCGTAAGGCTTTTTCGTATAGTAGGTTCCGCCGTCTGCCAACTCTAACACTGCGCTTCTGGCAAAAACTCTTAACTGTTTGACTTCCATGCTGTCTCCTTAGTTCTCAGACTCCTTCTGCAGCTGCAGATACTGGCCGTAAGCCATGAAGAAGGGACCGACACCCTTGGCGTCATCGCTGACGATGGGCTCGGAGAGATAGTACTCCACGGAGCCGTCACGGCGCAGATTGTTCTCGGGTCCAAGGCCTGCCACGGAGCAGATGTCGGTGAGCTGAAGCTTGCCGTCCACTTCCTTGAGCTTGGTATTGATGAGGCCTTCCACGATCTTCTTACCGATGGGTGCGTACTTCTCTGCGTTCAGGATGCCCATGCGGACTGCCTTGATGATGGAGTAGCCCACCATGGCGCTTCCGGAAGTCTCCAGATAGTTGTTCTCCACCTCGGGATGATCGATGACCTGATAGAAAAGTCCGGTCTCGGGATCCTGGTACTGAAGGATGCCCTTCAGCATCTTCTTGTAGATGTCCTCCAGCTTGCGATACTGCTCGAAGATCTGGTTGTCCATCTTGTCCATGGTGTCCACCAGAGCCATCAGGTACCAGCCCATGCTGCGGAGCCAGAAGTTGGCGGAGCAGCCGGTCTCCTTGTCAGCCCAAAACATCTTCTTCTCCATGTCGCATGCATGGAAGTTCAGACCGGTCTTCTCGTCGTAGAGATACTTCTGTACATTCTCGAACTGAGACACGATATCGCCGTACTGAGCGCGGTTGTCATAGCGGGTCTCATACTCCATGTAGAAAGGCTGTGCCATGTAGAGACCATCCAGCCAGATCTGATCGGGATAGAGCTTCTTGTGGAAGAAGTTGCCCACCTTACATCTGGGGTGAGACTTCAGCTGATCCATCAGCACATCGATGGCCTTGCGATACTTCTCCTCCCCAGTGAGATCGTACATGAAGTAGAGGATCTTTCCGCAGTTGATGTTGTCGATGTTATACTTTTCCTTCTCGTAGAAGAGGATCTGTCCGTCCTCGGTAATGAAATACTTGAGATAGTTCTCAATGAAATCCACGTACTTGCGATCGCCGGTGGCCTCGTAGATATTCTGCAGACCGATCAGAACACATCCGTCCTCATAGTTCCACTGATCTTCCTTGTAGCGGGTGTACTCCTTCATGTAGCGGTCGATAAATTCCTGTACTCTCATTTCAATTCCCTTTCTGGTGTGAATTTGGTCCCATGGGACCCTGTCAAATTGCGGTCACAGATCCTGGTACCGCAGCTCCCGGAACCTGGTCCGGAACTGTTTTCTGCCTCCGTGGGCATAGAGCCCTGCCATGGCGCCGGTGAAGCGTTTGCCTCTGCGCAGACCTTCGTCGCACAGGTAGTAAACCTTCTCCAGCACTTCCTCCTGCAGCAGTCTTCCCTCGGCGTCGTATCCGCGGAAGGTGCGGCGGAGGCCTCTGGTCTCCATCTGCAGGAGCACTGCACCGGGCAGGGTCTCCAGCTCCAGAGCCGGATGCATGATGTCTTCATCCCCGATATGTTCCACCACCTGCAGTGCGTAACGGTCTCCGATCCGTTTCAGTCCGAAGACCACCCAGGTGTTCTCGTCATAATATCCGGTGATGCCGGCGGCTCCGTCGTCAGGCAGGTCCGCCGTCTCCATTCTGACACTCATGTCAAAATCAAATGCCGTCTGCCGTCTCAGGTAGATGTTTCTCGCATCCACGGCTGAAAGAAGCTGAGGGCTGGAAAGGAGCGAAATGTCCTCTCCGATATGCACCACCGCTCCCATTTGGGGCGGTCTGGGTGTCACGTAATCAAGTCCCGAAGCTTCCTCGGGAGTCCATGCAGGCAAGGGCATCTTCTGCAGTGCGGAAGGGCCCTGCAAATTGTTCACCACCGGCCAGCCGTCCGCTGTCCAGGTGATGGGATCCAGTGCCGTCTCCCGTCCCAGAATGCTGAAGGAGTTCTCCAGCATACGCCCGCAGAGATAGACCATGTACCATCTTCCGTCGGGGGTGGATACGGGCTTGCCGTGGCCGCAGCGCTGCAAGGTGGCCTGGGGATCCGTCTGCCGCATGATGGGGTTGTAGGGGCAGGGTTCATACACGCCCATGAGTTCCCGGCTTCTGGCCACACTGATCCGGTGTCCGATGCCGGTGCCACCCTCTGCCTGGAAGAGGTAGTAGTATCCGTCCTTCTTCAAGATGTGAGGGCCTTCGGGTGCATGTTTCTGATCCCCGTAGTAAAGAAGCTTTGCCTCGGAGATCTGCTTTCTGCAATCCGCAGAAAGCTCCAGGATCCGTGCCCCCCTGTTCAACAGCATAAAATGTCGGCCATCCTCATGGAACAGGGAAGGATCGATCCCGTCTTCCTCAATATAGACCGGCTGGGAGTAGGGTCCCTCAGGCCGATCGGAACTCACCACGATCTGACGCCGGATCACCGAACCAGTGTCGTTCAGGCGGTAGGTCGCAGTGATGTAATAGGTACCGTTATCGTAGGAGATGTCTGGGGCCCAGTAGCCTCGTCCTCCCTCCAGTTCATCCAGCTTCGCCCACTCCGGATTGGTGATGGCGTGGCCGATGATCTCCCAATGCACCAGATCCCGGGAATGGGAAATGGGGATGCAGGGGAAGTAGATAAAGGAGGAGTTGACCATGTAATAGTCTTCTCCCACCCGCACCACGGAAGGATCCGGGAAACATCCTGTCCGCACCGGATTGTGATACATGTCCGGATAAGGGGCACCCGTCTTCTCTTCGTAGTACTTCAGGATCCCGGCATAGTCTCTGTCGGGATGAACCTGCAAACTCTTCTCGTAGGCCAGCTGATAGGGCGTCACCAGGCGTCTGTCACCTTCCGTGATGCTCATGCCGCACCGCTCCACCAGATACTTCACCTTCTCCGGATCCCCGGACAGGGTGGCATAGTGTAAGGCGGTACGCAGCTCCGGATCCCGTAGGTCCAGGCTGGCTCTGGAATATTCCACCAGGTACCGCAGGATCTGCAGAGTACCAGTGTAAGAAGCATATAACAGTATGGGAACGTCCTCGGATGTGGTTTCGTTCACCAGGTTTGGATCCTCTGTCAGGATCCTCTTGATGTCTTCAAAATCCTGTCTGTCGATGGCACTGATCAATTCCATGTTCAAAGCGTCCTCACGCAAATGGGATCAAAATCGGCGTAACCTCCATCGGTCAGGAGGTCCGTGTGTGCAAACAGTCCAAGCTTTGCCCCCACCCAGGTATGGTCGGAAGGCATGAAATCCGTCTCCACCGGAATGTAATCTTCTCCGATGGAATAATACAGCTCAAAGGAAGGTTTCCCGGTGCCGTAGGGCTCGGTTCCTTCGGTATCCCGCATACAGACTCGGAAGGAAATGGTATCTGCGGTCATATTTTCCGACAGAACCGTCACTTCTTCGTCCATGTGGTACTTATCTCTTTCATGGGCCTGTACCAGGATCAGGGAGTTGTGTCCCTTCTCCCTTCGTACTCCCAGATAGGCATACTGTCCTCCCATGACGATGAACCCTGCGGTATCTCCGTCGGACAGGCTCTCGCAGTGCATGGTCACACCCGCCTGAAAATAGGGGCAGACCAGCTTTTGAGTCAGGACATTGGCCTCTCTCCACAGGCAGGCTCTTTCCTCCCCTGCGGGGTTTTTGGCATAGAGTCTGAGCCTTGCGGGGTTCTTCTCCAGGGAACAGAAATCCTCCCTGTGATTCCCCAGCCATTGCCACTGGAGTCCCAGTGTCTCCCGGTTGAAATCATCTGTTGCTTCCAGGTAGGTTGCTTCCTGCTCCGGCAGCTTGGGCTTCCGGCATTGGAGCACCGGCTGACCGCAGCCATCGACAGGGTGCTCTCCCATCACCGGCCAGTTGTCTTCCCAATGGGCCGGCTGCAGGTGCACGATCCGTCCGTAGAGTCCCCGGTCCTGGAAATGCAGGAACCATTCCTCTCCATCGGGAGTGTCCACCAAAGCCCCCTGGTGAGGGCCGTTGATGACTGTATTTCCCTGACGCAATACCACCTTTTCCTCAAAGGGTCCCGTGAGATTTCGGCTCCGCAGCACTGTCTGCCAGCCCTGCTTTACGCCTCCCGCGGGAGCGTAGATGTAATAATACCCATTCCGCTTCTCCGCTTTGGGTCCCTCGATGGTGGGATTGGTGGCGATGCCATTGTATAGTATGTGATCTTCGGAGATGGCCTTCGTTCCCTCCGGGTTCATCTCAAAGATCCCCAACACGCTTTTGAATCCGATCCGGCTCTTGGCGTAGCCATGGATCAGGTAAGTCTTTCCGTCATCGTCCCACAGAGGTGTGGGATCAATAAGCCCCTTGCCTGCCAACACGCAGATGGGCCGGTCCCATTTGCCCAGGGGATCCGCTGTCCGCACCACATAGATGCCTTCGTCCGGCATGCCGTAGTAAATGTGGAAGAGTCCCTGATGATAGCGGATGCAGGGTGCCCAGACTCCCTCGGAATGTCTGGGGATCCGGTAGCGGTCTTCCGGAATGTTCTCCAGTGCGTAATTCACCAACTTCCAGTTCACCAGATCCTTTGATGTCAGGATGGGCAGCCCGGGAGTGTAATTAAAACTGGAGGCGGTCATATAATAGGTGTCTCCCACCCGGATGACATCCGGATCGGAATAGTCGGCAAAGAGCACCGCATTGCGGTAGGTGCCGTCTCCCTGATCACTTTTCCAGAGTCTCTTATCCATCACATGCAATTCCCCACAAAGGTTTCTTCTTCGTACAGGGGCTCTTCCTGAATCAGGTCGCGGTAGATGCCGCCCAGTTCCTTCAGTCCTTTAGCGATAAGGCCCGCGTAAGCCACCGCGCCCTCGTACCGCAGGTGAGTGTTATCACTCTTCCCTTCGGGATAATTCTCATACATGCCTGCAGGGAAGAACATGTGCCACTTCCGGCTGTTCTCTTCTCCCGTTTTCTGCAGAAGTTCCCGGCTCATGGTGAAGAGGTCGATGAGGGCCACATGCTCCTCCTCCGCCACTTCCTTCATGGCCTTCACATAGTCCGTGTGCTCACTGGGCTTCAGGTTGCCGCTCTCGTCAAAAAGCCTCCGCTCCAGGGGTGTGATGAGCACCGGAATTGCTTTCTTGTTCCGGGCCATGTTGATAAACTTATTCAAGTTGACTTTGAAATCGGAGAAGGGCTCCGTGTACCGGGAAGGGTCTGCCTTTTTTTCATCGTTGTGACCGAACTGGATGAAGAGGAAATCTCCCTCTGTGATCCGGTCATAGATGGGTACCAGCCGGGACTCATCGATGAAACTTTTTGTGCTCCGTCCGTTCCGTCCATGGTTGGACACGGTGACGGAGGGCTTCAGATACAGGCCTAGAGCCTGACCGATGCCGGTCTGGGGATAGGTCTGATAGTTGTTGTACTGGACGGTGGAATCACCGGCATAGTAGATTACAGGCATAGTTGTCCCTTTTCTTGAAAGTGCTTACATTCCCAATCTTACTATGATTGGCAGCCCTTGTAAAGGAAAACCTTTCCGTGTAAGATGGGAGGGAAAGCAGAAGAAATCTCAAGATTCAGAGGAAACGAGGTTGCCATGCCATACTTTGAAAAATCTTCTCCCGAAGAAGTGGGAATTCCCTCCGGTGCCATTCAAAAATGCCTGGAGCAGATCCGGCAAAAGAAGATCCCCCTCCACAGTTTTCTGGTCCTTCGACAGGGAAAACTGGCAGCGGAATACTATTATGATCCCCTGACGGCGGATACCCTGCACCGCATGTTCTCCATCACAAAAAGTCTGACGGCCCTGGCCATCGGACTGCTGGAGGAGGAAGGAAAGCTGTCTCTGGGGGACCGGATCGTTACCTACTTTCCGGAATACGTTCCGGCGGATGTCCACCCCCGGATCGCCCAAATGACCATCCGGGATATGCTGATGATGCGGACCTGTCACGCCTCCACCACCTACAAGCTGGACCTGAAGTCCGACTGGGTGGAGAGCTTTTTCACAGTGTCCCCCACCCATCCGGCAGGCACTCTCTTCCACTATGACACCTCCTCGGCCCACACCCTGGCGGCCCTGGTGGTCAAGCTCACGGGAATGGATCCTCTGGATTACCTGCGGAGCCGGATCCCGGAACTGGAACTGTCGGAAGAAGCCTACCTGTTAAAAGATCCCTTTGGTGTCCCCATGGGCGGCAGCGGCCTGGTGGCCAAACCTATGGATATTCTGAAGCTGGGCTATCTGCTCCTGCAAAAAGGACTTTTGCAAGGCCGTCAATGCATCCCCGCGGACTTCCTGAAAGATGCCACAAGCAAACTCTCTTCCACCCTGCCCACCGCCCCTCTTCCCAGCGAAGCCTGCGGCTACGGCTACATGATCTGGATCGGGGAAGCGGGCGGACCTGTCCTCTACGGTATGGGCGGTCAGCTGGTGATTGTTCTGTCGGAATATGACATGGTGGTGACAACCACCGCAGACACCCAGGGTATCGGCGGCGGCAACCAGGTCATCTACGATGCCATCTATGAGTGCCTGCTGCCGGCACTGTCCCCTACTGCTCTGGCCCCCAACCCTGCTGCCCTCAGAGCGCTGGAAGACCTGCCCAAAGGCCTGCTGCCCCTGGAAGGCCAACGCACCTCACCTCTGGCAGAGCAGATCTCCGGGACCACCTACCGCTTCGAAGAAAACAGGCAGGGCTTTGCGGAGCTGACTGTCACCTTAACCGAAACCGAAGGTTCCCTGGACTACACTCTTCAGGGTCAAAAGATGCACCTGTCCTTCTCCCTGGAACCCGGCACCTTTGCCTCCGGCTCCTACCCGGGCTATGACATGCATTACGAGTCCGACGCGGCCTGGATCACAGAGGATACCTTATATATCTACTTCCGCATCCTGGACTCCTACATGGGCTCCGTCCGCTGGGAAGTCCACTTCGGCGAGGGCGATGTCACCCTCTTCCTCCGCAAGGTGGAGGAAAGCCTCTTCGGCCAGTACCAGGGGCACCTCTACGGCAAGAGCATCTAAATCAAAAGACAAAAAGAGAGACCGACCATCCATCACAGGATCGCCGGTCTCTTTTGTTATGCTTACTTGTTGTTTCCCAGAGTGATGTCCCCGTTGGTATGGGACAGCCGCACCATGGCTCTTGCCAAAGATGCCTGGGAAATGCGGTACTCCTGGATGGACTGATCCTGCCGTAGCTGCTCCTTGGCCCTGGCCAGCGCCCGCTCCGCCCGGACCCGGTCCACCTCCTCCGGGTACTCGATGGAGTCCACCAGGACCGCCACCTTATTCTCGATGATGTGGACAAAGCCAAGTCCTGCGATGCCGTGGATCTCCGTCTCCGGATCGTCCGCCGTGCGGAAGCGCACAATGCCCTCCCTGGTGGCGATCACCATGTTCTCATGGTGGGCCAGCACCTGGCACTCTCCGTCCCTTGCGGGGAAGATCAGGCTCACCGCCTCCCCCTCATAGAAGTTCCGGTCCGCAGCAAAAATTTTCAGATGAAAGGTGTTTGTCATACCTGTTCCTGTAAGGTCTTTGCCTTTTCGATCACGTCGTTAAGCGTTCCCACATTGAAGAACGCAGCCTCGGGATACTCGTCCATCTCGCCGTTGAGAATGGCACGGAATCCCCGGATGGTCTCCGATACCGGCACATAGACGCCCTTGACGCCGGTGAAGTTCTCCGCCACATGGAAGGGTTGGGACAGGAATCTCTGGATCTTCCGGGCCCGGTATACAGTCCGCTTATCCGTCTCCGAGAGTTCGTCCATACCCAGGATGGCAATGATATCCTGCAGTTCCTTATACTTCTGGAGCACTGCCTGAACCTCTCTGGCCACATTGTAATGCTCCTCTCCCACCACATCGGCCTCCAGGATACGGGAGGTGGATGCCAGGGGATCCACAGCGGGGTAAATACCCTGCTCCACGATCTTACGGGACAGAACCGTGGTGGCGTCCAGATGAGCGAAGGTGGTGGCAGGTGCAGGGTCCGTCAGGTCATCCGCAGGCACATAAACTGCCTGAACGGAGGTGACGGAACCGGTCTTGGTCGAGGCAATACGCTCCTGCAATGCGCCCAGCTCCGTTGCCAGGGTGGGCTGATAACCCACGGCGGAAGGCATACGCCCCAGCAGAGCCGATACCTCGGAACCTGCCTGGACAAAACGGAAAATGTTATCGATGAAAAGGAGAACGTCCTTCTTCCACACATCACGGAAGTACTCTGCCATGGTCAGGCCTGTCTCCGCCACCCGCATACGGGCTCCCGGAGGCTCGTTCATCTGACCGAAGACGAGG